>Ga0326512_10001828_pt1 | contig 15988 bp, 12 predicted proteins | sample 1_2617_0518_D_FD_203652 | JGI IMG/M metagenome (GOLD analysis project Ga0326512, IMG submission 203652) | Bovine rumen microbial communities from UC Davis, California, United States - 1_2617_0518 | ecosystem: Host-associated > Mammals > Digestive system > Stomach > Rumen | place: USA... | reverse complement strand
CGTGCTCACGGGAAACCTGCGCGGAACGGTGGAGGTGAATCCTGGGGTCGGCGACGTAACGCTGGTCCTGGACAACGCGACCATCGATGGCAACGGTGGCCCTGCGATTAGGGCAAAGAGCGGAAGTTCACTTATCATCTCGATGCCAGAAGGATCGAGCAATCGCGTGATGAGCTCCGGCACGGGGCAGAATTGCAGGGCAACCATTCAGGGTGACGTAAGCATGGCGTTTGAAGGCCCAGGCGCCCTTACGGTCGTGGGCAACGATCAGCCGGGATTCTTCGCAAACGACGCCCAGATGACCTTTGGCAACGGAGACTTCACGTTCATTGGCGGAGGCTTTGGGATGCAGACGGGCGGCAACGCTCCCGGCAACGTCGTCGTAAACGGCGGTGCGTTCTCCTTCCAGCCGGGTATGGAGATGGCGGCGCCCGGCACGCACGTTATGCGAAATGGCGGCTCGTTTGAGCAACGTGAGGCGGGACAGTTCTCCGGCTACGACGACTACATGCAACAAAACCCATGGACGAGCATTCCGCAGGATGCATCTCAGCAAGCCAGCATGCAGCAGCCTGGAAATACCCAGGAAGGCATGCAACAAGGGCCCGCTCAGCCTGGCCAGCAAGGAACCGCTCAGAATCCGACACAAGACCAGATGGGGCAGCCAAATCAGGATGAGACGGGCACGACGAGCTCTGCCAGCGAGGTTGTGACAAGCGAGGTGGTAAACACCGCGGGGGACCTTGTTGCCGACTTGGCGAACGCTCTCAACTATGCCGTGACCAATGAAAACAGCCAGATTAAGATTACCGAGTCGGGGACCTACGTCGTCAGCGGCAGCGCGACTGATGGCAACATCATCGTCAAGAAGGGCACCACGGGCGTCGTGCTGGTATTGCAAGACCTTGACCTCACCAGCACCACAGGGGCAACTCTTTCCGTAAACAAGGACGCGGAGGTAAAGATTATCGTCTCGGGTGATGTGACCCTGACGGACAACGAGGACCCCGCAGACGAGGAATCCACCGACGAGGCCGTGGCGGATGCCTATGACGGTGCGGCCATCAAGGTCAAGGCGGGTTCGCACGTGTATCTTACGGGTGACGGCACCCTCACGATCAACGGCAATGCAAAGAACGGCATCAAGACAGGTGACGAAGCAAGCTTGGTGATCGACGGTACGACGCTTGACATTACGGCTGCCAACGATGGCATCAATGCAAACTATGACCTTACCATCCTGAGCGGAGACATTTCCATCTCGGCGGAAGACGATGCGATCCACTCCGATCGTATCCTGACAATCGGCGATGGGGAGACCGGGGAGGGCCCGACTGTCGAGGTGACCAAGAGCACCGAAGGCCTTGAGGGTACGGTCGTAAACATCTTTGGAGGTGACATCGACATCAACTCATCCGATGACGCGGTGAACGCGGCAAACGCGGATGCGGCGTATGAGGATGAGCTTGACTACGCCATAAACATGACCGGTGGCGACTTGACCATAAGCAGTCGTGGTGACGGCATGGATTCAAACGGCGACATCAACCTCGTGGAGGGAAGCGCGACAATTCGCAGTTCAAACGGCGGTGGCGAGGCAGGTGTTGACTACGACGGAAACCTCTACATCTCCAACGAGTTTGAGCTGAACAACACGAGCGGCGTGTCCGGCGCCGACATGCAGCCAGGACAGATGGGCCAGCCTGGCCAGATGGGACTGGTGCAGCGCTAGCATGCGATCGTCCTTCGCCAAGACATTCTTTGATTGCAAAGAGGCGGTGCAGCGAGCTAGAGATCGCCGCACCGCCTCGGTGTCTTGAATGTGCCCTGCTTTTATTGGCAGTCTGGACCTGTGCGGGGCGAATCCCATGACGGCGCCCTTGCCTCCCTCTTGAGCCGCATGCGATGCCTTACTCCACTGACCTGATCTCGTCTCGCAGGTCCTGCTTGAGGGAGTAGGTGTCGAATGCTGCTTCTTTGGGGAGATCGAGCTCCATGCTGCTGACCTTGTCCACCCTCGCTATGCCCGTGCGGATGCTCACGTCAAAGACATGCCCGCCCTTCGTGCGATCCTCTGAGAGAAAGTGGAGATGCCAGCCAGGCATGTTGATGCCGTCCATGTAGTCGGGGAAGTAGACTCCCACTAGTGATCCGCGGATGTTTTTGAAGGTAAACGCCTTCTGGGTCTCGCCAAGGATTTCCTTCAGGGTCACATGATGCGACCTGTAGGGACTCTCGGATCGAGCGTTGACCTTTTCGAACTCTCCGTCAATCTGTATGACGTGCATGCTGTTTAAGCCAAATCGTGCCTCGATCCTCTCCATGAGTTCCGATCTCACGGCCTCGATGCTGGCCAGCCCATCCATGGCGAACTGATGCTCCCCGTAGAGACTCGCCACCGCCGCGAAGGGGATGCCCGTCTCCGGAGGGACCATGCTGACCCGTCCGTTCTTGTCTGCCCGGTAGCAGTGGCCTCCCACCATGATCATTTCCCCGTTTACATCCTCAAAGGTTCCCAAGCCGGTGTCGCCCTTCAGAATCAGCTCTCCCACGTTTATCACCTTTCGGGTGTAGCCTAGGGCAAAGGCTTGTAGGGTGGAAACCTGGTACATCTTGTTTTCCTGCATGAAGATCCCCTCCTCGTTGTATCGTACTCCACTTGAACTGTAACGCCGTTATGCGCATTCTTGCAAGTATGGCTTTGGGAAGTATGCGCAAAGTGCGTTGAAGATTACAGCTCAAGCCCTGGCCCCTCCCGCCCCAAAAGAGACGCCAAAACCGCAAGGTGCCATGGAGGGCAGCCGCGCGCAGTTACGCAGGAACGAGGACTGCTTGAGCATGGCACTTGTCCATAGCGCTGAAAGGGCATGGCGTCTCTTTCGGGGCGGGTAGCCCTTGCGCATGTCAAAAGGGCTTGTCCCAACGGTTGCCATTCGAGTCGCCCTAACTGTTATGATATGTACGAGGGTTCGGCGACGGGAGACTCAGATGGCACGCACGATAAGCATAGGGGCGCAGGGCTTTGAGGACCTGCGCGCGAACGGAGACTTCTACGTGGACAAGACCGGCTTCGTGAGGGACTGGTGGCTCATGCGCGATGTCGTGACGCTCATCTGCCGTCCCAGGCGCTTCGGCAAGACGCTCAACCTAGACACGGTGCGCTGCTTCCTCTCAACGGAGTTCGCGGGACGTGGCGAGGGCCTCTTTGGCGGGCTCGATGTTTGGGAAGACGGCACGGGGGTGCAACGCGAGGTAATGCGGGCCCTCCAAGGTACGGTACCCGTGGTCTTCCTCAGCTTTGCTGACATAAAGGACGGGACGTTCGAAGGTATGCTGAGATCCGTGAGCGAAGTGGTGGCGTCCGCATACGACACGCACGCCTATCTCTACGGTTGGGATGGTGCCACCACCCTCGACCGGTCGCGTCTCGCGCGCGTTGGTGACGACATGGACGCGGGGACTTGCGTACGCGCCGTCAAGCACCTTTGCGGCATGTTGCGCCGCTACTGGGGCGTCAAGCCCGCAGTGCTCCTCGACGAGTACGACACGCCCATGGAACTCGCCTGGACGGGCGGCTTCTGGGACGAGGCGGCCTCCTTTATGCGGAGTATCATGAACTCCACGTTCAAGACGAACCCCAACCTGGGTCGCGGGCTTATCACGGGGATCACGCGCGTTTCCCGCGAATCCATATTCTCCGACCTCAACAATCTGGAGGTCATTACGATGACGTCACGTAAGTACCGAACCGCATTCGGCTTCACCCAGGCCGAAGTGGACGCGGCGCTGGGGGAATACGGGCTGGGGCGTACCTCTGAGGACGTGCGCCGCTGGTATGACGGCTTCACCTTCGGCGGTGAAGGCCACATCTACAATCCGTGGTCTGTCTCAAAGTACCTCGAGAGCGGCGGAACGCTCGATACCTACTGGGCAAACACCAGCTCGAACGGGCTGGTCTCTTCGGTGGTGAGGACGGCGAACAGGCGCTTCAAGGTTGACTTCGAGGAGCTTATGCGCGGAGGCGTGGTGGAGAAGCTTTTGGACGAACAGGTGGTGTTTGGCGAACTGGGCAGGAGGCCGGACGCGGCGTGGGCGCTGCTGCTCGCAGCGGGCTACCTCACCGCGCCTGGTCCCGTTCCGGTGGACGTGGTACACACGCCCCGCAGACTCAAGCTCACGAATCTGGAGGTAGGTGCGACCTTCGATCGTGTGGTCGAGAGCTGGTTCGGGGACGTGTCGGAGGACTACGGCGAGTTCGCCGACGCACTGCTCGCGGGTGATGCGGATCTGGCCACCGACTGCCTCCAAGAGGTCGCGCTGGCTTGTATGTCCTCCTTCGATGGCGGGACCCGATCTGCTGAGAGCGAGCCGGAGCGCTTCTACCACGGTCTGGTGCTGGGCCTGCTCGCACGGCTGCGTGGCCGCTGGGCCGTGGAGTCGAACCGCGAGAGCGGCCGTGGCCGCTACGACGTGGCGCTCATTCCTGTGGACGGTGCTTCAGGTGTGGACCCAGCCGCGTTGATAGAGTTCAAGGTGTTTGACCCCCGACGCGAGAAGACCCTTGAGGACACGGTCGCCCGGGCCAAGGCGCAGATAAAGGATAAAGCCTATGTGACCGGTCTCGTGGAGCGTGGCATAGAGATCGAGCGCATCCGCATCTACGGCATCGCCTTCCGCGGCAAGGACGTGCTCGTGGGTTAGCGCAACCCGTTTAAAACCTGCCCAGAGAGAAACGTCAGGTCCAGAAGGCGCTATGGAAAGCAGCCGCGCGCAGTTACGCAGGAACGAGGACTGCTTGAGCATGGCACTTGTCCATAGCGCTGAAAGGGCATGGCGTCTCTTTCGGGACAGGGTTTAAAACAAACGTGACTTCTGGTGTGCGATAATAGAGCTGGTTGCCATTTCGAATGGAGGCCATGGATTTCGGACGATGTGCCGATGTGGGGTCAGGAGCGCGTGCTCCTTGTGTCGATACAGGCATGAGGCACCCAAACACGAAGAAAGCTCAAGGCCATGACTTGATTTACGGGGAGTTGCGGGATGGGTATGTTTGCGGAGACCGTGAGAAAGCTGAGGATCGAGAAGGGACTCTCGCAACGAGAGCTGGCCCAGCGCATGTACGTCACCCAGTCAACCGTCGCGCGGTGGGAGTGTGGAAGTCGCCTTCCGGACGTCGTGATGATTTCCCTGCTTGCCAAGAAGCTTGGCGTGGATGCGGGCACGCTGCTGGGCGCTGCGGCAGAGGGCGGTGACCCGCTCAACGTTATCATAGTGGAGGACAGGGAAGTCATCTTGGCTGGAAGCCTATCCGTTTTGGAGGAGGCCATGCCCGACGCCACGGTCGTGGGTTTTGAGTGGCCGTCCGATGCACTGGAGTATGCGCGAAAAAATCGAGTCTCGCTCGCTTTCCTAGACATCGAGCTGGGCGGCGAGAGCGGACTCGACCTATGCCGTGAGCTGCTCGATATAAACCCAACCACAAATGTGGTGTACCTTACTGCCTATGCCGACTACGCTCTCGACGCGTGGGGCACGGGTGCCAGCGGGTTCATGCTCAAGCCTGTCACGCAGGAGAGTGTCCGCGCCCAACTTGCGGATCTGCGGTATCCGATCTCGCGGGGAGTCTCGGCGCAATGAGCGAACGCTGGCTGATAATAGTCTCATACTCCATGCTTGGCGCTATGCTGTTGCTGGGGATACTTGGGTTCGGGCTCGCCGTCGCTATGCCCGGACTGGGTCGGTGGAGTCGGCGCTTCTTCATGTATTTTTTCACGGTGCTCGTGTTGATGACGGGCATCACCTTTGCCGATGACGTAACTACCTACGGCGGCCCGACCACAAGTCCGGTGATAGAGGTGGTGGGTTTCTTGGGCTCGCTGCTCATTTCGGTTTTCGTAATCATGCCGGCGGTGTATCTGCTGCATTGTTGTGGGGAATCCTATCGCAAGAGCGTGCTTCTCCGCGGTGTGCTTGTTTGCTGGGTGGTGTACTTGGTGCTACTGGTAATCGCCCAGTTCACGACCGTCTTTTATTACTATACACCCGATAGCCGGGCCGTTTATGGCTCTTGGTACCCGCTATCGGTATGCCCTTTGGTCGCAATCATGGGCATGAGTCTGGTGGGCGTGATCCGCAGAAGGGACAAACTGTCCAGCAGGCGATGCAACGCCTTTCTTGCCTTCTTTGTTTCGCTTACCATAGCCGCGTTGGTCCATATGGTCGCTCCGACTTACCTGCTCATGGGCTTATGTGCGACCATCTCGGCGCTCTCCATGTTTGTCGTTGTAGTGTCCGATCAGGTCCAGCAGTACCTGCGTCTGCAGCAGGAGATCGCGCGTCAGCGTGCCAGCATCGCGGTGCTACGGATGCGGCCGCACTTCATCCACAACACCATGACGAGCATCTATTATCTGTGCGAGCAGAATCCCAAGGCGGCCCAGCAAGTCACGATGAACTTCAATACCTACCTGCGCAAGAATTTCGATGCCATCGCGAAGGACGGGCCGATTCCCTTCGTCGAGGAGCTCGAGCACGCCCAGGCGTACCTTGCCGTCGAGCAGGCTCAGTTTGCAAGCAAGCTCGTTGTTGATTTCTACACGTCGCATACCGACTTCCGCGTGCCGCCACTGACGCTGCAGCCGCTTGTGGAGAACGCCGTGAAGCACGGCATGACCCCCAAGACCGTGCCGCTCCACATCCTCGTCTATACGCGGAAAACAGAGTCGGGCAACGAGATCGTCGTGGAAGACAGCGGTCCCGGCTTCGATTCCTCCATTGCCGACGATCCTCGCACCACTCTGGCAAACGTTCGGCAGCGTCTCGAGATGATGTGCGCGGGAACGCTGGACATAGCGCCGCGCGCGGACGGCGGGACCATAGTGACGGTGACGATACCTTGATAGCAAAAAAGCACCGTCTTTTTTCGCCGCATATTTCGACCGTGCCCTATGTGGGGTATGATTGGAGATATTGAAAAATGACCTCTTGCGTGCAGAGACTGGAATGTGAGGTGCGGTGCCCCCATGCGCCTCGCCTCCATACAATGGCCAAATCGCCGGCGCCTGCCAAGGTCCCCTTCCGTGTACCTTGGCAAGCGCCATGCTCATGGCTGTGCGGCGTGCGTTAGAGCGTCAAGAACGCCTGATAGCCGCGGTAAGCCTCGTACAGGTCTGCCTTGGAGATGACCTCCCACGGCGCGTGCATGGAGAGCACGGGCACACCGCAGTCGATGACCTGCATGCCGTACTCGGCAAGGATATAGGCGATGGTGCCGCCGCCACCCAGGTCGACCTTGCCCAGCTCGGCGGTCTGCCAGTTGACGTCATGCTCGTCCATGACGCGACGGATGAGCGCGACGTACTCGGCATCGGCGTCGTTTGAACCGCTCTTGCCGCCTCGACCGGTGAACTTGTTGAACGTGAGGCCATGGCCGAGATAGGCGGCGTTCTTTGGCTCAAAGGCGCTGGCAAAGCTCGGGTCGAAGCCGGCGGACACGTCGCTCGAGAGCATGTGCGAGTTTGCGAGGCAGCGGCGCAGCGCAAGCGAGCCCTCGCCATAGCCGGCGAGTGCGAGCACCTCGGCGACGACGTTCTCAAAGAAACGGCTGGTCATGCCCGTGGACCCTACCGAACCGATCTCCTCCTTGTCTACCAGGATGGTGAGGGCCGTGCGCGCGGGGACCTCCTTGAGCTCGAGCTGGGCACGAAGACTCGGATACGAACAAGAACGGTCGTCGTGTCCGTAGCCCAAGATCATGGAGCGGTCGAAACCGAGGTCGCGTGCGGGACCGGCGGGAACGATCTCAAGCTCTGCGGAGAGGAAGTCCTCCTCGTCCATCTGGTACTGCTCGGTCAGGATTTGGAGTAGCAACGACTTGACGGCGTCTTTTTTGTCTTTCTCGTCTCCCTCGCCTTCGGCAATGACGAGCGGCTTGTGACCGACCAGCAAGTCGAGCATCTCGCCCTCGATCACCTCGGAAGCCTTCTTTTGCAGCTGCTCCTGCGAAAGATGGATAAGCAGGTCACTGATCACAAACACCGGATCGCTGGGGTCTTCGCCCACGCATACGGGAACGACCGTGCCGTCCTTCTTTGCCACGACACCGTGGATGGCGAGCGGGAGCGTGACCCACTGGTACTTCTTTACGCCGCCGTAGTAGTGTGTGTCCAGATAGGCGAGGTCGTTCTTCTCCTCAAGGGGGTTCTGCTTCACGTCGAGGCGTGGGGAGTCGATATGGGCGCCGAGGATGTTCATGCCCTCCGTGAGTGGCTTGCTGCCAAGCTCGATGAGGATCAGCGACTTGCCGCGATTTGAAGCGTAGACGCGAGCCCCAGGCTCAAGGGTGGCGCCGGCGGCAATCAGGTCGTTGAGGTTGGTGTATCCAGCGGCTTCGGCGAGGGCGATGGCGGCGGAGGCGCACTCGCGTTCGGTCTTGTTTTCGCTGATGAACGACGTGTATGCGCGGCTAAACTCCTCGAGCTCGCTCGTCTGCTCTGGTGAATAGGTGGTCCATGCGTTTTTGCGCTCCATGGCACAACTCCTTTGAGGGACGTGAATAGTTCGCGATTGATTGTAGCAGGAACAAACCGAGGTTGCCGCCTGGAGGAACTGTCATACTTTTGCCTGGAGGAACTGTCGTTACAGTTCACACCCCTAGCCCCTGCGCCTGCCAGCAGGCGGCGACTCACGAAGTGAGCGAGCGAAGCGAGCGCGGAGCCGCTTGCTGACTGGCGTAGGGGCTAGGGATGTGAACTGTAACGAACTGTCACACTGGATATGGCTGGCATGATCGAGGCAGTCGGAACGAGGAAATCTGAGAAGGGTGAAATGATGCAGGGTAATGACAAATCACGTAATCTGACGAAAGCGCTTGTTGTGTGTGGCGTGGCGCTTGCTTTGCTTGGAGGAAGTGCATCCGCTCATGCGGAGACTCCTGCCGCGCTCGATGTGCGCCCACACAGCACGTTTGGTGCGCAGGCCACCGAAGTCGCTTCGGGGACGTGGGGGACGTGTCCTTGGGTGATTACCAGCGATGGGGTGCTTGAGATCTATGCGGGCGAGGTGAGCTCGAGCTGGAGCCGCCTGTCTCCGTGGAGCCAGTACGCGGGGACGGTAACGTCGGTGAAGACCGTATGCGCGAGCGGCGAGCGGGTGGTTGTGTCCGGTGACTTGAGTTATCTCTTTGCGGATATGGAGAAGGTCACGTCGGTAGACCTATCAGGTTGGGATACTACGGCGGTGACAAACATGGACTCATTCTTTAGCGGCTGCGCCATGCTGACCAGTCCAAGCTTCGCGGGATGGGATTTCTCTCAAGTTGCTGATTTGGAATACCTGTTTTCGAACTGCTCGTCTCTCGACTCTCTGGACTTGTCGACGTGGAACGTGAATGGCGCACGGCTTACGGGGATGTTTTCAGGCTGCTCGCAGCTTCAAACGCTGAGCCTCTCTGGCTGGGATGTGAGCGACACGCCTTCGATGACGTCGATGTTTTCCGGCTGTGCTCGTCTCTCCTCGTTGGATCTCTCTGGTTGGAAGGTGAGAAACACCTTTCCTCGCTTTTCCGACTGCCCTGCGCTTTCAGCGATTGATTTGTCTGGCTGGGACACGTCGAGGACTACCAGCCTGCGGTCGTTGTTTCAGTATTGCTCGGCACTCACATCCATCAATCTCGCGGGCTGGGACACGTCGAGCGTAGAAAGCATGGACAGCATGTTTTGGGGTTGCTCGTCGTTGAGGGGCCTTGATCTGTCTGGATGGGACACATCGGCCGTGACATCGATGACCTTCATGTTTTACGACTGCGCGTCTCTCACAAACCTGAATCTGACGCGTTGGGATACCTCGAACGTTACCAATACGGTCGGTCTTTTTGGAAACTGCGCGGTGCTCGCCGCCCTTGATCTGTCCAGCTGGGATACAGGCAAGGTGGTGTATAGCAGCTCCATGTATGACGGCTGTGGCAAGCTGACGGAGCTGAGGCTCGGGGGCAGATATGTCATCGGCGATGTGCAGATGTTTCCCGACGCGACGGCGCAGAACGGCAAGTGGTGGTCCGAGGCGGACCAGGCTTGGTACACGAAGGAAGAGATCGTGGCCAATCGCTCTGGCATCGCGGACACGTATAGGGACTCTTCGGTCGCGAGTTTTTCCGACGTGGGTCCGGACGTCGCCCACGCTGCCGACATAGCCTGGCTTGCGCAAAACGGCATCTCAGAGGGATGGTCGATGCCGGACGGCAGCAGGGAGTTCAGACCCTACGCGGTGGTTGCGCGCGCTGATATGGCCGCCTTCCTCTTTCGGCTGGCGCGGCGCTGGGGTCTGGTGGAGGAGGACTGGCGCCCGGCAAGCAGGGTCGCGTTTGCGGACGTGACCGAGGGGGTTGCGCACGCTCGCGAGATCTGGTGGCTTGCGGAAACGGGAATCTCTGCGGGCTGGGACATGGGCGGCAGCAGAAAAGAGTTCCGCCCTTATGCCGCCGTCGCGCGACAGGACATGGCTGCGTTCTTGTTCCGCCTGGCAAAACTTGCAAACAAGGGCGGCGCCTCCGATGAGTGGACCGCTAGTCAAGCTGCTCGGCGGAAGTTCCGCGACGTTGATGCGGCAAGCCCAACAAACCATCACGTGGAGGTGTGGTGGCTTGCGGAGACCGGCGTCTCCGGTGGATGGGACGTCGGGGGCGGTCAATACGAGTTTCGGGGTTTGCAGGCGGTTGCCCGCGCCGACATGGCCGCCTTCCTGAACCGGCTCGACACCCTTGCATGAACGAACAATGACCATAAGCATACGTCCCATCAAATAGCTTACGTAAGAACCAGACGGCTGTGGTAGCATATAGACATCGTTTATACGTATGTGAAGTAATGTTTTGCGGGATCGGAGTGAATATGTCGGCTATGGCAACTATGACGAAGTGGGGCAACGGTGTGGGCATTCTCATTCCGAAGTCCGCTCGTGAGGAGGCGGGCTTTGGGCTGGGTGACCGCGTGCGAATGGAAGTGCGCGACGGCAGCATAACGATATATCGCGAGGATGCGGGATGGACGCTCCACGATCTAATGAAAGGCTACGATGGGCCACCTCCCGAAATCATAGATTGTGGGGCTCCGTATGGCAAAGAGGTATGGTAATGGCGCTCTTTCGACAGGGAGACATCGTGGAGTTTGACTTTAGCCCATCGCGTGGTCATGAACCAGCGGGGCGGAGACCAGGGCTTGTCGTTAGTAATGATGAGTTTAATTGGAGCACCTCTATGACGCTTGTGTGCCCCATTACTACGCGCAATAACGGTTTTCCGTTGCACCTCGCGTTGCCTGAAGAAATTGACGAGAGGTATGGCTTCGTGGTGGTTGAACAAGTTCGTGCGTTTGATCTTGAAACGCGAAATGCGATAACAATCGTGCATCTTGACCCCGATTTGCCACTTATGCGTCACGTTCTCACGCTGATGAAGAGTTTCTTCTGATGTTTAAGGAACCGCGCACTCGACGGAGAGGCCGCTCTCGTCGGCGAAGGCCTGCAGGCTGGAGGCCATGGGTGTGCTGGGGAGAGACCCTTCAGATGTCATCGGAGAATATGCGCGATGTGGGTGTCGACTTGGGATTTGCCATGGCTGACATCGCAGCATTGGTCCGCCAAGCAACGCTAGACACAGCCGAGGTTGCTCGCCTGCTGGGTTGCGGCAGGCAGAACGTGAGCGACCTCGTGCGCCGAGGTCGCCTTGTGCCCATCAAGTCCACTGCGCGAGGGCCGCTCTTCTTGCGTGGCGACGTGTATGCGCGTCTGGACTTATAATGCTCCAAGGGAATGTGCCAAACTGTCCTCTCGCTTTGCCACGTGATACCTATATCATATACATGCAGTTCAGCGGCGTTGCAAGGGGGTAAGGCGATGAAGACGATTACCAGGCGAGAGGCGCTCGAGCTCATGGTTGCCACGGGTGCCTCGGTGTCGGTGTTTGGCGGATGTACACACAAAAACGTGGCTCAGCAGGGGCAGGTCTCTAGCGAAGTCGCCGACGAGACGCGACGAATCAGGATCCTGGCCACAAGTGATACCCATGGCATGTTTATGCCTTGGAACTATGCTTTGGATGAGGAGCATCCCACGGGAAGCATGGCACAGCTTGCCGCAGCCGTTGGGGAGCTGCGTGACCAAGATACGTTGCTGGTGGACGCTGGCGACACCATACAGGACAACATGGCCGATATTTTCCATGCCGACGCAGTGCATCCCATGATCGTGTGCATGAACGAGCTGGGCTATGATGTGGGTGTCACGGGCAATCACGAATACAACTTCGGTATGGATGTGCTGCGCAAGACGGTGGCCTCGTTTCAAGGCAAGGTGCTCACCGGCAACGTCTGGGACGAGAATGGCAAGCCCGTGGCCGACGGGTATACCATCATCACAAAGAGCGGTATCCGCGTGGGCTTTATAGGAATGGTGACGCCCCAAATACAGCGCTGGGATGCAATAAACCTCAAAGGATGCACCGTCACCGACCCCGTGAAGGAGACGCGCAAGATCATCGACCAGATTGCGGGCGAGACGGACGTGCTCATAGGCGTCATGCACATGGGCTTGGAAAACGAGTACAGATTGAAGAACTCGGGGGTGCGAGACCTTGCAAACGCATGCCCCGAGCTCGACCTTGTCGTCGCGGCCCATACTCACGTGCTCAACAAGGGCGAGGAGATCAACGGCGTGCTGGTGATGGAAAACAAGCACCACGCCCAGACGCTGAGTCTCGTCGACCTCACGCTCAAGCGCGACGGGGACGGATGGAGGGTTGCCGAGCGCTCCTCCTCGCCCGTAGACATTGGAACGTATAAGCCGGACCCACGTATGGCGGAGGTGCTGGCTCCCTTCGACGAGCGCGCGAAGGCGTATGCGCATGAGGTCGTGGGTGTCTTGGAGGGAGGGCCGCTCGCACCCGAGCCAGAGATAAGCACGATTCCCCAGGCGATGCTTGAGGACACGGCGCTCATAGACCTCATCCAGAGGGTGCAGCTTCACTACAGCCAAGCAGATATATCGAGCACGGCGCTGTTTACCGCCGATTCAAATATCGAGCCGGGTCCCATACGTCGTTGTGACGCGTCGCTCATCTACAAGCACACAAACACCCTCCATACCATACGGATGACTGGCGCTCAACTGCGTAAGTACATGGAAACGTCTGCCAACATCTATCGTCAATACCAGCCAGGGGATCTTACGATAGGCTTTGACTCCAAGATTCCTCTATACAGCTACGACATGTTTGAGGGTGTGAACTACAAGGTAAACGTCGCGGCAGAGCCGGGAAAGCGCATAGAAGACCTTACGTTGCCCGATGGCACGCCGGTCGCGGACGACGACGTGTTTGTGGTTGCTACAAACAATTATCGTGCTACGACCAACCTCCTGGTCCCCGGCGCGGTGTTTGAGGAGTCGGACATGCCCGAGCTTGTAGAGGCTGACATTGCCGGAAGCATAGGAGGAATACGAGACCTCATCATTGACTATATCGCGAACGTGTGCGGAGGTACCATACAGCCAACAGTTTCGCCTAGTTGGAGCATCGTCGGCAATGACTGGGATCCTCAGATGCACCAGAAAGCCGTCGAGCTCGTGGCGGAGGGGAAGCTTTCGGTGGAAAACATAGAGGACGGGAAGCGTCTGCCCCCCACCGTGATAACGGAAGATGATGTTCGAAAGCAGCTGGCGTGACCTGCTTTTTCACAAGGAACGACTGCAAACACCCTCCACGTGGCGTAAGAAGCCGCTCACCAATCAGTTTGGGCGCATGGCGTGTCCGCGCGGTACTATGAAAAAAGTTAGGTACCTATGGTACATATGCACATTCGTCAGGAGGTTCTAAATGCTCGTTAATGCTACCGCCATGCTCAACGCTGCCGTCAAGGGTCACTACGGCATCGCCGCTTTCAACACCAACGACCTTGAGTGGACGCGCTCCATCCTCCAGGCCGCTGAAGAGCTTCAGGCTCCCGTTATCATTCAGTGCACCGCTGGCGCCGCTAAGTGGCAGATGGGCTTCAAGGTCGTTCGCGACGTTGTTGCTGACCTCGTTGACTACATGAACATCACCGTTCCTGTTGCTATGCACCTCGATCACGGCTCCTACGAGGACTGCTTCAAGGCCATCGACGCTGGCTTCACCTCCATCATGTACGATGGCTCCCACGAGCCCACGTTTGAGATGAACCTCGAGCGCACCGCTGAGATCGTGAAGCTCTGCCATGGCAAGGGCATCTCCGTAGAGGCCGAGGTTGGCGGCATCGGTGGCGTCGAGGACGGCGTTGCTTCCGCTGGCGAGCTCGCTGATCCTCAGGAGTGCAAGGCTATTGCCGACCTCGGCGTAGACTTCCTCGCTTGCGGCATCGGCAACATCCACGGTCTGTATCCCGATGACTGGGCCGGCCTGTCCATGGATCGTCTGGCCGAGATCAAGGCTCTGACGGGCGACCTGCCTCTCGTTCTTCACGGCGGCACCGGCATCCCCACCGCTATGGTGCAGGAAGCCATCGACAACGGCATCGCCAAGATCAACGTAAACACCGACCTTCAGGTCGCCATGGCCAAGGCCACGTGGGACTTCGTGGACTCCGGCGAGGCCAAGAAGGGCAAGAACTACGACCCGCGCAAGCTCCTCAAGCCTGGCTTCGACGCCATCGTCGCTCGCGCCAAGGAGCTCATCGTCGACTTCGGCTGCGACGGCAAGGGCTGGGCATAAGCTCTTAGCCAGTTGGCTGGCAGACGAGATACTGTGCGCTCCGGGCTTCGGCTCGGAGCGTTTTTGTTACGGGGGTCATCATGCCGCAACGCGTCGTACACACCATTCCACCCACGTTTGACGAGAACAGTCGCGTGCTCGTGCTGGGAAGCATGCCGAGCCCCAAGTCGCGCGTTACAGGCTACAACTACGGACATCCGCAGAACCGCTTCTGGAAGGTGCTTGCACAGCTGGCGGGGGAGGAGCTGCCCGCGACGAACGAAGAGAAGAAGGCGTTCTGCCTGCGACATGGCATAGCGCTCTGGGATGTGCTTGCGGAATGCGAGATTGAGGGAGCATCGGATGCGAGCATCCGCAATGCGAAGCCAAACGACCTCACGCTCATCACGCGATCGGCGCCGATTGAGGAAATCTTCTGTACTGGCGCAAAGGCCCATGCGCTCTATCGCCGGCTGTGCGAAAAGGACGTGGGAATGCCGGCCACACGCCTGCCTTCGACAAGTCCCGCAAATGCGGCGTGCGGGATGGAAAAACTCCTAGAGGCCTATGCTGCCATCTTCCATCGGCTCGAAAAAGGCCAAAGGGACGAGCCCTCTGGCCATGATGGTCGGCTTTAAATTAGGAAGCGCTGGCTATAAAAAGGAAGCGATCCTAAGGGAACAAAAGACTTAGGAGCTTTCGCCATCTTGTGCCTCGAGGCGGCCGTGCCGCTCGTAGTTGCTCAGTCGCGTGATGCGATTGTCCTCGTCTACGAACGCGACGATAGGGCGATGTGCGCGTGCCTCTTCCGGACTGAGCCGTGCGTAGCTCATGATGATGACTTTGTCGCCCGGCCTTGCGCAATGCGCCGCTGCGCCGTTGAGACAGATGATGCCGGAGCCGCGCTCGCCGGCAATCGTATAGGTCTCGAGTCGCTGGCCATTGTTTACATTGACGACCTGGACTTTTTCGTATTCAAAAATGCCGGTGGCTTCGAGCAGGCCTTCGTCTACGGTGATGGATCCCACGTAGTCGACCTCGGCCTGCGTCACGGTGGCGCGGTGAATCTTTGCCTTGAGCATTTCGAGCTGCATGAACTATGCCTCCACAAGGAAGTTGTCGATGAGGCGCGTGCTACCAATGTATACCGCCATGGCAAAGAGCACGTCACCATCGATGGCGTTCACGGGATCCATAGTGATGGCATCTACGGCATCCACGTAGTCGATGCGAGCGAGCGGCTCTTGCTCGATGAGCTGCGACATGGCATGC
>Ga0326512_10001825_pt1 | contig 16014 bp, 25 predicted proteins | sample 1_2617_0518_D_FD_203652 | JGI IMG/M metagenome (GOLD analysis project Ga0326512, IMG submission 203652) | Bovine rumen microbial communities from UC Davis, California, United States - 1_2617_0518 | ecosystem: Host-associated > Mammals > Digestive system > Stomach > Rumen | place: USA... | reverse complement strand
CCAGATACATCTGCATTATTATCATCTGGTTTATAATATTTCCAAGCTGAAATACTTGTATTGTTAAGAGTTGCATTTAAAACAATTTGACTATTAATATAATTTCCACTAGAATTAATTTTAAAAATATTATCTCCAGTTATTTTAGCAATTTTTGCTGCACTTCCTTGTCTAACTAAAGAAAAATCAATCTACCCAATAGCCTATAATGAAACTCCATCTATGGTATAACTAGCTGTGCATACATAAGTAACTAATCCACCTGTCGCAGTTGCTAAAACATTTTTAGTAATTTCTAATGTATTTCCTACAACAGTTTCTCCTGTTATTAATGTAGATGCTGCTCCTCCTCCATCTCTTCTTTGCCAAGTATATGTTGCAAGAGCAGTAATATTTCTACCCGCATAATAAGTAACTGGAGAAATAATTACTTTAGTTCCACCTGCTGAAGTGTCCCAATTCGGCATATAAGAATCAGCATCTGGATTATATATTTGTGTTTTTGATGCATTTGCTCTTGGATATACACTAAACTATCCAATATCAGTTACATCAACAATGGTAATTGAACCATAACTTATTTGTGCCATTCTTCATTCCTCCTTTTTAAATTTCTACCTAACAAGTAAAAACTGCTTTTTGAACAACATCTGCGGGAGAAATTGTTATTGTTCTTCCCTGAATTAATCTTCCCCAGTTTTCATCTAAAAAACCATTTTTATCTCTTTTTGACCATCTAAAACGAGTTACTTGATCTGTTATATCTGTACTTCCTTTATAAACTGTTGCAGTTAAAACTGTATTTATATTAGGATCAGTAAAAATATTTCCAGCACTTGAATCGATATAAACAGTAATAGGTAGTTCTTTATCTATCTTTTCAATTTGTTTATCCACATAATCATCTACGTTTTGGTTAACCTAACCTTTTAAAATAGCAAGAGGGATACCTTGAGTTCCTCTTTGCCCTTTATAAGTTAAATAAACATATCCAGTTTCATAATCTTGATATAAACCTAAATTATTTATATCTAAATCTAAACTCTATACAAAAGTAGTAAGATTATCCACCTTACTATTAATCTAGGCTGAATCTGCCTTAGTTTCTTCAATCGAAAGTAGACTTTCATCTATACCTTCAATTTTATCTTTTATTTTTCTTAAATTAGTTGTAATATCCTACTCTGTTGAATAGTCTATATCACCTATCGTAGCTTGAAGGTCAAATTTATTCTACATAGAAACATTATGTGCATCAATAGCAAGGGGTAAATCTCCATAATATGAGCCATCTTCCTATCGAATACGAAGATATTTTAATCTTTCAAGTTGTCTTATACTCATTTAAAATCTCCCCTTTCTTTAAAAATAATATTATTCATAAATAAAATAAAAAACTTATTTTATCTATTAATTTTTATTGACCTTGCGGCGACCGCTATATGCAACATAACTCTAGACCTGCCGAGATTAACCGACTGCCGCATTTATTGATTTTTTTAAAAATTTTTAATATAATAATAATATATAAAAAAAGAAAGGAAATAAAAAAATGAGCAGATTAACAGGAAGAGATAGAGATTGTGAATGTTATATTGGTGAAAATTGTCCTGCTGAAGATTGGGTCCTAGAAGTAACTGGAACTCCTTTTACTAATTGGAATCCAAAAACTTATATTTGCGACAATTGCCCTTTTATGAAATATATTAACAAACTTGCTGAATATGAAGATAAAGAGGAAAGAATAGAGGATGATTTAAAATGAAAATTCAATACAATGGAAGTGAACTTACAATAATAGAATTTATAATTAGTATACTTCTTACTATGATATTAGACCCTATTATTAGTTTTATTAAAGGCTTTGCCCTTGGTTTTGTTTTTAAAACTATAATAGGTTATGAAGGTATTTTAATTATTACAAATGCTTTACATTTAAATCTTTCTCCAGATTGTTTCCCTCTTTTTGCTGGTGGTTTAGCTTTTCTTGGAAGTCTAATTTTTACAGAATAATTTAATTGTTTAGGGAAGATTAGTTTCTTCCCTATTTTTATTTGATTTTTTTATTTTTTTTTGATATAATTATATTATAATAAATAAAAGAGGTGATAAAAAATGAATATTTATAAAGTGTACCTTATTAATCCTTCAAAAGAAATTTTAAGAGAAATTGGTAAAGGGAGAACTCTTCATCAGGCCCATAAAATTATTTTCCGATTTTTAGATAATCATAATTATAAATCTCCATACCAAAGAATGTGGGAAGATGAAAATGGAATTTGGGTTGATGTAGGTTCTTGGTCTGAATTCTTCTGTATTAAGGAAGAGGTGATATAATATGGCAAGAAAAACAAAAGATGTCAGAAATATTACCCTAAGTGATTTTTATTGCACTAAATGCGGTATGAAAGGAATTCCCGTATTCCGAACAATAGGCCAAGAAAGAGAGCCTGGGCATCTTAAAAAATTATTCTGTTTACATTGTCAAGAGGAGACAAATATGGCGGAAGTCCGCCCAAGGGGCAAATATACTCTGGATGATTTCTGGATTGAATATCAGGGTGGCAACTTTACATCAAGCGGCGACCGCATTGAACCTTGGAAAATTTTTGTTGCAAATTATAAAAAGAAGGAAAATGAAACATGAAACTTTTAGAATCAAATTATTACCCTGATGGATTTTCTAATGTAATTTTAGAACATTAGGGGAAACAATATGAGGGTGAATCTTTTTATAACAAAGAAGAAAAGCATCCTCCTAGTCCTTTTTTTGGCCAACGATTAGCTGAAAATAGAGCTATGATAAAATATTGGAAAGAAAGACGAGATATAAACAGAATTAAAGAGCAAGCTTTAAAAAGTTTATTAAAAGATTTAGAATCTCACATTCAAGATGGTGTTGAAAAAGATAATGAAATAATTTTAAAGAAATTAAAACAACATATTAAATATTATAATAAAGAAGTTAAAGATTGCGAACAACAAATAAATTATTTAAAATATGAAATCAAAGAGAGTTTAAAAATTAGAGAGCAACTTTTTAACAAGGTCAAAAATTCATAAAAAATTCTTAATAAAAATCACTATTAATAGAATCCAAAACTATTAATAGTGATTTTTTATTTAGGAGGTGAATCTTATGATTAGAGGTTGGATACCTGGATTTGGAAGACCTAGTAATTAGACAAGACATGGAGATACCCAAGTTCTTATTGATACAAAAAATAATATTTGTTTCATTATAGATGGAGCCTGCGGAGAAGGTGCTACTGCTCTTATTAATTACTTAAAAAGAAATGGTATTAAAAAAGTATATCTTTTGCTTTCTCATCCTCATTATGACCATGCCGATGGATTAAGAAAAATAATTAAAGATAATTATTTTACTGTACTTGCTTTTTATTGCTATGACCCCGAATCATTAAAAGGTGGATTAAGAAATAATAAAGGTAGTGCTAGTGTTCGTGAGGATATAGATTACCTTAATAAGATAATATCTGAAGCCAAAGCAAAAAAAATTCCTGTTAAATTTTTAAAACATGGAGATAAAGTTGAACTTGGAGATATTAAATTTAAAGTTTATAGAGAACAACCAAGTCGTGTTGAAGATGATGATACAAATGGTTGGTCTTATGTAAATGATGGTAGTTTATGTTGCTATTTCTACGAGTGGTATTACTGGACAAGCGGAGATGGTTCTGAAAGAATTTGGGATTTTATAAAGAAACTTGGCATTAAAGTTAAATTCTTTAAAATTCCACATCATGGTAATAATTGTCCTCGCTCTCAAGCTAATGGCTTAAAAGCACAAGGCGCAGACTATTGTTGGTATAATCAATTAGAGCCTAATGGAGTCGGTACAACTGAATTTACAGAATTTGGTGCAAATCGTTGTAAACAAGCTGGCATTAAAGTATTTGAATCTGTTGGCGATATTAATTTTGTAACTGCCAATAGCAGATTTCTTATCTATAAGAGTGGAAAAAAATATGCATTTTCTGTATCTTATAAAGGAACTTTTACATTTAAATTAAATGGATTTGCCGATGTTGTTAGAGATGTTTTTATGGGTAAATATGGTTCTAATAATACAAGAATGACAAGATTACTTGATGCAGGATATGAACCAGTTGCAATACAAAATCAAGTAAATCTTGTTATTAACACTGCTAAAAAAATTATTGATGGAAAAGCTAATTACGGTAAAAATGACCAAAGAATTAAAAATCTTGATAAAGAATTTGGTACCGGCTATGGTTTACTTATTCAGGATGAAATTAATTCTCTCCTTAATGCTAAATCTAAAAAATGGTAATTAAAGGAGGTTACTATGACAACTAAAAAAGTAATAGATATTTCTCAATTTAATAATGTTACAGATTGGAATAAAGTTAAAGCTACTGGTTATCCTGTTATAATAAGAATTGGATATAGGGGAAGCAAAACAGGAATTATTACTTATGACCCTAAATATAAACAATATAGAACAGCTTGTGAAAAGAATGGCATTGAACATTCTTTTTATTTTTTCCCTTGTTCAATTACAAGAGCAGAAGCAGAAGAATAGGCACAATTTGTTATTAATGAAGTAAAAAATAGTAAAATTAATATGCCAGTTTGGTTTGATAGTGAAGTTGTCCAACGAGATAAAAGTGGTCGTTCAGATAAATTATCAAAAGAAAAAAGAACTGAAATGTTAAAAATTCTTTGTGATAAACTTCTGGCGGCGGGCATCCCATGCGGGGTATATGCATCTAGGTCATGGTTATATAATAACTTAGACATGTCTCAAATAGCGGCGCCCGCAGAATATAATACCTGGGTTGCAGAATATGGGGTTTCTAAAAATAAATATTATGAGAACCAAGTATTATGGCAATATACTTCAGGCGGAGATGTAGATGGCATTAGCGGCCGCGTTGATTTAAGTTATGTTATGAATGTATTTAATATGAACGCCGCTTAGATAAAGTAGCCAGATAAGAAAGAAGAAACCAAGCCCGCCCAACAATCAGAATGGTAGAAAGTTCTTAATGTAGCTAAAAATGAATTAGGTTATTTAGAAAAAAGGTCTAATTCTAGCTTAGATAGTAAAACAGGTAATGCAGGAGCTAATAACTATACTAAATATTGGAGAGATATAAATAATTGGTGTGGTAAAAATTATCAAGCACAACCTTGGTGCGCAGGTTTTGTAACTTGGTGTATTACTATGGCTCTTGGTATTGACAGAGCTAAACAATTATTAAAACATTATCCTTATGTTTACTGTCCAACTTTAGGTAGTTTATTTACAAAACATGCTAATCCTCAAGTAGGTGATATTGTGATTTTTTATAAAAATGGCACATTTGCGCATACTGGTTTTGTTATTGCTGTTGATGGTGATAAATTTACTACTATTGAAGGAAATACTTCAGGTGCTTCTTCTATTGTAGATAATGGTGGCGGAGTTTGTCAAAAAACATATTATAATTCTAAATTACCAGGAACTAAATTCTGTAGACCTGCTTATGATTCAACTAAAGTAACTACTGATACAAATAAAGTAGTTGTAGCTGATGATATGCATACTGTAAAATGGAAAGGTTATGTTAATATTGGTAATAATGTAAAATTAGCAGTTAGACTTCAGCCTAATATATCTGCAAAAAAATGTTCTTTTAGTGGTTTAAAACAAGGTACAGAAGTTGGTGTAGCATATGAGCAAGGTGATTGGTATTTAATTAAATATGATGGTAAATTTGGATATGTTCAAAGCCAATATATTGGAAAAACAAAAGTAAGTGAAGTATCAAATCCTGACCCAGTAACAGATGATATTCATACTGTTAAATGGACTGGAATCGTAAATGTTAAAAATGGAACTTTAAACGTAAGACTACAGCCCACTACTTCTGCAAAAACTTGCAGCTTCAGTCCTCTTCGTAAAGGAGTAGAAGTAGGCATATGTCACCAAGATGGGGATTGGTATTTAATTAAATATAATGGGAAGTATGGTTATGTTTATTCGTCCTATATTAAAAAGAAATAATATAAATAGGAGGAAACATAAATAATGGATATGGAATTAGTTATCGCAATGGTTGTCGCCGTTGTGGGGTCTAATGCTTTATGGGGTTTTATTCAATTTCTATTAGAACGTAAAGATAAAAAGAATGATTGCTCAAAAAAGATTCTTGAAGCAATTTAGAAAATAAATAATAAAATTGATTAGAGAACCGCAGTCGGATGTCGTATTCGTATTCTTAAATTTATGGATGAAATTATTGAAGGATGGGAACATTCAAAAGATAGTTATAATCAAATAATGCAAGATATTACTCATTATCATCAATATTGTGAAGAACATCCATAGTTTTTAAATCATCAAACTGATGCTACAATTGAGCGTCTTAGAAAGGATTATGAATAGCGTTTAGCAACAAATGATTTTGAAACAAATAATAGATAAATTAGGAGGAAATGATTATGGAAATACTTATTGCGGCAGTTATTTTAACTGAAGCCTTGACATAGTATGGAAAAACTATTGCAGAAATGTTTAAAGCAGAAGATAAATCAAAAGGAATTTACCAATTAATTACTATTTTAATTGGTCTTTTTATTGCTTTTAGTTTTGAGAATGTAAATCTTTTTGCTATAATTGGAATGGCTGCAAATCCAATTGTAGCTAAAATAATAACAGGTATTCTTATTAGTAGAGGTTCAAACTGGTGTTTTGATTTCTTTAAACGTATAAGAGAACCAATTAGCACAGTAGGATAAAATTAAATAATAAATAATAAAAGGAGGTAGTGTAATGCTACCTCCTATTTTTTTGTCTATATATAATTTAAATGGATACGTGTCACCTCTCTGACTTATTTCCTTTTTTATATTATATGAAAATTTTTCAGAGTTGTCAAGTCAATGTGATATAAAGTCAAGAACTAAAATGATGCAAGATTTTTATATTCATATGAACAGAACAATGAAATTTGCAAATTTTTAAAAATTATGATATAATTTATTTATAAAATGAAAAGGAGTATTAATATGGAAAAAAAATATATAATTTTCTATTATGATGTAGATGAAGAAGGATTCCCAATTCCATCTTGTGATGTGCTACAAGATGTAACCAATTCATTAGTTGAAATTTTTAAAGATAAAAATATAGATTGTATTATACTTCCTAATTGTGTACATCATTCTAATGAAAAAACAAGAGAAGAAGTAAAAAGTTTTTTAATTTCTTATTTAAATAAAATTCTTGCTTCAGAAAGAGGAGAAGATATATGATAGATAAAACTTTATATAATGAAAATTCAATTGAGTCATTATCTCCTTTGGAATTTACTAGACTTCGTCCTGGAGTTTATGCAGGAGATACTACATATTCAACTCAATTGCTAGTTGAAATTATTTCTAATGCAGTTGATGAATATAGACTTGGGCATGGAAATAAAATTGATGTAACAATAGATAAAGACATAGTGACAGTTAGAGATTATGGACAAGGTTTTATTCCAAACAGCTTTAGAGAAGATGGAAAAACAATTCTCGAAGCTGCTTTTAGTGTTCTTAATACTTCTGGTAAGTACAGAGAAGATGGAACATATGAAGGAACTTCACTCGGTTCTTTTGGAATTGGTTCTAAAATTACTACTTTTCTTTCTCATTGGCTAGTAGTTTCTACTTATAGAGATATGAAGAGAGAAGAAATCGTCTTTAAAGAAGGTGTTTTTCAAATTCGATATAACGGAGAGCCAAAAAGCAAAGAAGCTATTGAAGATGTAAAAAAGGGTGGAACTTGTGTTCAATGGCAGCCTTCAGAAGAATTTTTTACTCATACAGAAGTAGAAAGTAATAAAATTCATAATCTATTTAAAACAATAGTATGTCTATGCCCTGGATTAACTATTCATCTTATTGAAAATGGAAAAACTTATGATTATGTATCTACAAGAGGATTACATGATTTGGTAGATGCGGCGGTCGGTGATAAAGAACTGATTGATTCTAGGTTTGATATGAATTATACTGAAGGTAAGAATAAAATGGATATGGTTCTTACATATACCTCTAATTATTCTTCCACCATTGTTCCATATGTTAATACAGGTCTTACTGAGAATGGTCCTCATATTACTCAGGTTAAAACTCTTATTACTAGAGAATTTAATAAATTTTTTAAAGAAAAGAAGTGGTTAAAAGCGACAGATGAAAATTTAAGCGGTGATGATATACAGGAAGGTATGTATATTGTTTTTAATATTACCGCTCCAAATGTTTCATATGATGCTCAGGTTAAGAGCCGTATCACTAAAATTGATATGAAGCCTTTTAACGCAGCCTTATCTGAAAATTTAAGTTATTGGTTAAACAATAATGAAAAAGAAATTAAGTTAATTGCGGATAAGGCTATTAACGCAAAAAAGGCTAGAGAGGCCGCAAAAAAGGCTAGGGAAAAAGCTAGAGAGCAAGGTAAGAAAAAAGAGAAGGCTCTTAAATTTGATAGTAAATTAGCTGATTGTTATAGTAAGGACCGCAGTAAATGTGAGATATATATTGTAGAAGGTAACAGCGCGGCAGGCGGTTTAAAAACAGCTAGAAATAATGAATTTCAAGCTGTAATGCCTGTTAGAGGGAAAATTCTTAATACACAAAAAGCTACATTAGATAAAATTCAAAAAAATGCTGAAATTATGACTATGATTGACGCATTTGGATTAAAAATTGATACTAAGACAATGAAAGTAACTTACGATAAAGATGAGTTACGATATGGTAAAATTATCATAATGAGTGATGCTGATGTTGATGGTGCCCATATCAAGAACCTATTTTATACGTTCATATGGAACTTTTGTCCAGATTTGATTTATGATGGATATATTTATGCTGGAGTACCTCCTCTTTATAAAATTACTTTGGCTGGAAATAAAGGTTATAAATATCTTAAAAATGATGAAGAGCTTGAACAGTATAGAAAAACTAATACTGGAAACTATCAAGTAAACCGTATGAAAGGTTTAGGTGAGATGGACGTAGAACAAATTGAAGAAACTCTTACTGACCCTAATAATAGAATTATTAAACAGATTACTATTGAAGATATAGATGAAACAGATGAACTTTTTGAAAATTTAATGGGAACTAAAATTGAACCTAGAAAAGCTTTTATTAGACAACACAGCGAGGAGGCTACTTATAATGCAGAATAAATGTGAATATTGTAAAAATGTTTATTATGATTATTTTTGTAGTTATAAAGCTAGATATTGTAAAATACATGGTTGTATAGATTGTAACCCAGATAGTTATTTGAATACATTGAAAGAAAAAGAATGTCCTGATTTTAATTTTTATAAAGGAGAAATAGAAAGGAATTAAAAAATGGCAAGAAATGAATTTGGATGTATTTGTGATACATGTGGAGCTATAGGCCGTAAAAAAGACCTTACAGACAATATGTTTTCTTCTAATATGTTTTTTAAAATTAGAATACCAACATATCAAAGTAGAATGAATAATTCTACCCAACTTTTAGATTATTGTCCTGACTGTTATGATGATTTAAAAAGGGCATTAGCAAAACATTATAATATAGAATGGGAGGATTAATATGAATAAAAAAGTAAAATTTGATATTCCATTAGAATATGTTATTGGACATCTTCGTTATGGTCATAAAGAAGGGATTTTAGAATTAACAGAAGAAGAATTTAAAAAACTTCAAGAAGACTCTTTAGATTTTATTTATAATCAAGATATTTTATGTGACTTAGATTTAGTTATAGATGATTATAGTGTGGAAGATTATGGAGGCATCGTTAAAGTAAATTACGAGGTAGTAAATGATGCAGAATGATTTAACAAAAGAATTAAGTACAAACTTTATAGAATATGCGGTCGCCGTTAACACCGACCGTGCAATCCCAGATGCTAAATCAGGACTTAAGCCAGTTGCTAAGCGTATTCTTTGGTCTGCATTTGAAGAGAAAAGATTCTCATCTAAACCTCATGTGAAGGCCGCAAGAATTGTTGGTGATGTTATGGGTAAATATCATCCTCATGGAGATTCATCTATCTATGGAGCTATGGTAAGATTGTCTCAGCCTTGGGTAATGAGATACCCTCTAATTGATTGGCATGGCAATAACGGAAATATTGCAGGTGATGGACCAGCTGCCGCTCGTTATACCGAAGCCCGCCTTAGTAAAATAGCAGAAGAAGGAATGTTAAATGGAATTAAGAAAAATAATGTAGATTTTATACCTAACTATGACGAGACTCTTGAAGAGCCTATTACTCTCCCTTCTGCCTTTCCTAATCTACTCTGTAATCCTAACACTGGTATTGGGGTTGCCATGGCATGCAATTGGGCACCTCATAATCTTAATGATGTCGCAAAAGCGATTACAGATTACTTGGATGGCATTACTCCTATGTTGGATGGCCCTGATTTTCCGACTGGTGGATTAATAATTAATAAAGATGATATTCCTAAAATTATGAAAACTGGGCATGGAACTGTAAAAATCCAGGCCAGATATAATATTGAAGGAAATAAAATTATCTTTTATGAAATACCTTATGGAGAAACAATAGAAGGATTAATTGCACAAGTAGGTAAGGCTTGTGAAGATAAAGAAATTGAAGGTATTTCTGATATACATGATGAAAGTTCTAAGAAGATTAGAATTGTTGTAACTTGTGAAAGAGGAATTAACCCTTCTTCCATTGTTGCAAAATTATATAATAAAACTAATTTTCAATCTTCTTTCAGTTATAATCAAGTTGCATTAATAGATAAAACTCCTACAGAATTGAATCTTGAAGACGCAATTAAAATTTATGTTGACCATAATCTTGATTGTATTGTTAAAGAATGTAATTTTGATTTAACAAAAGCAGAAGCAAGATTAGAGATTGTTAATGGATTGCTTAAAGCACTTGAAGATATTGATAATATTATTGCTTTAATTAAAGCATCTGAAAGTGCGGCAGCCGCTAAAGTCAATCTTATAGCTAAGTATAATTTTACAGAAAACCAGGCTAAAGCTATACTTGCAATGAGATTATCTTCTCTTGCTAGACTGGAAAAGATTGAATTAGAAAAAGAAAAAGCTGAACTTGAAAATAAGATTAATGACCTTATTGATATTTTAGCTAATGAAAATAGACAAAAAGATATACTTAAAACTAGATTAAATGATTTAGTTAAGAAGTACGGGGATGCTCGTAGAACTGAACTTGCTCAGATTGAAATAACAAAAGAAGAAAAAGAGAAAGCTGAAATTATTCCCGAAGATGTCGTTGTTATTGTCAATAATTTAAATGAAGTAAAACGTATTCCTAAGAAGAATTTTAAAGCACAACATAGACGGGGAGTAGGAGTTAAAACAGCTTCTGAATCTACTAGAATAATGTTAGCAACAAATACTGTTGATACTCTTATGATTTTTACTTCTGAAGGAAAGATGTATCGTTTAAATGTAGATAAAATTCCTGAAGGAACTAATGCATCTAGGGGAGTTAATCTTAAAGCTATTTTAAAATTAGATGATAAGGAAATCATTCAAGAAATTGCTTCCGCTAGAGGAGAAAAGCCTGCTGATTATGTTGTATTTTTCACTAAAAATGGTCTTGTTAAAAAGACAAAATTTGAAGAATATGTTAATACTAAAAAGACAACAGGTATTCAAGCTATTAAGATAAAAGATAATGATGAACTTGCTTTTGTCCGTTTTATGAATGATGATGAAAAAATTATTCTTGTAACAGAGGAAGGGTATGCTATTAAATTTACTTTTGATGATATTAAACCTATTGGTAGATTAACTAGTGGAGTTAAAGGAATCAATTTAAGAGATGGAGATGGTATTACTGGAGCAATTAATTTTTCATCTAATAATGATTATGTTGTATTAATCACAAAAGAAGGAAAGAGCAAACGCATGCTTATCTCTGATTTTACTATTCAAAACCGCGGCGGCCGTGGTAGTATGGCATTAAAGCTAGACCCTGATGATTATGTGGCAGCCGCACTCCGTGCTACTGAAAAAGATTTGGTATTAATTGCAGGTAAACCAAATTCTATTTGTGTTCCTGTTAATGAAATTTCTATTCAGTCTAAACTGGGTGGGGGAACTAAAATTATCGAGAGGAGTGTCGTAGAATCTGCGACAATTATAAAATGAAAATTATTAAAGAAGGCGATTTAAAAAAATTAAAAAAAATTAAACGTTTTGAATGTAAAGAATGTGGTTGTATTTTTGAAGCAGAAAAAGATGAATATAAATGGGGCAGCCAATATAATGAAACATATTATTATTGTGCATGCCCCTGCTGCAATCAAACAGTTTATACGGAGTAAATATAATGGATAAAAAAGATAGAATGATGTGGTTAGTAGAACAAATGAATGAAGCTACTGAAGCATATGAAAAAGGAGAGCCTTATTTAATAGATTCTCAATGGGATGAATGGTATTATGAATTAAAAAATATTGAAAAAGAACTTGGGTATACCTTACCCAATTCTCCTACTCAAACTATTATACATAAAAAAGTTTCAGAACTTAAAAAGGTTAAACATAATCATCCTATGCTTTCTCTTGATAAAACTAAAGATATTAATGTTATAAAATCTTTTGTTAAAGGAAAACAATGGATTGCTATGGCTAAGATGGATGGTTTAACTTGTTCTCTTACTTATAAAGAAGGAAAATTAGTTAAAGCAGAAACTAGAGGGAATGGAATAGAAGGAGAAGATATTACTCATAATGCTATGATAATTCCTTCTATTCCTAATCAAATCTCTGGAGATAAAGGAGATGAACTTATTATAGATGGGGAGATTATCTGTACTTACAAAGATTTTGAACCTTTTTCAAATACATATAAAAACCCTAGAAATTTTGCAAGTGGAAGTATTAGACTTCTTGATTCTAAAGAGTGTAGGAAGAGAAATTTAACTTTTGTTGCTTGGGATGTTATTTATAAAAATGACATATATAATTATTCTGAACCTATCCAAACTTTACATTTTAAACTTTATTTTTTAGAACAATTAAAATTTAAAGTAGTACCTTATTTTTGGGGAGATTCTGTAGATGACATTGAATCAATAATAGATTTAATAAAAGAAAAAAGTGATGCCAATTCATATCCTATTGATGGGGTAGTTTTTAAATATGATAGTATCGCAGAATATGATAAAGCAGGTCGCACCGATCATCATTTCAAAGGTGGATTAGCTTATAAATTTTATGATGAAACATATCCAACACGACTCCGCTACATTGATTGGACAATGGGTAGAACAGGAATTTTAACTCCTGTTGCTGTATTTGACCCTATTGAAATAGATGGAGCAGAAGTATCTCGTGCTTCTCTTCATAATGTTAGTATTATGAAAGAAACATTAGGAGATTGTGCGTATGTTGGAGAACCTCTTGAAGTTTATAAAAGCAACATGATAATTCCTCAGATTTACTCTGCGGGTCCCAAATATGACTATGGAGAAGTTGTTGCAAAGGGAGGAGTTTCTGCAAATGATGCTCCTGAATATTGCCCTATTTGTCATGGAGAAATAGCTTTTAAAGAAGAGAATGGTATTACAAGAGCCTATTGTGAAAATCCAAATTGTAATGGAAAATTAATTAACCGCTTAGACCATTTTTGTGGTAAAAAGGGATTAGATATAAAAGGATTATCTAAAGTTACTCTTGAAAAACTTATTAATTATGGTTGGCTCGATAGTATTGAAGATATTTTTAAACTAGAGAAATATAAAACAGAATGGGCAAATAAACCTGGTTTTGGTACAATATCTGTTAATAAAATATTAAATGCAATAGAAGGAAGTAAAAAAAGTTCTACTGCTAAATTTATTTGTGCTATTGGTATTCCATTAATTGGGAAAGTGGCTTCTGAAGCACTATCTAAAAAATTTGGAAACTATAAAACTTTTCGAGAAGCTGTTAATAACAATAGCCAAGAGTTGTATGAAATAGCTGGAGTTGGTGAAGTTATGATTCAAACTTTACTTGATTATGATTTTACTGAAGCAGATTCTATTTTTGAAAAATATATAATAGAGGTGCGGCCGATTGTTTTTATCTCGGTATCGAAGAAGTTAGAAGGTAAGACATTTGTTATTACAGGTAAATTAAAAACTTTTAAAAACCGTAATGAAATAAAAGCAACTATTGAAAAAGAAGGCGGAAAAGTAACTGATTCAGTAAGTTCTAAGACCGATTATTTAATTAATAACGATGTAGAGTCTACATCAAGTAAGAATCTTAAAGCTAAAAAATTAAATATTCCAATTATTACTGAAGATGATTTCTTGAACCTAATAAATTGACTTATTAAAAATTTTTTGGTATAATAATATTATGAATAAAAGAAAGTTAAAAGAAATAGCAAAATAGGTAGCTAGGTTAGAAATGGAGAGCCGGAAGCAGGACAATAATCTTGAAGATGTTTCTGCTAAAATTGAAAATATTATAGACTCCCTTTCTGTTGAAGAGTTATTCTAGCTAGATGAATATATAAGACAAGAACTCAAATGTTTTTGATTTTTATAAAAAATTTTAATATAATATAATAAATAAGAAATTTAATTAAAAAAGGAGAAAATGAAAAATGGGTAAGTTTAGTGAGAAAGCACTTCTAGTTAAGAAGTATGTAGAGGAACATGAGTCAGAGGGTATTACAGCAAATGATATTGCTGAAGCTCTTGGTTTGAGTGCAAAGAGTGTTAATGCAACTCTTACCGCTGCTTTTACAAATCACAAGGAAGAAACTGGTGAGGAAATAGATGGTAAGAAGGTAAAGGAAGTAAAGCCTCTTATGGTCCGTATTCCTGGTGAAGTTGAGGAAGAGAAGGACGGTAAGGTAGTTCATAAAGCTGTGAAGTTTATCGAGTTTACTGACTATGGTAGAACTTTTGATTATAATGCTTAATGAAAGGAGCTACCTGGGTTAAATAAGATTTTAACCCAGGTACTTTTTATTATGAAATAGTTATTTTTAGGCTTTATTGTTACTATTATTATTATCGGTTTTATTATCTATTATTTTTTCTTACAATCTTGGTAGGCAAGATTAAATAAAAAAGCAACTTAGTTACAAGATTAGTAGGAAGCAATCTAGCAAGGATATACAACCAAAATTATAGAAGCTGAAAATCGATTAACTTTAATAGAAGATAAAATATAGCAAAAAGAACAAAAATTTAATTAGAAATATAATTTTGAAGAATAGTCAATTCAAACTCGATTAAAAAATTATGAAGAAATAAAACGCAAATCAATAGACCAATAGTTATAGTTCCATCGAGCTGAATGTAAAGCATAGAAAATTAGATGTGAACAAGAATTGGCTACACTTCGATAGGAAGTTTAGGCGGCGGCCGCCTCACTCTAGACATTAAAGTAGACACGCAAGGCCGCATACTAGTCCTTATTAAGATAGAAAGAAATAAAAAGTAAAGCAGATGACTATAGATTAGTCCCATCTAATATAGAACTTTCTGATATAAAAAAATTATAGAAAGTAAAATTAGAATTAGCTAAACCTCGTATTTTATCTATGTTAATTTGGCAGACATATTGGCAGCCTTTAGCTAAAATAAAATTTCCTATTATTTTAAAAGATAAAACTAAAATGGGAGTTTATAAAATAACAAATATTGAAACTAACGAGTGTTATATTGGTCAAGCTGTTGATATATATAAAAGATGGAATTAGCATTGTAAAGCTGGTTTGGGTATCGACACTCCGCCAGGAAATAAACTTTATAAAGCTATAATGGATTACGGTCTTTAGAATTTCACTTTTGAAATTTTATTAGAATGTAATCGAGATGAATTAAATGAAAAAGAGAAATATTTTATTTCATTATATCAAGCAGATACATATGGATATAATGGAAATATTGGAGTAAATAAAAAATGATAGTTAAAGTTTTTTAGACAAATAAAAATGGAAAAATTGAGTTTACTAAAGAAGAATTAGA
>Ga0326512_10001823_pt1 | contig 16047 bp, 16 predicted proteins | sample 1_2617_0518_D_FD_203652 | JGI IMG/M metagenome (GOLD analysis project Ga0326512, IMG submission 203652) | Bovine rumen microbial communities from UC Davis, California, United States - 1_2617_0518 | ecosystem: Host-associated > Mammals > Digestive system > Stomach > Rumen | place: USA... | reverse complement strand
CAAGAATGTAAAAAAGATTTATACTAAGTCATAGTAATTTCAATCCCTTTTACTAATTAAGTAAAGGGGATTTTTTATGCGCATAATAAGAGAATCTTACAGTCCAGATGTTTTAGAGGACTTAGTATCATCATATAGAGATTTCTATTCACCAGAAGAACACAGAAGTATTTGGAAAGAAATTATTCACGATTATCACGATGAAGAGTTGGCAAATGACGTTCTTGCCGCTCTTGAAGACGAATATGATCAGTACGGCCCTGGTTATATGAGAGAAGGTGTTGATAAGAAATATTATGTAAAAATAAATGGCCAATACCTTAAAGGTAAAAATAAGTTTTCTAAGAAACCTGTTTACTTTGAAACAGATGAAGAACCTACTCAAATAATCAATCAAATGAAGAAAGATGGAACCCTTTCTAAAAATGCAAAACCAAAAGTAAAATCAATTAAAGAGCATCTCGGTGATGATTTTGAAGATGATTTCGACTACGACGGAGAAATAGAAGATGGATTCGATCCTAATATAAATGGTATCGAAAACGCGCAGGAAGCAATGTGGATGGATGAATATGAAGATGATTTGGTTGATACAGGTATCCCTGTATATAAGAGGGGTATTAGAAAAGACTCTGATCGTCTTTCGGATGAGTATTTAGATATGATTGCTTCTGATTGTGATGAAGAGATTGTTAGAACTCCTTTCGGAAAAAGATTTATTAGTAGGCAAGTTAAAGAGGATATTAGTAAGGCTTATAACAATAGGGATTATATACATTCTATATCTGATATGGCTTCTGTTGAACATATGAGAATTTCTAAATATTTCTTAGATGCCATTGACGCCCCTGAAGAATTAAAAGAAAAGTTTGAAGATTTCAAATCTAAATATGGTAAATATCCTCAGTTTGCTTATAACTCTAAATTCAGAAGCACTAAAGAAAAGACTAGCATATCTTTCCAAAAAACAATAAACGGAAAGCACGTAGAGACCTTCTTTACGGAAGATGATATCGAAACTTTAGTAAATTGTTGGGTTGATACTTACAATTCTATTAAGGAATATGAAAACAGTAGAAGTAATGTAGAAAAAGTTGTAGAGAATGTTTGTGACTTTGTTAAAGATAATAAATTGGCTATAGGTTGTGCAATCTTTGGTGTTGCCGCTTTGGCCGGGGTAATACCCGCAATTGTTAATAAATATAAATCAGAAGCAGACATAAGAGACGCTGTTTCCTATTTTATGAATTTAGTTGATTGGGATGAAAACGATAGAAATAAAACAACTGTTACAACTTATACCTCTTTTGATTCTAAAGGCAATGCTCATACAAATACCCGTACAATTACCAGATATGGAAATAAATCTACATCAGAGAGTATTTTTAGAGCAGTTGCAAAGTATGCTAAAAAGAATGGCATAACTGTAAGAGATGCATTCCACAAATTAGATGGTGTGAAATCTAAAACATTATTTGGAAAAGAAACTGATGAAGATTTCTATAGGTTTGACATCCTAAAAGACAACGATGGTGTATTGACCCTTAATGTTTGGAATAATGCAGGTCGTAAACCTAAGACTTTTGAAATAGATACAAATTCTTATCAAAGAATAGGGGATGTTCAATATTCTTGGAATGAAAGTAGAAAGAGAACAGGTCGTGTAAAAGAATCTAAAATAGTAAGTGATGGTGCTAGTGAATATCAATTCGAAAAGAAGTTGATGCAATTCTTTGATGATTATTTGGCTATGCCTATTGTAAAAGCTAAAACAATAAAAGGCGATAAACCTAAGCCTTTTACATATAGAGAATGGGATGATAGAGGTTCATATTTCTACGAAGTTAGTTTGTTTGGGGAGTATGAGGATGATGTAATAATTGAACTCCACTCTGCTATGATCGGGGGTGGTTGTACTTATAGATTATTAACAGGAGATGGATCTAATTGTGATCATTGGATGGGTATGTCTTTAGACGAATTTGAAAAAGACCTTAATGAATGCTTTAAGGTTGCTTTAGGCAATAAGGGTCAAAGGGTTAATGAATCTAAAAAGCTAAAAGAATTCCGCCCTTCTAAATTTAGATATGATTTAGATAAGCAAGTTTCAAATAAAGAGAGATGGAATCTTAAGATGGATATCGAATCTCTTAAAAAGAAATTAACAGACCTCCAGAACACCACTTCAAATCTTCCAGATGAATATGTAAGTGATTTGTGTGATACTGATAGTTATCCTTTTGATGACGATATCGATAATGAAACTTCTTTAGGTGATTGGTGTAACGAAGTAGATGACTTCCTTACAAACGCTTTACAGTTGGAGGATAAAGGACAATGGATTTAAGGAATAAAAGAAAAAGAAAGGGTGTATACGAAGACGCGGATTCTTATACCCACGACTTGAATAGAGTTGATTCAGAGTTTGATGAATACTCTTTGAAATCTCTTGAACAGTCTTTAATGCAGGCAGGTCTTTCACCTTACCGTTCTCACCCTTGGGGTGTTACAGTAGTTTGCTTAAGTACTGATGTAGGTTTCTTCCAAATCGGCTTAAGCGATGGGGATTACGTAATGGATTATACAAGCCCTAAGAATGAAAAAGAAAGTGCAACTTATGAAAATGCAAACGATGTTGTTAGTGACATCCTAAATATAATAAATAATTACGAGGAGTTTTAATATGGCATTCAATTATGGACAGAGACCAGAAACAATTAAGATAGTTACAGAAACCCACGATGACGATCCTAAAGTAATGAGGAATTTCATAAGGCCTATAAATTGTATGGCAACAGGGGATACCATTGTTTGGGAAGATGCAGGTGATCAAACAACTACTTACAAAGTTCTTAGGAGTTTATGGGAAGGAGAAAAAGATAGACACGATAACGGATTTAGACAAAGAGTTTTCTCAAAACATATTACTATCTTTGATCTCGAAGCAGATGATCCTGATATGCCACATTGTGTAGCTAAAGTAACTTACGATAACTTTATGGAAAAGGAAACAATTGAATTGTTCCCTATATCTATGTTGGAAGATTTGAAAGAAAGTAAAAAGAGGGTTAAGGAAATGGCCCATACAGTTTGGCAGGGAGTAGAAAGAGGATCCTTCTTAGAAGCTCCTAGAGTGGCAGATGCTTTCTATGACCAAATGAAATACAACGAAGATTATACAATCGAAAAAACTGAACCAAGTCCTGGTGTTGTAAAGGTTAAAGGTAAGAATAAGAACGGTTGGGAAACCTTTGGAATCTTTATCAATAAAAATAGATATTCATTTGGATTTACTATCGATGATAAAGTAATAGAGAAATGGGAAGGAAATGATTATAGATCCTTCTGTGACGATTTAGAGGGTTGGCGTATGATTGAATATCAACTTGAAAAAGGACAATACGATCCAGTGCCACCGAAATGGATGAAACCACGTACAACAGAATCTAAAGTAAGGGCGGGTGGAGAAGATCTTCCTCGTGATTATAAACCAACTACTGCAGAACCTGATTTGGAAGAATATGTTAGAGCTATGTTTAACAAAGTTCTTAAAGAATCATTACCTGACCTTAGAGTAAGTGACCGTTTTGGAAAAGATGCTTGTGGTTGTTTAATTACTCCGGAGTATTGGTACGTAACCGCTTATGTTTATAGTTCAGGTTATTCTATATCTATAATAAATGATGCCGGTAAAGTTGATTATAGATGGGAAGGTAGTACTAAAGAAGAATTCGATACAGACCTTAAAGATGTTTACAATACATTAAAACAAATACTTAAAGTAGAGTACGACCATATGGAAAGAAATCCGGAATTCAGAAATTATGAATCTCATATCAAAACAAAACATATTAAAGAAAGTATTGTAGAAGATGGTATTGCAAGTTTCCTTAAATGGCTTAGAGAAGAAAACTTCATTACTCCTATCGAAGAAAGAGATTTTATGAAATTCCTCAAACGCGGGGATATCGAAGAACAGGATGTAGATATTATTTATGATATCGGAACTGATTATGACCCAGACCACGAAAGTAATGAAAACTTTGAAAAGTGCGCCGACATTATTAAGAGCTATGTAGGTCAGAGTGGACTTCAATATTGTTCTAAGAAAACAGATAAAGCAAGAAGAGTTCAGGAAGGCTACCACGGACACACTTTCAAAATAAATTGGGAAATGTTAGACCAGGAAGGTTCTGACAGATTAACTGATTTGTTAATTGATGCTGTAGCTTGGAAGAATGAAGATGAGGATTATAAGACTCAGGAAAGGTTTGAACTTACTTTTAGTAGAAAGTTTGAAGAGTTAAAGAAGAGAGGAATGTCTAGTAACGAAGCCGCACCTAAAGCTAGTAACTATGCATTGTTTACAATCTTCCCAAGAGATGATGAAGAAGCTTCTGACATTATAAATGATTACTTATTCAGTGGTGCTTGTAGGGATGAAGAAGATGAAAACTTACTTCGCAGTTTTGTTTCTGACGAAGGAGAAGAGACTAGCCCAGAACAAGGATTGTCAACAGATAAATATGACTTAGGCCCTTGGACAGATCCTGCTTACGAATCTAAGAAAAGAAGTAAGAAAGTAGTGAAGGAAATGGCTAGGGTTGACAATTTCGATTTAAGTCCTTATGACTTACGTAATCAAATTAAGAGTTATGTAAGAGGAAGATTATACGATTTAGTAGGACCTGATGGTGCTGCGAACTTCAAAATCAATCAGCCTAAATGGGATATGATTTATGATGGTAAACAGGGTGGTGCTTGCTTTGCAATTAGAACTCAGGGTGAAGATTACTATATGTCAACTTTCTTAAACTCGTCAATAAATTGGCAGGGTAAGGGATTTGAGGAATTCAAAGAGGATTTCGAAGATATGGTTCAAGAATGTTTTAATAAGTAAAATAAAAGCTCCTCGAAAGAGGAGCTATTTTTATGCTTAAATTATTTTAACTATACTTATAAATAATTCTACAAATCTTTTTAGTAAGCTCAGCATCAAAGAAACCAGCCTCTAATCCGTTATACATAACTTCGAGGTCTTCATCACTTACCCTACCTTCATTGAAAGCTTTAGTAAAATTATCAGCGGCAATCCTATTAACATCGCCTTCTTCCTGGAATTGATAAACCAAATCTAAAATAGCATCTGCTACTTTATTTTCTTCGATCTTCCTCTTATGAGATTCAATAACTTTAACAGGTGAGTTTCCATCATAATCTTTATTATATTTTTCTCTTTCGATTTCAGAAGCTTTTTCTGCACAATCAAAACAAATCATATTATTCCAATCGTCAGGATCCGCACCTACCTCTCTCATAGCATCCTTATCTACGCTTTGGTCTCTAACCCACCAAGCAGGGGTATAAAAACCAGCGGCCCTAAAACCAGCTCTTTCATCAGGAGTGGTCTTAAAATTCTTTTTACAACAAATACATTTCATATTCTATTTAGCTTTGTCCTTATGAAATACTAATTAAATTATGAAAATGTACGAATCTAAAAAGGACTGGTTTAAGAGAGACCTTTGCATTGAAATTCAAAACTTTGTTGAAGAAGCTATAGAGAAAACCTATAACGATAGTACCCAACTTTCTTTAATGGAAGATGGTGTTTGTATCGATAAGTATGGAACGAAAGTATTTATGCTTTCCGGTGGTCGTAATGGCGATGGGGAATGGAATGAATACTTACAAACCCTTTCAATATTCGTAGTAGAGTTGATCGATAAATTAAGATTAGAATATGGGGAGAATGCTAAGGTTTGGTTGATTGACCTTAAATGTGATCCTGCCGATGATGTTTTCTATCCAATATTTGGAGTAGGCGTTGGGGAGGAAAACGATGAAACAGAATCCTTAGAATGGCAAGAAAAGAATACTTGGCAGGCAGATTCGAGAGGGGAAAAGATTCCTTTCAAATATGATGAATGCACGGATGAGTGGTTATGATAAAAATAATATTAGAAATACTAAGAAAGTTATTTCAAAAACCTGTAGTTAAACAGAATATACAAAAGGAGGTTAAATTGTATAGGATTAACATTTCAGAGGGTAAAGATAATTATTCTCAAAGACGTTCGCAGTTTAGGCACGAACAAAAAGGTCAATATGGTACTAATGTTTTAGATTGGACATCACTTTGTAACGTTCATAGTTTAGCTATGGCGTTTCTTTATAGTGGTTGGACTTTCCCTGCTTCAGACTATTCTCGAGAACCTGACGCGTTAGCAGATTATATAATTAAAGAGTGTTTGAAAGATGACAACTGGTTTAAGAATAGAATGTACGTTCAATGGAAGAATTGGTATGAGGGATCTCCTAAAGCTTGTACCCCAGTTGAATATCACGACGTATTAGCTCATTACGCTTGTGAATACTTCAAATGTACTAATGCGGATAAATTCTCAACTTCTTATCCTGTAAAAGAAATATTCAAACATTTATACGAAAACCAAGTAGCAGTTCCAACTTCTGTTTGTTGGGGTGGGTTACTTGGTCATATTATTTGTATAGTAGGTTTTGAAGCGGCAAGTGAGGAACTTTTACTTAAATGGTTTGAAGATCCTGATAGACCTTGTCCTATAACTAAAATAATCTTAGACGATCCTTGGGGTAAGATTATTGAGGCTACTAACAAATATGATGGCAATCAATCGGGTAATGATGTAGAAGTTTCTTATGGCTTCTTTAGTAAATATTGGAAAGATGTAAATTGTTCTACTAAGAAATACGCTCACTTTATTGCTAAACCATCAGCCGTATGCTAAATAAATAAGAGGATTGAATATGAAAAAGGATATAAATAGTAAAAGGATTAAGGAATCTAGGAAGCCTTACCATAAACTAGATTTTGAATATTGGGATGCTTCTGACGCCTTAACAGAAAGAAAATTATATTGTTATGATAGTTCAGATGCAAAGGATTATAACTTTGATGGACTTTTCATTTATAATAAGGTAAATGACAGAAGTAGTCAGGTAGGTTGTTTGATACTTACTCCAACTTCTTATTACCTTGCAGGACCAGATGAGAGTACTTGTTTCGAAGGAAACTCTTATGAAGAATTTATAAAGGACCTCGATGAAATGATGAAAGATATAAAACCTGCAGAAATAACAGAAGATGTAGGGGACGAAGATTTAATTGCTATAGAAAATGACCTTAATGAAACTTTTGGTAGCTTAGGAATCTTTGTAGAAGATATGGGTGTTTATAGAGACGAGATGGGAGTAATCCATTTAAGTCTTACACTCGATGGTGATTGGAAACATACTCACGCCGCTGCTAAATTCCAACTCTCAAATAGTGGATGGGACTTAGCAGATTCAGAAGTTTTGGAAGATAGGGGTAGGGATGATTATTGTGCTACTTATGATTTTATAAATGTTGCAAGCGCACAAGAAGAAGTAGGTAAAAGATCTTCACCAGGATTTATTACAGAAGGTAAAAAGAAGGTAAGAGAAATGGCAAGAACTATTAAAGACTATAATGAATACAAGGGTTTTACACCTGCTCAGAAAAATAACGCATTCCATAAGTTTGTTGACTTCTTAGATAGTATTAACGCACCTTGGGAATCAAATAAGGATAAACAGGTATCCGGAAAGTATTGGGGTATCGAATTTACTCTCAACTATGCAGGTATGGGTGGACACGCTTATACAATAGATGCAATGAATGTAGTAAATGGAACTATTCAAGATCAGTGGGTTGGTGATTCATATCCAGACTTCTTAGAAGACTTGAGTGAATTGAAAAACGAATACGGTGCATTACATTCAGGCCGTTATCCAGAAGACCCTGAAAACTTAGAAGAGTCTAGAAAATTAAAAGAATCCAATTCTTGGGAAAAGAAGTTTAAGGGGGAGATAAGAGTAAGAGTTGTAGGAATCTTTAGGGATTGGGTAGATGAAGATAACGCTCAGGGAATGGTAGATGACTTTGATATCGATCCTGATAATGCAGTAGAAGAACTTATTAACGAAATCCTTGAAAACGAAGCAGATGAAATCCACGAGGGAAGATACGATGATTTCCTTAAAGAAGTTAATGACGATGATGTAAGTCAGAGTGATTTGGAAGAAATTGGTGAAGCTTATCTCGACGAATTGGAAGACTTAGACATAGAAGAGAAGAGAAGAATATTTGGAAAATCTCATTGCAATAAGTTGGAAAAGCAAATGCAATCTGTTTCTGCTCTTGGTGATGACGAAGATAGTGAAAATGAAGATGAAGATGAAGAAAATGTGGATTACGAAAAGTATTGGAAAATAGAACCTGAAGCTATTAAACACTGGGTAGAAAGAATGAGGGATCTCGATCATAAAATCCCAGGTGGTTTGATGCATTGGAGTTCAATGAAGTATAAAGAATTTGAAAAAGATGATATGTTCTGTATGATTGACTATAAGACGTTAACTATAAACAGTGATGGTACAGGTGATATAGTATTTACAAATTCTTTAAGCGGTGATTCTAAGACAATTGCCACTATGAAAGATATCATAACCTCAAAAGACATAGATGATGCACTTAAAGAATACTTTAATAAGATAAACGTAGAACACTACTATAGATAAGGATTAAAAATGAAAAGGTTAAAAGAGAATCCTGTATATGAAAAGCCTGAGTTGGCTGACGTTTATAACTTTGCAAAAGCTAAACACGACGCCACAGGTGCTGTAAGAAAGAACTCCGGATTACCATATTGGGTTCATCCTTCTATGGTAGCCGATGTTTGTTTAGCTTATGGTGGAACAGATGAAGAAGTTGCATTAGCTTTACTTCACGATACCGCAGAAGATACTGCTACTACTTACGAAGAAGTTGCATTACTTTATGGAGAAGATGTAGCAGAGTTGTTAAGTGAAATAACTAACGATCCTGAAGAGGTTAAGAGACTAGGTAAGGAAGAATATATCAATCAGGAATTGATTGAATTGGATCACCCAGCCTTATTTGTTAAACTTTGTGATATGTATGCAAATTCTTTAGATGCACCTAAACCAGGCCAGGCTGAAAGAATGAAACGCAACCTCGAATATCTTTTAACCTATAGGGATGACCTTACTGATAAAGAAAGAAGATTGATTAAATCTTTCCCACTTATGTCGGAATACGATTTGGATAAAAATGAATGCGAGGATATGTTCTTATATGCAAGTCGTAAGATGCCTAAAAATAAAATAAAAGAGCAGAGGTAATATATGGAATACGTAACAGTAAAAACATTTTGTGATTCAATGGAACTTACACCGGAAGAATCTAAATATATTTTGGATTATGTTAATGGAAGGACAGGCGGCGAAAGATGTGATTTCTCTACTTCAGTAGCCCTTCTGGAGCTGGTAGATGCTTTAGATGATTTGAAAAAATCTGACGTATATGGTTCAGATTATGTAGACCCTAACGACCCAGAAGATGCTTGGAATCCATCAAAAGGTTTATACCCTAAGCAATATGAAATGAATATGCAATGGTCAAGTAGAAAGAGAGTAAGGGAAAACTTTGATGAAGAGTACGGTGAAGATATTGACAATATGCATAAAGTTAAAGAACTCTTCAAACAGGAACTTTGGCACCCTACAGAAAATCATTCTAAGCAGATGAAACAGGCTATGGCTTATGTTGTTCACTTTATAAGAGAAAGTGAACAGAGAAAGAAGAAGAGAGTTTAATTATTTATATTCAACCCAAGCGTAAGTGAGATACATTGCTATCTCACTTTCTAATTGCTGTTCTTTAGTTTTGACATTAGTATAAAAAGTTTTATCGGCGCCTTGGGCCGCTTGCATTGCTTTAATCTTTCCGTCTATATCTAATCCTTTAGAATCTAAGAAAGCTAAAATCTTTTCACGAGTGTTGAAATGTTTCCTATCTGTTTCACCATCAACGGCTAACATTGCGCCAACCATCTTAGGATCCTTATCTGTTTCTTCAACAATGCGAATAACATCTTCTAAGGATTCTTTAGAATTGGCGTCTGTATATATAATTCCTAATTCCTTAAATCTTCTCTTTATTTCATCTAGTTCCAATTTTATCCCCTCTTCCTATTTTCGTAGATTTCATCCCCCACTCTTAATACAGTCCCGAATAAACCATCAATAGATTTAGCAATAGCTTCATTTATTTTATCTTTATCAGTAATAATCCCTAATACCTTTTCGAAATGATCGTAAGAACAAATTTCCAATTTAAGCTCACTAAGGATTTCATCTTCGTCAAAGTCTTTAATAAAATCAGGAGTGTAATCATCCAAATCCTTTGCAGTAGGATTCTTATCCCAATCCGGCTGATCCCCTTCGTAGTAATCCCAGAAGTTTTCTTTAATCCACTGTTTACATTTCTTTTTATCCAAATCCATAAACTCTACGCCGGCCCAAGTAGGATCTTCTAAATCGTAATGCATTACATAAAATAATTTCATATTCACCATATACTACCTCCAATAACAATACAAACATCCGTGAGCGCATTGTTTCTTATTTGTTAATAATTCTCTCTTAATTGCCAAACATTTACAACCTGGCCTTGGTCCACCCATTGATAAGTTAGGAATCTTTTCCATTCCTAATATTTCTAAATCCTTTTCTGAAACACATCCGGTACAAGGCATTCCAGGCTCACCACAAACTTCTACATTAAGGAAAGGATGAAGTGTTTTAATCTTATCGAGGAAAGTTAATCTTGATTCTAAAGGAGCGTGCATTTCATTATAAAAGAAATGTACTCCTGCATTCTCTAATCTTTTTCTTACGTGAGGATATAAATCTAAAAATGAAATCCTACATCTAATTTTAAGTTGATCAGCAACATCAAATAAGCTTAAAATCTTAGGGCCAAATTCATTCCAGGTAGTGCCAAAGAAGATAGGATCGATCCTCAGTACTAATTTCTTTCTATATATTTCATTTACACCGGTAAGCCAAGTTATGATTTCTGAGGGATCCGGAACATTAGGTTCGATTACAGAATGACCTAATCCTGTACAGGTAACGTGTAGAATTATATTTTGAGAAAGTATGTCCGGATGTTTAGATTGGAGCAACGGAGCATTCTTAGTAATTAAAATTGTAGGTAGTTTTTTCTTATAAACAAAGTCTACCCATCCATCATCTAAAGCGGCATCACCCCTTTCTGTAATACCTATAAAATTGTTCATATTAGATTATATGAATGGTTTCCTATAATAATCCAATTAAAGTATTAGGGTTACAATAAGGGCAGACTCTTATTCTATAAAAAGTTCCTCGAGGGTGAACATATGAAACTCTTCTAATTTGAGTATAAGGAAAGTTTTTGCAACATACATCGCACATCTCTGTTTCTTCTTTAATATCCCTTATAGGAACTTCTACAATATCTTTTTTATTATCCCACGGCCACATTATAAAATATATAGCACTTTTTTGGAATTCTTTTTCTAGGAAGAACCTATATTATATCATAAGATTTATTTATTAGAGGTGCAAAGGTGAAAAGAATATATCAAGTAAGCAAGAACGGCTATCCGGAAGACGCAGATGTATTGTATACAACCGAGTCTGAGATAGATGCTAAAAGATATAAGAAAATCTTTGAGCCGATGTACAAAGAAGGTTTATCTATAAACCCGGTTGAGATCGATCCTATGGAAGATATTTACGGGAACGTCGTTATAAGTGTTTCACTTTATAAAATGGATGACTGTCCTTGGAATAAGAAACTTTCAAACAGATGGATTGAAAGCTTGGATCAGGTAAACACAGAAAGAGCTTTCCAGAGCCCACAGCTGACAGGAAAGATTACTTTCGAAACTTACCACGATACAGAATATTGGGCCTACGTGGTAATGGATTCAGATGAATGGATCGAAAAGAATAAAGAAGTTTTCCTTAACGAATTGATTGATTCCTTCATCGAGCATTTCGATCTTGATCGGGATGATGTAATAGAAAACCTTTTAATAGAATAGGGAACTATTATAGCTTTTAATGCTATATAAAAAACATAAGAAAATTAAATAGCTTCGGCTAAATAATTAAAAGAAACTTAAGTAAAGGAGATGGATATGAAACATTTTGATTTTGACATCGATATGATAATAGCTCAGTCAGCAATGTCTGCCATCGCCGATTCATGCCCTGCCGCTTCAATTTCGATTATTGAAGATGGGGAAGGAGATGAACATTTAAGGTCTTGATAGTGTGCACATAATAAATATACTATCAAGGCTTGAATCTTAAGGTTCAAGCTTTTTTTATTGTATATGGTTCGTAGGGCAAATTGGTTGAGCCGTGACCCTTTCAAGGTCGAGGAGTGAGTTCGAATCTCGCACGAACTAATCAAAGTTTTCCGGAGCCTTTCTAATGGAAAAAAGGTCCAATTTATTGTCCGGTAGTACAACGGTCAGTGCCCCTGTCTGATAAGCAGGTAACGATGGTTCAACTCCATCTCGGACAACTACGACTACAACGGCGTCTCTGACAAAGGCGCCCTAAGGTACTAACTAAATGTCACCTGTAAAGGAAGGCTAGATATAGGGGCCTTCATTAGAGGAATAGGTTGTAGACGATCCAAGTACGGTTTGGATATATGGAGGTTTTGAGCAACGGTCGCTCACCTGACTTGAAATCAGACGGTTAGCTGATAAGGCGCCATGCAGGTTCGAATCCTGTAGCCTCCGCTAAAGTTTGCAAGTTCTTAAAACTTGCCATACTAGGTCTTTTCAGAGACCGAAAGAGAACTGACAATCCTTTGTATGAGCTTTGAAATATCGCTGAAACGATATGATTTGTTAGTTGGGGTGCGTGGGGGCCGCAACAATAAAAAAGCAAGATGCGCCCGCGGGATGAAAACAATCTTTCAGAAATGAAAGTTGATATATGGGTCTTAGGACAAATTGGTTGAGTCGCCACCCTCTCAAGGTGGAGGAATGAGTTCGAATCTCGTAAGACCTATAGATTGATAAAGTTCAGATCAGTCCTAGATGATCGAATGCTTTAGGGATCTAGTTTCGAAAATTGAGAACTAGGAAGCTTGGTGAGTAGATTCGCTTAGTAGTTTAATTGGCAAAACACCTGCGAGTGGCAGAAGATGTAGGTTCGGATCCTACCTAAGACATAGACATTTTAATGCGGAATTGAAACGGTTACTTCTATAGTTTAATGGTTAAACAATTTCTTTTCACGAAATAATTTTCAGGTTCGAGTCCTGATAGATCGATGGTGGTAGACCACTTACCCGTTTCTGAATATTCTTAAAGTGTCATATTTGGAGATAAGGAGTTACGTTGGTTGGCTCGGAGCGTTGTCAGCGCCCAGGACGGGGTTCGACACCCCGTATCTCCGCTAGTATATGTACCTGTCGTATAATGGTTATTACACGTCCTTGCCAAGGATGTTATGACGGTTCAATTCCGTTCAGGTGCTCAATGTTAAAACTTCGGAGAGGGGAAGTATCTTTTATATCCTACTCAATTAAGTATCTATGATTTCTAGAGTTGTAGATACTAATTTATAATTTTTGTCTTATTGGTGTAGTGGCTAATGCACGACAGTCCTCCAAACTGTAGGGACGGGTTCAATTCCCGTATGAGGCTCGAAATATAATTTATCTTCACTAATCTTAGAACTTACTACCTCGCGGCAGAAATAGGTTAAGCCAAAAAACAAGCTGGTTTCTACGGACCTGAAGTTCCAGCGCTCCAAATTAAATAAACTGTTGGCCGCTAATTTATGGGACGGTAGTTCAAATGGCTAGAATACGAGATTTGCACCCTCGAGGTTGGGAGTTCGATGCTCCCCCGCTCCACTCAGGTTAGTTTCTATGCGACAAGAGAACCTTCTAACCTAGCGAACAGCTAAAATAAAAAAGAATCCGATCTTGAGAGACTAGTAACTTCGGGCCGGAAGCCTCATAAGTGAACCACCTCGGTATGATTGATTAAAAGACGAGTGTACATAATCTTTTAATTGATTATATATTTTATGGTTTCATAGAACAACAGGTCTAGTTCACGGCCCTTTCAAGGCTGAGATCCGAGTTCGAGCCTCGGTGAAACTAAAAAAAAAGTTTTTCCTTTTTTGGAAATGTGATATAAAGTTTTGACTATATTATATCATAAATTAAAATTAAAAGGGAAGGCAAATATGACTTAGCTATTATAACTTGGTTGTATAGAACGGAGAAATGCGGCAGACATCACTTCGGTAACAAAGAGTCCTATGAAGAAATAGGTTGGCCGGATTGGTTCATAATAAGGAAGGGTGATTCACTTCACGAAAATATGGCCGAATCAATCAAGATTAAAACTTCGGACTAGTCCTGAGACGAAAGTCAGAAATGGTGTTGATCACGAAACCGTAAAGTCGGAATTACGAATCTAATTAAAAAAAGTTAATTATATGGGCTTTTCAGTCAATAGGAAGGCTCCGACTTAGAGCCGATAGTGGAAGGGTCGGGAATGAGAGTTCGATTCTCTCAAGGTCCAATAAAAACTTGATGCGCCGATCACGCTGTTACGAAGTAATTCGAGGTAACGTTCAGTAGGTGAAAAGTAAAACGGTGATACGGACTGAGGTAGATACGGTAGCAATTACTGTTGAAGGTTGGCTGTGGACGGCTGCGATAAACACAGTACAAGTTTTTTAAGTCGATATAGTTTAACGGCAGAGCACCCCCGTAAGTGGAGGAGAAGAAGGTTCAATTCCTTAATTGGCTTATATGCAGGTGGTAAGCTTCCTGTGACTACAAACGCTTAGTTAACCTCTTTCATTACTATAAAAGGGGTGAGGGACCACTTCTAATAACAGGTGGCGTTATCTGAGCACCCGATAGAACTTTCCTTGCAGGTCAGGGATTGAAACTCGATCGGTCACTGTAGAAGATAAGAAGTTGCGCCAATACTTCAAAGGCCTGGTTAGCCTTCAGCCTAGTCAGCAAAACCATTTTTGAAAAAGGCATACGGGTAATTCCTTTCCTGGTAACAGGTTCCTTATACCCATAATTTTTGGGATATTGGTAAAATGGTGCATACGGGTGACTGTCACTCACCAGAGCACGAGTTCGATTCTCGTATATCCCGCGACCAAACATATTCCTGTGAGTTCTGCGTCCGGAACTCAATAGAATGAGCGACTGCAGTATAAGCTTGTTCGGTGGACGGCAGGAAGTGATTCAACTTTTAGATAGGTAAATCTAAAGAGTGATAAACTGTGTTTAGATCTTGATAGGTGATAACTTGAGTTTAGGATTGAATTTGAAAATTGTGCGTTCTAAACTGTTTATGGGCTGTTCGTATATCGGCTTATTACACGGGCTTTGCAAGCCTGATAGAGGGGTTCAACTCCCCTACGGTCCAATCTGTTTATAGTCCTTGTGCTCGATGGTTTGAGCAACGGTCTTATAAGCCGTCACACGCAGTTCAATTCTACGGGGGACTAAATCGATCATTGCAAGGATCGAGATTAGTGAGCCTGAGGTACAAGGGTGAACGAAAGTTGTCTATTAGGATAGCGGAAGTCCGTCGGGCAGGAACCCGAAAGCGTAAGTTCAAATCTTACATAGGCTATATATTATATCGGATGGGTGAAACGGATTTATCATTTCAGTCTCATACGCTGAAGATAGCAGGTTCGACTCCTGTGTCCGAGATATAAAAAGCTAATGCGGCTGTTTACAGTTACTTCACAATTTGGGTTTTTGTAAAAGATAAACTGTAACGATTTTTTCTTAGCTTTTATTTATTGGAACTTTTTATAGCAGAGTAGGCTATATAATTTATATTAAGGAGATAAGGATATGAAAATGACAGCAATGACATATGTAGTACTTCAGCAGAATAAAGTCCCTGGTTTTATGCCTTGGTGTCATAATATTTCCAAGCCTTTAAGTTGATTCTAAAATACTTATTTAATAATAAGTTAAAAATAGAAAGGCTTGGATCGTAAGGTTCAAGCCTTAAATTATTTATACCGGATTGGTACATCGGCTGTGCACCGCCCTTACAAGACGGCTTAGGTAGGTCCAACTCCTACATCCGGTAGACGCCGTTTTAGAGATGG
>Ga0326512_10001822_pt1 | contig 16057 bp, 29 predicted proteins | sample 1_2617_0518_D_FD_203652 | JGI IMG/M metagenome (GOLD analysis project Ga0326512, IMG submission 203652) | Bovine rumen microbial communities from UC Davis, California, United States - 1_2617_0518 | ecosystem: Host-associated > Mammals > Digestive system > Stomach > Rumen | place: USA... | reverse complement strand
GGATTTTCCTTCCCTGCTTGCCCTGCTGACAAAATACGTCAGCAAAATTTCCCCATGCCTGAATCTGAAACAAGCCGTCCTCGTTCCTGATGTAACCTACACTCTTATTTGCCAGCGTTGATTTGGCAACGTCACCATCGAGCGTTCCCTCAATGATAATTTGATTCAATGGTTTCATAATTTGTCTCCTTACTGATTTTTTTGGATAAACCAGCAAACCAATTTATTTAAGTTAACTGAGTAAATCTACTTTATTTATCTAATTTTTTGTTTGCTATAAAGGGAATATCTCTTTTAAGCAGGTAATTATAAGTAACAAAATTGTCATTAAGATAATTCACAGCTTCTTCTTCGGTAAAACCACGTGAGTTCAAATATTCAACCAAGGATTCAATATCAACATGACCTTTTTCCTCTTTCATTTCCAAGCCCTTCACGTTTTTTGAAGTTAAACATCCACGTGAATCTGTAGTTTTAAGAAATTCTCCAGTTTCCATGTTTTTAATGTACTCAACATAATTATGATATGTTTCCTGCCTTACATAAGCAAATCTCTTTTCCATAGTTAATCTCCTTCCCAGTTTTTTATCCAGAACTGGAAAACTGTTTTTTAATTTTCAGACGATATCGTAATGGTCAATTACCCAATCCAAAGAACCCAAATCAGTGTTACCGTCCTCTTGCATTTGGTTTAAAACCTCATTTGGCTGGTAATAATAAACCACAACTCTGTCCATATTTTCATTGTAATCAGAACAAGCCGAAAACTCTGTGTAACCCTGCCATTCAGTTCCCTCAGTTACTCTGCAAGTACACTCACAATTTTCTTTTTCTGCCTGCTCTACATATTCAAGACCCGCAATCTTAATAGCTTCTTCTCTTGTCATAATTTGTCTCCTTACTGATTTTTTTGGGTATACCATAACTTTCACCTCACTTTTATTATAGAATTTGCAGGATGAGATAAATTTCACCCTGCAAATATTTTTTAACAACCTTTCAAAAATCTTTTATAGCAAGTGTTACCAACTGGATACCAGCCCATATCGTCAGCAAAAGCACCTTCATTGTCAGTGATGAATCTGCCTGCACAAACAAGCCGAAGCATTTTCATGTTCGCAGTTGGTTTGACAGGTCTCCCACAAATTAAACACGGCTCACCTTTATCGTAATCACACATATCCTCGAACTCGTCATGGGTCTTTGTTTTCACATCTTCGTAAAGTTTCATCATTTTAATCTCCTCGCAAGTTTTACTTGCTTTATTTGTTTTGTTAATTATATAATATAGTATTTTACAAAAAATGTCAAGTGATTTTTAGAAAATATTTTTATTTTTTTATTATTTTATACTAGTATTTTATATAGTGTAAAATATAGCTGGTACTTGTTTACTATTATATGGTAAAAATTCTCTATAACGCAAAAAAACACGCCCTACAGCGTGTTTTCAGTACTGGGTAATATTTTTATATTACCTGATATGGGAAACCCCTTTATCGTCTTTTTTAACCTCAAAAACCTTGTCAGCTACATTGATTATTTCACCGATATGGGAAACTAATATTATTTGCAGGTTCATTTTTTTTGACAAGGTTCTCAAAATTTCACCCGCCCTTTCCTGCAAGTCACGGCTCAGGAATCTGAACGGCTCATCCAGAACTATAACATTGTCAATTCCTCTTTCCAAAGCATAGCAGGCAATACGCAGGGCAAAACAAGTCAGGTCAACCACGCCACCACCACTCGCGTTCATCGGGTCAACCTGTCTTCCAGTTTTTTGGTCAAGAAAAACAAGCTCAGCGTCTGTTTTCCCCCTGCTGATGTTGAACATAATTTGGAAAGTATACTCTCCCGGAAAGCAAGTTTCCAACGCAAGATTGACAATATCCTCAACTTGAAATTTGAGATGCTCCTGCGTCTGCTGAGCCACCCTCTGTAGAAACGCCTGGGATTGCTCAATTAATTTTTGCCGTTCCTCAAGCTGGTGTTTCTTTTCGGTGTATTCCTCAATATACTTCTTTGTCTGAATACTTATTCCTTGACACTGCAAGAACATTTGTTTTATTTTTTCAACTTCCATATCAGAACCTGCTTAACTCATCCTCAAGTTGTTCCCAGTCATAAGCCTTCGTTATTTTTTCATAAAGAACTTGTTGACGCTGAACTATTTTTTTCTCTTCCTCATCCAGTTCCTTCAACTTGTTTTTTATTTCATTCTCATCGTCAGTACCATACTTTTTCTTCCATTCCAATTTTATGGCTTCCATCTGACCCTGTGACTTCGCCGAGGCAATTTCCGCCTTGGAAATAAGTTCATTGATTCTCTCAACTTCATCGACATTCATTCTCATACTCCTCAATGGTAAATGTTTTCAAAGTGCAGGCTGTTTCTATTACTTCCAATATTTTACATAACGTTTTATATCTACTGTAATCATAACCTGCCTTACACCTAACTAAATCATTGTTATCCACATACTCAATTTTTTTACCAGTAACTTTTTCCAATTTAGTTTTCAGTTCATACCTTTCCTTCAAACACTGAATGATGTTTTTTTTGAAAAGTTTTTTAGTTATTCTTTCAGTCAACTTATATATATTATTGTAATACCTGTCAACAGTTTTCACATCACACCTCCAACAGTTCCTCAATTATCCTCACCATGTTTTCATCCAATTTATTTGCAATAATTGCCTTATGGACATTATCAACAAAATCCAATGATATATTTTTTGTGTTCTTCAACTTGTCAACAAAACTCTCTATTCTGTTCTCCCTTTCCTCCTGCTTCAAAATATAGCTGTCGTCAACAAATTCCCCACTATCCATTATAGGAATGAACTCAACAATATTCTTTTCAGTGTCCACATAATAAACACCGCACTGATAGTCCTTGAAGTCACTGGCCTGTCTTAAAAGACAGCCGGGATTCACAACGTGCCGACCATTCTTTTCATAATGAAAGTTATGGTGATAGTCACCTGTGAATATCCATTCCGCATTCGGAAACTCGTCAAGCAATTCCTTTGCCGTTATAGCGTCAACATTCGGTGGCATGGATTTTACGTCTGGAAAACACAATATATGCTTAAAAACAAATTTCGCGTTCAAGTTATCCGATTCGTCGAAGTTGCTCGCTGAAATATCATTCCGCTTCTCATCATCAATAACATTTACTATGGTACTTATATTATAGGATTCCAAAAGAATACCTATCGCTGATTTTGAAATATTAGCTGAACTGTGATACAGTAAATCGTGATTACCTGCCAGCAATCCCAAACTCAAGTTAAGTGAATGTAAATCATCGGAAAACTTCTGAACCATTGAAATACATTCAAATGATGTGTCATGATTGGAATGGTAAATGTCCCCATCACAATACACATTACATTTTTTTTCTTTCGCAATCTCAACAATCTGATTCAACGCTTTTCTCTGCGTTCCCATCCAGTCATCGTCAGTCCTGCACCTCGGTCTCGTTGCCCTTATATGCCAGTCAGCTGTTATAATCCCCCTCATTCACTCACCCTCTCATTCTCAATCATAGCTTTTGTTTTTCTATACCAGTTCAAATTCAAGTCTTCCTTGTTTACACAAACAATATTTTTATTAAAATTTCTGTTGATGTAAAAACCTGCACGGAACCAGTACTCATTATCCATCTCATCAAGTTCATTTCCCTTGGACGCAAAGTTCTTTATTCGCTCCAAATCATCCTTGACAAAATCACCGTTCTTAAACTTATCAAACATACTTTTCATTTATTTTTTCCTCCGTACATTTCCCATGCTTCATAACTGCACCACACAATGGACAAATATCAGGGAGTTGTTTTCTCAACTTTTCAACTTCCATTTTTTTATTATTTACCACGTCATTGCAATATTCAAATTTTTCAATTTGTTCTTCCAATTCCATACGACCGGAACGTACCGCCTTTATTTTGTCAAAGATGTCATTTATTTCATTAATGATTTTCACGCATGACTTGAAGCTGGGATAAACTGTTTTTTTACAGTTATTCATAATTTTTAAGTCATCGGTAATTTTATTTTTTTCAACAATTACATCATTTAACTTTTCATTGTACGACAACAACTCCACAATTAAATTTTTTACACTGGTGACTTCATTAAATTCCTCAATTATTTTTTTGTACTCATCAAAAACACAAATTTGATTCTTAATGTTATCAGTTGTCTGTTCAATTTCATTTACCTTATTTGTAACATTATCATATTTCACCAACAGTTTCTCAACGGAATCCAACCAGTTATATTTTTCAAGTCGCTGGTCAAAATCAAGCAACAACTCATCAACCTGCTTGATTTCGTTGGCTGTTTTTCTACGCTTGCTCTCAGTGTTCGAAAGTACCTTGTCTATAACGTCAAGACGAACTGTTTTATTGAAATACTGAGCAACCTGTCCGCTTGTCATTGACAACAAAAAAGGAGCATCCTGCTGTTTTTGAATGTTAGTGTCACCCAAACACAATATTTTATCGACCTGCTCCGGAACATCCGTTTTTACAACGTTCAGCTCCATACCGTTAACAATGTACTGATTCTCAGTTTTCGTTCTTCGTCTCGTTACCGTCCCATTGTCATTTTCAACGGTAACGCTCATTGGGGCTATTTGGTTTCCCTTCTTGTCGGTTGCCCAATGGCTCAACAAGGTGTCAGTTCCAAGCGGTCTGTTGTAGACCGCCCAATACAATGCTCTCAATACAGCTGACTTTCCGTTGTTGCTACTTCCAACAATGGCATTGATTCCAGAACTGAATTCAATCTCAGTTTTCTTATGGCTCTGAATGTTCTCAATTTTTATGTTTCTTATCATACTATTATTATAGGAACAATAAAAAATAAGGGTATCTTAATAAAGTTCATGTATTTATATTATCTTTATTAAGATACCCCCCCCGATTTTCGCAAGATGTCGCGCGATAACAGCCTGTTTTTATAACCCCTTATAAATCAAATAATAAAAATTCAGATTTCCCTTCACCTAAAACAAAATCCAAAATCCAATTCTTCGCATATTCTGAACTAATCATACTTCTTTCTTCAGAACACAAACCAGCCACATCTCCAGCTCTTGCGTTTGCTATAGTTTTAGTATTTTTATTTTTATTTTTATTTTTATTATAACTAAATTTATTTTGTGTAGGTTCGCAATTCCAAAACCAAAAAGCCGTCGGTTTTTTAAAAAAATCACCTCTTTTACTTCTGTCCATATCGACTATGTCTGGATATTTCAAAAAATTTGATTTCAAATAAGTTTGTTCCGACCAAGGATTTTCAAAAATCATTCTTATATTCTTTTTAAGACAAACCGAAACGAACTTAATAAGGCGGTCAAAATATTCTTTACGCTTGTCTGACCTTTGCAAAATCTTTTCAATTTTCTGTTCGTCACTAAGTTTTCTATAATTCCTATTGGCAAGATAAAACAACATCTGACTATTGGCGCAAAAATAAACACAGGGATAAAATGCAATTATTAAATCTTCCGAAGTTATCTCGTCAAATAATGAAGACCCCCCATTAAATGCCACATCTATTTCAGAGAATAAATCTACGATATGTTCTGTTTCACCAAAATTATTTTGAATGTCATAATCTTCCGCAGCATAACCCAATTTTTTAAATTCATTTTTAAAATTTCCTGATTGCTCGAAAAAACAATAAACTTTTCCTTTTATTTTCATAATCTTTTACTCCTTTTATTATTTTTATATTCTTGTTCTTCATCCAGGTCTTCGCTATATTCATTATAATTATCAATATTGGTCAGATAAACTTCATTGTCAAAATGACTGTCAGTGACTATGCGACCAATAGAAAGACATTGTGTACAAACAGCCTCACGAAATTCCTGTTCACCCTCACGAATCGCCAGTTGTTTCAAACGCAACACGCCGTTTTTCTTTTCAACTGGTGTCTGGTTCAATGCTACCATGCTCGTAACATGAGCCAGCTTACGAATGTCCTCAGCTATGTCCTTTGAATCCGCGTCTTTGTTTATACTCTGCCTTCCTGACTGACTTGCAGTAAACACCGCACACTTCCTGCCTTGAGCCATTCCCCTCAGACGCTTCCAAATGCCGTCCAACTGATTGCGATAATCACCCTTCTCACTGGGTGACATTATGTCCGCATAGTCAACGATTATTACGTCAGGAACATAGTTTTCTTCCTGAACAAGTTTTTCAATCTTCGTGTCCAAATCCTCAACAGTCAAACTATATGCAGGTACTGCCAATATCCTTATGTCACCGCCCCGAAACAGCCTTCTGAAATTTTTCTGTTTTTTTTCAATCTCAGTCACGGAAACAGCTCGCCTTGAAATTATTTTGTTCTTCACAATCCATTTTTCCTCATCGAATAGTTTTTCAAAATAAGAATAATTTATATTGTCATTGTCCTCATTAAGCTGTCCGCTCAACGCCGTCCAATACCTTTTGGACATTTGATGTTCGCTCATTTCCAAACTGACGTGAACCACCTTCAATCCGCTCTTGACGGCTTCAACACCTGCGTCAATCAAGGCAAAAGTTTTTCCCCTCTTCATGGGAGCTAGGTAACTTATGAAATCTTCCCTATGAATTTTCCCGACTATCTTTCCATACGCTCCCGAAAACTGAAACAACAGCTCATCCTCCTGTGTGAAACTGTTGACGACAGCCTCCGTGTTGTGCAACAAGGAAACAGCCTCACCACTGCTTTTCTCCACGTTTCTATATTTGGTAATTGCGTTCTCAGCCTTCTTAATGTCACCACTGGAAAGATATGCGTTAATGTCATCATTTAAATTTTTAAGACTTCTCCCTTTAAGATACTGAACTGCCTGTTGCAAGGCAAATTCATCATTAAAGTTTTTTATATTATCATAATCGTTACAAACTTTCTCAATAAAAGTTAAGATATTGTCCTGCAAATCCTCATCGTTCAAGTCACCGCACTTTACCCGATACAATTTCAATATGTCCTTCTGAGGTGCCTTCTTGAAATTATTATAAAATTCCTTTATCCACCCAGCCACGGTTCTAGCGTATTCAATCTCAAGTAAACGAGGATTCAATACTGGGCAGATTTCCCTACAAAACTTTTCCGAAGTTATCAAGCCAATCAACAAGTCACGCTCTGAAAGCGTATTTAATTTTTCCCTCTTCATATAAACCTACTTAATATATTATAGGGTTATTCAACAATAACATATTTAAGCATCGGGTCATATTCACAATATTTATAATGCTCACAGTCACTTCCGACAAGTTCATTCCCAAAGCCTTTGTCTTTCAATTCCTGCAATTTCTCAATCAATTCATTCACGGTGAGATAACCATGCTTTTTTAACATATTTTTTCTTTCTTCCTCTTTACTCATCTTCTTACTCCTTATATTTATTATGATTTCTACAGTCAAAAACTATATTCCAATCATAATTTTCATGATGCTCTTTACAATCTTTTTTCTTATCTTCTGGAAGCGTAACAACGTAACAATTTTTATTTTTGCAAAACATACAATTTTTTGCTTTTTTCTCAATCATTTTCTTTCATCTCCCTTAATTATTAGGCTCCTGACCTTCTTCTTTAAGTTCCAAAAAAACAGGGAACCTCAATGACTTGATATGAGTTGAAGTGTTTTCAGTCTGTTCAAAATACTGGACTGAAATTACTCTCCCAATCAATTCACCTTTCATTTTCCAAAACCTGTTTCTTTCTTCTTCTGAATAGCCTGAACCTACTTTCGCTTCAATGTGACCGAGTTTAGAATGCTCAATTTCACAAATCAACGCTCCGAGCCTGCCTTTATTGTGATTTGAACCTTCCTCAACACCTACCACAATCAAATCCATTTCTTCAAAGGCTTTTACTTTCAGCCAGTTCTTAGACCGCTTCCATTCATACTTTGAATCTGTGAATTTAATTACAAGCCCTTCCCAATCCTGCTCACGAACAATTCCCTTCATTAGCTCTTCAATCTTTGAAACATCTTTTCCAGTGTAAATATCTTCCAAAAAATTTAATGCGGTTGAATTGTTATCAGATGAAAGTTCAGAAAGATATAAATGCCTTGAGTAATAAGGTTGAACGCATCTTTTTTCATTCCACTGGTTGAGTGGTAAACCGTCAAAAATATTAAGGCAAACACCTTTCTTTTCTTCATCTTTTGTACTGATAATTTTTGTAGTCATTTTATAAACATCTTTTGAAGGATATTTCATAAAATCCTTAATCGTAATTTCACCGTCAAATACAAAATTATCAATAGGGAGATTTTTGATTGCCTGTTCAATTTCTTTACAGCCTGTCCAGAGTTTACCCTGTCTTGAAACAAGTTTTACATTACCATGCTCCTTAATGGCAATGCAACGACAGCCGTCAATTTTAGTGGAAATTGCAAATTCTCTTTTTCCGTCTACAAGCTCAGGCTTGTCATAATATTTTTCGCAAAGACAAACGTCAAAAGTCGGAATAAGTTTTGGAAAACATTTGTTGATTGTTTTTGAATCTACTCCGAGTGGAAAATTTTTGCAAACAATTTTCTTGAAAATATCCTTTTCAAAATCATCCTTACAAATCTGCTCCATAAGGTCTTTGACCTCAATAATGTCTTTTGAACTTCCAGTGTGATGGTAATCCAAATATATGAATACATCATAAATAGTTTTTACATCGCAGGTTGTGAAAGTTCCTGCAAGTTCAAATCCATAATCTTTTTCAAACTTCTTTTCAGCAATTCCTGAAATTCTTGAAGAATCGTACAACCACTTGTAGACTTCTTTCAAATCAGTGTCATCGTGGCTTTTAATGAAGTCAATTTTTGCGTTTGTTCCCGCAATAGAACCCAGTTCATTCAATACCTTACAAATTTCCGTAAATCTCATTTTTCTACTCCTTAATACATACTGGCTGTTATTTTATGTCCTTCCTTTAATTTCAAAACACCATTTTCAAAATCAACGTCATTTTTTATCGCTTGATATAAATTCCAACCTGTGAGAATTCTTTTATCATCAAGCCACCATCCAACAATCCGCCAAGCATTTTTTCTGACTTCACCTTTTTCCGTGTAAGCACAATCTTTAAGCCTATCGCCATAACTACTTAAAATTAAATCGGAATCGTGAACATCCTCAAAATTTTTATTAACATGCTTTCCTGATTTTTTATCCCAAAATTCCATGCACACTTTTTTCAAATATTCAAGACTATCATTGTCAACCGCTTCAATTAAAGCCTGAGGGTCTTTTAATTTCAATTTCATCAAACGTTCCATCTTCAGTCCATTCTGCACCCTGCTTTTTCAATTCCTCATAAGTGCGGTCAAACATTTCATTATTACCGAAAATCTGAACATCGTTCACATAAAATCTGTTACTCATTTTCTTCCACCTCCAAAATTAAAAAGCTGGCATTTCCAATTCATCTACAATATTACCACTCATTTTATAAACTCATCTACAAGTCTTCTTTCGTAATCCGCAAGTTTTTTCCCTGCAAATTCATTCAGTTTTTTCTTACATTCTTTACAAAAACTATATCCACAAACGTGAACATTAATATTAAGATTAACAGAATTACTGTCTCTTATTATTTCCTTTTTGCATTTCACACAAAATACAGGCTTGTTCAAATCAATTTCCCTAAGTAAGCCATTGTTCAAATTACCTTCTATCATTCACAGCCTCTTTCATTAAAATACTGGTATCTCAACATCATCTATAATATTCCCAGTCATCTTACAAGCGTCATAAAAATCACTCTCATTAAAACACTGAACAAAATCCATGTTCATTCCATGTTTCCTGCAAGCGTCCTCAATGAACCACCGCCACGGAGCGTTATTGTCAACGCTCTTTTCAATGTCCAACGTGGAAAGTGAAACTCCAATTTTCTTTTCCTTCAAGTACCTTGCGAACAAGGCAGGCAAGACTTTCGCTCCGCCTTCCATGTTACCGTTAATCTCACACTGTAAAAAATATTTTGCGTTGGGCTCGAACTGATACAACAATTTGCCCCAGTTTATCATGTTCTTTATGTACCGCCATGCAACACTCTCACTAGCATTGACCGGCAACAATTCATTCAGTTCATGCCCAGATTCGTATGACACTGGTGACTTCTGCCTTATTTTGTCAGCTATTCTTTGTCCGCCCTCCCTGTCGAGTTTCTGACCCTGCACCATAGGCTCATTCAATGACTGTATGAACTGGCTCTGCCCCCTGCTAGTCGGGTTGTCACTGAAAAACCAGTCATTCAAGCTGGTAACCAAAAAATTCTTGTTGAACGGCATACGGTTCTCATCATACATCAACGCAAAATTATCACACGCGCCAAATATCAATTTCCTGACGGCTTTCCAGTCACCCTTCACGGCATTTATCTTTTCCCTCCAACCTTCCGTCTCAAACTGTTTGTTTGAAAACACCTTGTCATTAAAATTATAATATCGTGAGCTGGTGAACCTGCCGTTATAAATGTCCTCTATCTTATGACAAAGTTTCGTGTATGTCTTGGAAGGTCTCTCACCCTGCTTCGGAACCCTGTTTTGAAAATAAAGACCATATTTTTGAAGTACTTTTCTGGCTATTGCGTCCGACTGCCTGCAATAAGGCAATTTCTCACCGTCATCAAGCACACGGTCAGTAGGTATATCCAGCAACAACGCCCTCTCCTTTTTTTCCTTCCACTTTTGTTCTTCATCCCTGTATTTTTCAATGCCGACCTCAGCTATATATTTTTCCTTCATTTCCCTATCTTCCTCGGCGTAAGCCTTGAATTTTTCATGGGGCTGTAAATTATCCCATGTTTTGTTTCTTTCCTCCTCCTGCCTCTTTTCTTCCTCAATGTACTCAAATATTTTCTCAAACCAGTTGAGGGCAAACGTCATGTTCAGTTCTTCAAGCGATTCCTTCGGTGCAAGCGATTCAATTACCTTGTTCCAGTTGAAGGAAACCAATAAATGCCAATAATCCTCAAGGTGCTTGTCCTCGATTATACCGATACGCTCCAATTTTCTGAAACGCTGGGCAACGACTGCCTGAGACATAAGACCCTCAAAATCCCTCGCAATCTTCGATTCAGAAATCCAAAACTGTTTTCTTACATGGGAAGTCTTTGATTCTGGAAACTTTGATTTTGGCGGTGAATTGTTGGAACATACCCAGCTATATAGATATTCGAGCAATGCAATGTCGGCCAAAGTCAGCTTGTTCTCAACTACAAATTTACTGGAAAAATATTTTGCCGTTATACCGTTCATTTTATTCCCTTAATATAAAAAAACCGCCAACTGCTTCTTTGCACTTCGTTTCCGAAGTTACGACCAAACAAAAAAACAGCTGACGGTTTCTAATTCCATTGAAGGAATAAATAATTCGGTCGTAAAAAAATTACTTACTACTTCAATTCAACCTTCTACACAATAACATTTTTTGGAATGTTTGTAAAGTGATTATTTATATTATAGGAGCAGAAAAAAATTTATTTATGGAAAATTAAAAATATTCCATTGTAAAAAATTCAAGGTATTATTTACAGCGTCAAAAACGCTTATAATAATATTTTATGAAATAAAATATTATTAATAATATATATTACTAATTATATATCTACCATAATACCCCCTATATTAAAAATATAAGGGGTGGGTGTTTTGATAATTATTCATCCTGCCAGTATGACCATGCGTGGACTTTGGAAAGACCGTATCTTTTTATGTAGGTTTCAAGTCTTTTTGTAAAAAGCTCAAGTTCTTTTTTATATGCTGCAACAATCAATTCTCTGTCTTCGTTGGAAACTGGTGTGAATTCCTTGAATTCCTTGTTAAAAATATCTTTAGGCTCATTCCAATATTTAAAAGAAACAACATTTTTTAAAATATTGTTTTTCTGGTTTATGTAATGATTTTGAAAATAAAGCTCATTCCTTGTGTCAGAATAGAAGTTGATGCAATCATTCAATTTTTTAAGGTTCTCTTTTCTAAAATAATCAAGTGAATTTTCCACGTGTTGTGCCATGTTATTGGCTCTGTCATAGTCATCCATGTCACGACTTGACAAGGAATAACCGAAACAAAAATCTTTTTTGATACCCTGCTTTTCAACCTCACAAAAAAAGCCTTTTTCTGTCTTGAAAACTACTTCTGCTTTTTTTGCACAATAATCCACCATGTGATTGTCACTTCCCCATACATCAATAAGAAGTGTTTTGTACTGGTCTTTAAGTTCCTTCTGTGTGTTTTTGTCAAACATAATTCAGTCCTCCTTGACAATTTCATAACCATTTTCACGAGCGTATTCCAGTTCCACTCTGGGACAGAATGTAAAGTCCACGCCATTTGAAACTAAGAAATAAGTCTTGTTTGTTGTTTTGTTCAGTTTGTCAACTATTGCTTTTGCCGTTTCCTTTGTCATAGTAGTCTCCTTCCAAGTTTTTATCCAGAACTGGGAAACTATTTTTATTTATGTTTTAGTTCAAAAAAATTTGCGATTTAATTTTTTTTCTGTTTCCAAAGGTTTCTGGCAATTTCTACAATTTCAGAATCATTTTCTGATGCAAACTTATTTAAAAAATTTTCTTTTAGTTCATTAATTTTTGGATAATCTTCTGACATACATCCTCCATTAAATCCATAAAGTTCCTTCTTTACAATTTCAAGTTGTTTTTTGGAAACAAATCCTTTTTCTTTATAAAAATTAACAACTGAAGGATAAAAAGATTTCTTAAACTCACTGCGGAAAGTTTTATTCAAATCATTATTATGCTTCATCAATTTTATTTCATAATCAGAAACAAATTTATTCATTAAATATCGCATTTCGATACTATAGTTATATTCTAATGATTCTTTATTGTGATTTTTTAAAGCAATTTTTTTCGCCCTGCTATACATATTTATACAACTGCAACCAATATCAGCTCCCAGTGTATCGCTTCCACAAATTCGACATATACCACCAGCATATTTACCTAGTTTCATAATCATCTCCTCACAAGTTGTTCTTGCTTTGTTTTATTAATTATATAATATAGCATTTTACAAAAAATGTCAAGTATTTTTTATCATTTTTAATTAATATTTTGTATAGTGTAAAAACCTATTATATGTTACTATAATGGTATGAAACTAATCATCATCAAACTTTTTTTTATATGCGTTTTCAACTTTCAACAGACGTTCCATCAGTTCTGCATTTTGCTTTTCAAGTTCCTTAATCCGTTCCAGAGCATTTTTCAGTGTCTCCGTGTTATCCGTCCGAATTTCTTCCACCTTCAATTCCTCCCATTTGTCATGGTTCACACAATCGAACTCTGTGTATTCATATATCTCATGGTGTTCCGCAACATCTTGTTTGACAGTAGAATAAAAAATGTGACAGTTTTTATTTCCACAGTTGTAGCAAGTCTTTTCGTCTGTCATTTATCTATTTCTTCCAAATCATCAAATAATACCGCTATCCGTAAAACCGTGAAGCACCCTGCCATACCGACATATAGAACACCCAAAACGGTTTGTATTATAATCAATGTCATATGTTCTCCTGTTTTTCAACTTCAATTTTATAATCTTCCCATAAGTCTTTTTCAACTTCAATTTTATAATCTTCCCATAAGTCACCACTCCAAAGACGACCTGCATATTTACAACCAACACTATAGCACTCGCCTATAGCACCTGTATAACAATGATAACATGGATTGTCTATTTTCACAGTTTCTGCCATCTCTTCATCTGTCATTTTCTCACATCCTTAAATCTTCCAATACTGGATGATTAACAAGCCTAAAAAGGCAGAAATTAAAATTGAAACCATTTGTTCGAATTTCCAATGTGTCCCCATAACGTCTTGTTTTTAGTTTGTAAGCACCATTGTCATTATTAACAATATCCAAGCCTAACTTATCAATAACTTTTTCAAAAAGTGTAATTTCCGATGATGTCATATAAAACTCCTTCTCATCTACTAGCAATAAAAGATTTGCATTCTTCGTAACTTCCTTTGACATTAATTCAATACAATCCGTCCTCTTTTCTGAGCTTCAAGGTCAATGAAGGTTGCTTCAAATAACCGAAATTCCATCCTTTCTATAAGCCTTTCTTATTTCATCGGCAATGTGCTCAAGATGATTTTCCTTTATGTATCTCTCACAATCCGCACACGCACTGTCCTCACTGAAATTAATCTTATGAACATCATTCATACTAACAAATTCCCCTTATCAAATAAGTATCATAAAAAAGCAAGCCTGTTGGAAAATCCGCAGGCTCGCTTTTGACATTCATGAAAGTCATGCCGTCAAGATGCTCTCAATGTCATTTTCCATGAATTCAATCATCCAAATGTAACAAACAAGCCTTGAAATCTTCTCGAACTTGTCATCCTTTTCCTTCACGGAATACAAAACAACTTTCTCATCATTATTCAAATCAATCATCCTACTGATTTCATAATGATTCTCATGATTTGAAAAACTGATGTTCTCAAAGTCTATCTCATTGTCATTGAGAAGTTCCCTCACCTTTGCCAAAACCTTTTCCCTTGTCATATTTACTCCTCGGTAAGATTCACTTGCCTTATGCAAACATAATACCATTCCTGATGTTTTTTGTCAAGTGATTTTTATTAAAATTATGAAAAAAAAAGAATAGCCTCATAAATGCAAAGATTTACGGGGCTTCATTTTTTAATGGCTTATTTCCCACAGTTCCTTGTCATTCAAGAATCTCGTGACATCCCTTGTATGGGTATTGGGGTAATAGTATGTGATTTTCTTGATGCCGTACTCTTCTTTTCCACGGAATTTCCTCACCACATAATCGGGTCTGTCATACTCACCGTACCGCAGAAAATAAAGCCCCTTGTTGAAAAATGTCTTTCCGTCCTTGCTCATAAAGGTGTAGATGCCTTTCAAAAAATTAAGTGCTTCGTCTCTCGTAGAAAAAATCATGGTTTGTCTCCTTCCTCGTTTTTCAACAGAACTAGAAAATTGTTTTTAACAACCTTTCAAAAATCTTTTATAGCAAGTGTTACCGACTGGATACCACCCCATATCATCCGCAAAAGCACCTTCATTGTCAGTAATAAACTTACCGCCACAAACAAGCCTAAGCATTTTGATGTTCGCAGTTGGTTTGACAGATTTCCCACAAATCAAACATGGCTCACCCTTGTCATAATCGCACTTGTCTTCCCATTCATCATGGTCTTTTGTTCTGACATCTTCATAAAGTTTAATCATAGTTAATCTCCTTGGCAACTTTCTCTTGCCTTATGATTATACTATATCATATTTGAAATATTTTGTCAAGTATTTTTTATCATTTTTTTTATTTTATGCAAATTAATTTTGGACGGCTTCTTTTTGTTGAGCCTTTGCTCTTTTTCTAGCTTCATTCCTTTTGTTGTTGCATTCCTCTCTTTTATCGACATTTTTCTTTGCCGTCCATATGGCATTGGATTTTGTGAAGTTGGATAAGGGTGTTGAAGCAAGAGTGCTGATTAGGTCAATGCCTTTCTTATATTGAAATTTTTTTATGTGTCTGCGTTCGCCCTCACGCTTAACGTCAATGACCTCAAGTATGCCCAAGGACTCAAGCTCACCGAATCTTATTCTGAATAACATACTCGCAGGTGCGGAATACCCAAGCGTAAGTGCGTATTCGTCAATGGTTCCCTCAAAGTCACCATAATCAATCATCTCGACTTGTTCCTTATACAAAAGTCTGTACCGCTTCCCAAATTCAATCATCGCTGAAAATGAACCGTAAATTTTATCCTCATCAATCAAAAACAAATTATCCATGTAATTCCTCCATATGACAAAATATACCGCAATTTTAATTTCTCACTGTCAGCCTGTTTTTTTCTGATACGTTGCATTGTGCGTTCAAGGATATTGATTCTCCAAGTTTCTGTCCGCACTTAAAAGAATCAGATATTACTTTGTGAGTTCTCTTTCTTGCTTCCCTCACATTCATCGTGTCATTCATATATCGTTGTACCGCTGATATGACCATAAGGGAATTCGAATTTTCA
>Ga0326512_10001821_pt1 | contig 16060 bp, 32 predicted proteins | sample 1_2617_0518_D_FD_203652 | JGI IMG/M metagenome (GOLD analysis project Ga0326512, IMG submission 203652) | Bovine rumen microbial communities from UC Davis, California, United States - 1_2617_0518 | ecosystem: Host-associated > Mammals > Digestive system > Stomach > Rumen | place: USA... | reverse complement strand
TTATCGAATCTATATAATGTGGTTATGAAATCAGGTGACAAAGATGAAGAAGTATCATAGATATTGTGCTTATTGCTTTGAAGCAGACGATTACAGATGTAGCAATCATCCAGAAGGTAAGCAACCACATTGGACTGAAGAACAAGTTAAACGAGAAACGAATTGCAGAAACTTTGTGTTGTCAGATATGGGTGATGTTATAACTGGTAAGCAATATCATCCAAGAAATAATACAAGAAAACGCGATAATAACTTGAATGTCCAGTTTGAACAATTAAGTTTTGGTAATCAGTTATGAAAGAATTAGAATGGAATGTCTTTGTTGAGAATATCAATCAAAGGCAGATAGAGATTTATAACATATTTAATCATGGTTCGTTCAAAAAGGATTGTGACGAGGCATGGCGAGAATATAAAAATAGTTTTCAAAAATTTGCAGAAAATGTGAAACGCAGCCTTATGTATTATTTCTGGAGCAAGTGTGAATGGGAAATTATTCTTTCTGATTTTCCTCCGAGTAAAAAGTTTCAGGAAAAGAAAGTCGATGTGTACGAACAAGTGATGCTGAATTGGGATAGGTTTATCAATTATCTTTGGAGATATTACAAATACGATACGCCTAAAGGGGTTTTATAGGATGTATAGAATAAAGGTTGATTTGTGGAAAAATAATAAGTATGGCAATTCAGATGAAACACACTATGTAGGAGAATATTTGACCATGAACGCAGCTGAAACAGACGCAATAGAACTTGACAAAAGATTGATTTTTAGTGGCGGTTATAAAAGGATTAAACTTGAAATAGTTAACAGGTAAATAAATGGCAGAACGTAAATTATATATTTCAGATTTGCACTTAGGGCATATTAACGTAACTAAAGCAGGAAAAGATTTTGACAACCGTGGTTTCAGAGATCTCGATGAAATGCACGAGACTATAACAAAAAAATGGAATGCAGTTGTAACTAATGCGGATCACGTGTACTGCCTTGGAGACATAGCATGGAAAGTAAGTAACCAGAATTTAGATTATTATAAAGAACTATTGAATAATCTTAATGGCAACAAACATCTTATTCTTGGCAATCACGATAAGTTTGTAAATGACCGTTTTAAAAAGCTATTTGAAGAAGTTGTACCGTATAAAGAAGTCAATGATGAAGTAAATGGTGCTAATAAAAGAGTAATTTTATCGCATTATTATATGCCGTTTTATAACCATCATTACAGAAATGCTATCATGCTCCACGGTCATTCACATAATTCAGCGGAAAGCGAGATGGAAAGACGATTAACCGCTATGTTAAATCGCCAAGGATTCCCGTGTGAGATTTATAATGTTGGGTGTATGTATCCGTATATAGATTATGCGCCGAGGACATTGCAATATATTGTAGATCATTATGATGCAAAAGCAAAATATGGTCGAGATGAAATTAAAGAAGATGAATTTGAGAATGTGACACAAGCGCTACTTGATTATCATAGCCAACATCCTGAATTAAGATTTGGACAGACAGTTGTTAATCTGATTGGTGCAGACCCATATCTGTTCTATGTAAGGGATAAAGAAGCAGTTGCAAGGATTTGTGGAAAGATTGAAAACCATAGTGGGGTTAAGAAGTGAATGTTTGAGAAGATCAAAGAAAAGAAGTTTTTAAAAGCTAATCCATTGTGCGCTGCGTGCATGAGACAAGGTAAATATACAAAAGCAACTCAAGTTTTCGTAATGACAAATGGATATAAAGAGAGCCGATGTGATAACTGTTGTAAACCAAAGATTTTAAACTGAGGTATAAATATGGGATGGGTTGGAATAGATCAGGATTATCCAGTAAGCATTAAAGAAGTTCTTGATATTACAGCAGAGACAGGTGCACTAACAACGCAGAGCAGAATAAGGGAACTAAAACCGTACAGAAGCAGATTTGAAGTAACGGACAAAGATGCACATTGGGCTGAAATGGTTTTGAATGTTATTCGCGATATAGATTGCCCGATGCTTATGTATCAAGCTGAAAAAGATGTGGTAGAAAAGGCATTAAGAATGTTATTTGACGAGTGGGAACGTTGTAAGAACAATGAAACATATAGTGGTGTAAGTAATGACGATTGAAGAAGCAATAATTCACGCTGAAAAAGTGGCAAAGCGCGAAGAAGAAAATGCGAAACAATATGATAATGCTGTAATCAATCAACGAAATGAATTTGATGCAGAACTTTGTAGATCGGGTGCTAAGAGTTGTAGTAAATGCGTAGCTGAACATAGACAACTTGCATCTTGGTTAAAAGAACTAAAAGCAATTAAAGAATGTTTAAAAGATAAATGTCTTACTTGTGAACACTGCGAGAATTGCAGAGAGGAATATAAATGACATACAACGAAACGAGATGGATTGTTCAAGAAGTAGAGAAGGCAAAGAAAGATTATCCAAGCACAAACGGAAAATGGAATTGGTTCTTTCCTGATGAAAGTTTAAGCAGCCGAAAGGTAGACAAAATGGATTTCAATGATGTTGCCGAAGCTGTCTTATCTTATTACGGTGTTTATAATGTTGGTGATATTGTTTTAACTAAAGTTGGATTGCCTTGTCTTATTACATACATTGAAGATTACGATACAGCAGATACTATTCATGATGTAATCTATCATGTTATATATTCAGGTGGCATTGTTGAAACTCTCAAGATTGATGATATAACATCTAAGATTGACAAAAGCGTAGTTGACTTAGACTCTATACTGCAAGGTATTTTGAACAAGTATTATTGATAATGCAAAATAATACTTGACGAAACTGTGAAAATATAGTACAATAAATAAGGCAAGATAAAGAAACAATCTTTTTATCGTTCTTATCTTCCATAAACTACCTATTTTAGCGCACTTTGAAAACTGTAACGCTTCACCTTTCTTGATTTGGTTAGCAAGCGAAAATCTTTTTTGACTATTTTAGTGGGTTTATTTTCACTAAAGTGATAATAAAAAGATTGTTTTATCAGATCGAGGTTATGAACTGGTCAACTTCTGTGAATTTGATAAGTTTGCTACTAAGAGTTATTGTGCGATTCATGATGTAGATGAAACATTAAATCTTGGCGATATAACGAAGGTCGATGAACATAATCTTTCACCATTCACAATGATCTGTGGTGGTAGTCCATGTCAAGATTTTTCGATTGCTGGAAAGCAGAAAGGTAGCAGATGGCAATGCTCCGATTGTGGATGCGAGTATAATCCATTGACAGTTCATTATTCAAAAAGAAATAAATGCCCTAACTGTGGTAGTACGAACCTTGACAAAACACGATCTTCATTACTTGTTGAATGGTTGCGTATCATAAGAGAAAACAAACCTACTTGGGGAATATACGAGAATGTAAAAAATATCGTTAGCAAAAGATTTAAACCTACTTTTGATATGTTCATATCTGAACTTGATGAATACGGATATAATTGCTACTGGCAAGTGTTGAATGCAAAAAACTATGGTATTCCACAAAACAGAGAAAGATTATATTTAATCATAATCAAGAAAGAAATGGACAATGGTCAGTTTAAATTTCCAGAGCCTTTAGCTGATTGTAAATGTTTGTTGGATATGCTTGAAGATGAAGTTGATGAAAAGTATTACATCAATACAGATAGAGCAAGAAGCCTTGTTAGAGATTTATTGCAAGAAGGTGTATTAGAAGCCGACAAGACAAGACAAGACAAGACAAGACAAGACAAGAGGCAAGGTATTGACTTATGTATAAACGGTGCAGGAATTGTTGATGTGGCTTGTTGTATTACGGCACGTTATGATTCTGGAATTGGCAATAGAAGAAAAGAGAAAAGCGGTATTATAGAACATAAATAATGCAAGATAAAACGAAAGATATAATATTGCTTGGCAATATTCAAAAGGAAAATAATTTTAAGAATCCACAAATAGGAAGAGTGTATTCTATCTATGGTTTATGTCCTACTCTTAACACTTGTCAAGGGGGGGGACATGAACCAAAGATACTGGTTAAAATAAATGGACAAGATAAAAGTAAGACAAGCAACTAAACAAGGTTATATCTTGTGCGATGTGGGGGGGGTATTTGATGCAAGTTTCCCTAAAAGCAAATTGCGAAGAGCAAGAGTGCAAGGTGACGGTTGGATTTGTCCGACACTTCAAACATCAAACATGATACTAAGGATAGAAAAGGTAAATGAAGATAGTGTGCGAAAGAAGATATGACGAAGGATTGAGAACCTTTAAAGATGGTACTGTTGGAGCAATAAGGACTATTGATTCGGGGGGGGGCGAAACGAGTGGTAGAGTTTGAACAAAAGGAAGGTGTTATCTATTTCCCGAAAGGCTATCTCGAAGATGATAGTGATTGCTTAACGGTATGCGAGGAAGAAGCTGAAGGATATAGGATAAGGAAACTTACTCCTCGTGAATGCTTTAGACTGATGGGATTTTCAGATGAAGATTTCAATAAGGCAGAAGCAGCAGGAATAAGTAATAGCCAGCTATATAAGCAAGCAGGAAATAGCATAGTCGTAGATGTTTTATATCATATATACAGAGAGTTATATAAAGCAATGCCTTATCTATTTGATAACTTAAAATTGTGCAGTTGCTTTTCAGGAATAGGCGCATTTGAGTCTGGATTAGATAGGCTTTACATAGATATAAATACAGGAAAGATTTAATACAGGAGGTACATAATGGCGCGTAAAAGCGGAAGTATGATTTGCACAAGTGAATGTTCAGAATGCGTTCATAGCAACTTAGATGTAAAGAATATTACATTGAAGTTTCACTGTAATGCAAAGGACAAAGATTATATTTACGGTCAGTATGTACCTTGTGAATTTAAGGAGCTAAGAAAGGATGGTAAAACCATGTAAAGGTGCTACACAAAAACAATTATTAGAATTGTTTGGTCAAAGAGTCTTCTATCATGTGCATCATGGTCATAAAGGGGTTGGCGATGCAAATCTAAAGCCATGTATCTTATCAAGGGTATGTGAATGGGACGCAGATCATCCTATGGTAGTTTACTTTGATGATAATATGTCATTGCAGAACTACAGCGCGTATGCAAGATGGGAAGATTTATATGATGGATGGGAAGAAGCCAGCAAGGTAATAAAGCATATTAATAAACTTTATACAAAAGGATTTTGGCGCTCGCCATATGTAACCATAGAAACACTTGAGAAATTCAAGGGTGAAATGGTCAGGATTGAAAAATTAATAAATAAAGGATTGGAAGATTATCCGAACTTTCTCGGTATTGATTTCTGCGATGTAAACGCAAATGGCATACAAATACGCGGACATCATAAAGCAATCACTACACATACATACGGAAATCAACCAACGATCAAGTACGACTTTACAAACAAGAATGAAGTTATAGATGAATTTATCGAGATGTGGAAACAGCTTGATACGCCAGATGAAGTAAAAAGATATAAGGACTTCATAGATTTCGGGAATAAGTACGGATGGGATTAGATGAATTATAATTTTTCAAAATTAGATAAAATTGATATTTCATTGTACTTGATATACGAGTCTATAGAAAGGATTATGTATGAAATCGAGAAAGACAATAAAGATATTTTTCAATCCATAACAATAGATGAATTTAGAAGATATATACAACATAGATACGGAGTATAGAATGGGAAAGAACAAAGGTAAACGTGGAAAGAGAACTGAATATGCACGGTGGGAAAGCATTATGGCAAAACTTGATAACGAACTTAGAAAGCAAGCTGCCGAACAGAAAAAGAATGCAGACAAGAAACCAAGAGGAAAGAAAGGAAATCAAGATGCTGAATGAATTTCAAGTACAGATAAATACTATTGACAAGGTGAAACGGTTTGTGAAAATCTGCGATAGATTTGAAGAAGATATTGATTTGAGTAGTGGAAGATATATCATTGATGCAAAATCAATCATGGGAATTTTCTCGTTTGATTTGACAAAGCCTTTGAATATCCGTATTCATAGCCAGAACATTGAAACGATCAATAGATTTAACGAAGAAATGAGTGATTTCAAATATGAACATTGATGAAATTAAAGCGAAGGTACAGTCTGAAGAATATAATTTTCTGAGAGAAAAGCCATTGGGCGACAATATTATTCTTCTTGGATTAGGTGGCAGTTATGCTTACGGCACTAATAACGAGAACAGTGATATAGATATTCGCGGAGTAGCAACACATTCGCCAGAAGATATTCTTACAAGAAAAGGTTTCGATCAGGTGGTTAATGAAGTTACGGATACTACAGTTTATTCTCTTGAAAAGATTATAAATCTGTTGTCTAATTGCAATCCAAATACGATTGAAATACTTGGTTTAGAGCCTTGGCAGTATTTATATGTTTCAGATATCGGCAAGGCGTTGATTGATAACAGAGATATGTTCTTATCAAAAAGGGCGGTTCATTCGTTCGGTGGTTATGCATCTCAACAATTATGGAGAATGAACCAATTGGCTGTTAGATATGTAGATCAAACAGAACAAGAAAAACACATTCTCAATAGCATAGAAAATGCAAGATATTCATATCCAGAAAAATATTTTTACTACCCAGATGATTCTATTAGATTGTATGTCGATAAAGCCATTCAAGAAGATTACGACACAGAGATTTTTATGGATGTTCATTTAACACATTATCCGTTGAGAGATTATAAATCAATGTGGTCTGAAATGCACAATGTAGTAAAGGATTATTCTAAAATCGGTAAACGCAATAGACGCGCAGTAGATAAAGATAAACTCGGAAAACACATGATGCATTTAGTCAGGCTTTATTTAATGTGTTTTGATATTCTTGAAAAAGGCGAAATAAATACATATAGAAAGAATGAGAGAGAATTTCTAATAGAGATTAGAAATGGGAAATTTCTTGATGATAACAAGCAACCAGTAAAGGAATTTTACGATATGGTTGAAGAGTATGAATGCAGATTAAATTATCTTAAAGAACATTCAGAATTACCATCGAATCCTGATTACGATAGAATAAATAAGTTTTTAATGAATGTAAATTTGAGCGTTATAAGAAAGGATGAAGATAAATGAAATAAAAGCATTTTTAAAAACAAATCCACAATATTTTTTGGACGATAACAATATTGAGATATCTGATATTAAAACAGATTGTAAATATCATTTTAAATCTGATTGTGGTCATGATTTTGTTTCACGCCCATGCGATGTGATATCGAATTGGAAAATAGGGTGTCCAATATGTAATAATAACATTGTGAAAGTAGGTGTTAATGACTTCAATACAGTGCATAATGATTTAACTCGATATTTATATGATTATAATGATGGATTTAAATATACACCAAATTCAAAATCTGTAGTAAAATTTAAATGTCCTCATTGTGGATTTGTTTGGGAGCAGAGTATTTATAATTTTGTCAAAAGAAAAAATAAATGTAAAAATTGTTGTATAAGTAGAAGTTATCCTGAAAGGTTTTTATCCTGCCTTCTTGATGAGTTGTGTGTAATATATGAATCTGAGGTTTTATTTGAATGGTCTGATAATAAAAGATATGATTTTTATTTACCAGAATACAATATAATAATCGAAGTTCATGGAAGGCAACATTATAATGATATTTATAGATTTTCTAAAAGTAAAAGAAGATTAATAGATGAAGAAATTAATGATAAATATAAAGAAGAACTGGCAAATAAAAATGGAATAAATGAATATATAATTATTGATGCATCGCAATCTGATTTTGATTGGATAAAAACTAAAATATGTGAAAGTCTTTTGCCTACTATATTAATGTTTTCTCCAAAAGATATTGATTGGAGTAATTGCGATATGTGCGCAACTGATAACAGTATATTTGATGTTTGTGACGATTATAATAATTGTATAAGCATAAGAGAATTAGTGGAGAAATATAAAAAATCATATAATACCATTGTCAATTATTTAAATATAGGAAACCGTTTTGGGTGGTGTAATTATGATGCTAAATATAATTCTAAACAAGCAGCTTTTAAAAATGGTCAAAGATTAAAAGCATATAATTCGAAGCCAGTTTTACAAGTCGATATTGCTTCTGGTGAAATTATAAATGAATTTTCGAGTATCAGAGAAGCTCAAAAACAAACAGGACTAAATCATATAGGTGATTGCGCATCTGGTAAAAGGAATAAATGTGGTGGTTATAAATGGATATTCAAATAAATTTGCCAGATAATGTTTTACTGATTCTGGATAGATTAAAAAAGTATGGAAGTATAGGATATGTTGTAGGTGGTTGTATACGTGATATATTTCTTGGAAGAGAGCCGAACGACTACGACATATGTACAGGTCTATTGCCTGAAGTTGTAGAGAAAGTATTTCAAGATTACAAAGTAATAGAAACTGGTATCAAGCATGGAACTGTCACTGTAGTGATAGATGGTGAACAATATGAAATAACCACATTCAGAATTGACGGAACATATAGTGATAATCGGCATCCTGATAATGTGAATTTTACCGAAAGGCTTGAAGATGATTTGAAACGGCGCGATTTCACTATCAATGCTATGGCGTATAATCCAGATGTCGGCATCGTTGATTTGTTCAATGGGCTGAATGATTTGGAAGATGGGATTATTCGTTGCGTTGGTTTTCCTTCTGAACGATTTGAAGAAGATGCACTTCGTATATTAAGAGCGTTAAGGTTTGCGATTACATTAGGTTTCAGGATTGATCGCAATACGCTTTATTACATGGGCTATCAACGTGAACTGTTATCTAATATATCCAAAGAAAGAATATGTTCTGAACTTTGCAAGATGATGCGGACGCAGTTTCCGAGTTCATTTAGTGTATTATACAAATGCTTAGACTTATTCTATTGCTTAACACCTTATTTTGATGACAGAATAAAGACAGCAGGACAACTATTTGAACATCATCAAGTTATTGAGTCATTGATGGCAACAAACAGGGATGATGAGCTTGTCGTGCGATTGGCTCTGTTGCTACAGTTTACCGACAATCCTAAAGAAGTATTATCTAATATCCGCATGGATAATCAGACAAGCAAATCAGTTATTGATCTGCTTAGACACTTAGATGATTATAAGCATATTAAATATGAAAGCGAAGAGCGAAAGTACGCGGCTCGAAAACTTATAAACGATATAGGTTTTAGAAACGTAAAAAATCTGTGTGATTTGTGGCAAGCGAAGATTACTGTGTCTGGCAATCTCAATAAATTTAAGTTTTTAAAAATTGCAAAACAGATGAAGATAGATGCAGGAATTATTATCGGCAATAACGAATGTTGTAGTCTTGATAAGTTGGATATTTCTGGCGATGATTTAATTGCGATTGGGTATGAGCCAAGTAAAGAAATCGGGCATGTACTTCATCTTCTATTGGACGAAGTAATGAGAGATCCATTCAAGAATAAGAATAAGTGGCTCGTTACATGGGCGAAAGAACTGAAAGAAGATCAAGAAATAATACAAGATAGTAATTGACAAGCGATCTTGTATTTAGTATAATAGATAATGCAAGATAACTAAGAAAGGAAAGCACAGAATGAGATTAACAAACAAATGGATCAACGGTGACTGTCTAACAGAACTAAAGAAACTTGACGCTGAAAGCGTTGATATGATTATGACAAGCCCCCCCTACCACAATTTGCGCATCTACTCGAATGATCCGCACGATTTATCTAATTGCGAAAGCTACGAAGAATACTATTATATGCTTGGTCTTGTTATTGCAGAATGTGAGCGTGTTCTTAAATCTGGTGGTAAGTTTATCATGCAGTTTGAAGATTATAACTACACACTTGGAAGAGATAATAAGATGGGGCAGGAGTCTATTACTGGTGATATTAACAGGATTATGCTTGAGAATAATTTCCAGTTATGGACTAAAGCGTTTTGGAGAAAGTATTCAGCGCAAAGGGCGATGTTAGCACAAGGCAATCTCTATTATAGGAATATGAAAGCAAGAGATACAATTCTTGCAGCTAACGTTGGATTTGTTTATGTATATAAAAAGTCTGGAGATTGTGAATTAGTTAAAGCTTCAGATATTACCCTTGCAGAATGGGCTGATTGGGCTGATGCAATATGGGATATTCCTAATTCTGGTATATCACATTCAACGCCTTTTGCTGAAAAACTTGTTGAAAGATGCGTAAGACTTTGGAGTTGTCCGGGAGATACAATTCTTGATCCCTTTGGAGGGGGCGGTACGACAAATAAGGTTGCTATTGAATGTGGTAGAAATGCCATTGGAATAGAACTTTTGAAAGATTACTATGATTTAGCTATTGAGAAACGTTTTTCACTTTGGGATGATACTATCTTTGATTGTGATGATAGTATTGAAAAGATGAAAAACCGTTTTGAAGAGCAGTTAGCAATTGGCAAAGAGCAAAGCGAAAACGGAAAGAAAGAAAAAGAAGAACAGAAACAGCTTCAGCAGAAGAAGAAAGATATCAGAGCAGAAATCAAAGAACTTGAAGCGCAGTTAAAAGCACTTGGATTAAAAGCAAAAGAAATCAAAGAACTAAAAGATAATGCAAGAGATATGGAAACCAGTTAAAGATTATGAAGGATTATATGAAGTAAGTAATTACGGTCGAGTTAGAAGTATTGATAGATATGTGTTTGATAAAGGTAAGCCAAGTTTTAGAAAAGGTGTTGATATATCTATATGTAAAATGCCACAGGGATATGAATTTGTAACACTTTATCAAGAAAACAAACAAAAGCACAAACTGGTGCATAGGCTTGTGGCAGAGGCTTTTATAGAAAACCCATATAATTATAACGAGATCAATCATATTGACTGTAATAAAACTAATAATATTGTATCTAATCTGGAATGGTGTTCAAGAAAACATAATGTTGAACACGCAAAAAGAAATGGCTTATTAAAGAATGAACAATTCTATGTTCCAGTTGCTCAAATCAATAAAGATGGTGTTGTGATAAATAAATATGGGTCACTAATAGAGGCTGCTAACAAAGTTGATGGAATTCCGCAAAATATCGGTCACTGTTGTAAACATGAAACCATGTCTATGTATGGGTATTATTGGGAATATGATACAGGTGATTATAGTATTGGTCAAAAGGTAGATGTTAAAAATCGTGCAATTATAAAGTCACAAGGAAAGACATTAAAACCTGTTGCGCAAGTCGATATTAAAACGAACAGAATAATAAAACTGTATCCATCAATGAAATCAGCAGGTGAAGATAATAATTGTCACCCAAACTTTATTGGGAAATGTTGCAATGGAAGATTAAGGGAATATCGAGGATACAAATGGTGTCATGCTACTCCTGAAATGAAAATTGGAGATATGGTAAATGAATAATACAAGATAATTATTCGGAAAGGTGATAGTAATGCTTTATAAACTTGTTAAGATTACTGATTTGAATGGCATAGATAAGATGCAGGAAGAAGCTGTTAATCGCCTTGGTCGCATATTTGATATTGATGCAGACAAAATAGAGCTTAACAAGAAATTATACATGCAATGTGTTGAACCATCTGTATTGAAATCAATCATTACATCTTGGGTTAAACATGTAACACGAGCAGACGATGGTTTAATTATCACAACTGAAAATTCCATGTATTTTCTTGTTGAGAAAGAAATTGCTGACTGGTATGAAGAACAGGAATATCAAATGAACATTGAAGTGGCATCGCATTTTGATATGAATGGTGATCCAATATCATGAGCCTTGATAAAGCAATCGAACATGGCAAAGAACACAGAAAAGAATATCGAGGCTCAAAGGCGATAGACAAAACCTGTAGAAATCATGGCGGTTGTGCATGGTGCGAAGAGAATAGAAAACATAAATATCTTGTAAAAGAGATAGCAATGAAAGAAAGGATGAAAGAATTTGATAGCACTTGAGATTCCAGTCGAACAGATACCATACATAAGAACAATCGAAGGGCGCAAGTTTAAAGATGGCAAATGGATTTTTCCTGACCATGCTCTTCCTACACTTCAGAAATATGGACTGGTCGCAGAAAATGTAAGTATTGAAAAACCAAAGAAAATCGAATATGAGCTTTCATCCTTCCTTCGCGGTTATCAAAAAGATATTGTAAACGAAGCACTCAACGCAGGATGCTATGGTGTCTTTGCCGATACTGGTACAGGAAAAACCGTGATGGGGTTAGAGGTTGCATCGCATTATAACAAGACGCTTGTTCTTTGTCCGCTAAGTGTTATTGAGACTGCATGGGTTGATGACTGCAATAAGTTTTATCCTGAAAAGAAAATCATTAACTGTTGGTCAAATTCTCGTGATGGACGCATTGATGCACTAAATGAGGATGCTGACATTTATGTTATGAATTATGAAAGCTACAAGATTTTAAAGAATGAAATTCGAGCAGCTGGATTTGATTGCATGATCGTAGATGAAAGCTCTTGTATGAAGAATATGGGTAGCCAGATAACGAGCATGATACTTGAAATGATTTCTGTTATTCCCCATAGATTTGTTCTTTCTGGTTGCCCTACACCTAATCATAACAGCGAGATCTTTCCGCAGATGAAATTTGTCAATAATGAAATCTTCGGTAATAACTATTATGGTTTTCTCGCAAGATATTTCCATCAAGACATGGCTAATCCTCATGTGTGGTTTCAGACAGACGAAGATAAAGAAAGATATAACTTGCGCCTTGGCGAGCAGTCCGTATTTCTGAAGAAAGAAGATTGTGTTGACTTGCCAGACAAGATTTTCCAAGTAAGGCGTTTCGATCTTTCAAAGGAACAGCGTAAATATTACGATGAAATGATAAACGACATTCAATCTCATATCAATGAATGGTCGAAATTCGAGTTTACGGCAAAGCTGATGAAGTTGCGAGAAATCGTGTCTGGTTTCGTTTATCCGAAAGCGAGTAAAGGTACTAATATAGTCAAAATGCTCTCCAATAAAACAGCAATTTTATCGGAAGTTTTAAACGAAATCGGCGATAAACAGGTTATTATCTGGTGTCAGTTCCAATATGAGATAGAATCCCTCGCTGAACAGTTCGGAGGCGTTGGGCTTACATCTAAAACCAAAGGACGAGATGATATCATAAGGGATTTCAGGGATGGCAAGATTAAATATCTATTTACACATCCGCAACTACTTGGAAAAGGATTGACGTTTATAAACTGTACATATAATGTTTATTATTCATTGTCATTTAGCTATGAAGAATTCAAACAAAGTCAGGATAGAATACATAGAATAGGGCAAACAAATAAATGTACATACATTATTTTGCAAGCTCGCGATACTATTGACGAGAAGATATATGATTGTCTACAGCGGAAGAAAAGTGCAGTAGATGAATTGTATAACGAAATCGGATTGAAAATAAATAATCCAAAATAATGCAAAACATTAAAGGAGAAACTATTATGACAGATGTAAGACTTAAAATTCTTCCCCCTTGGTCAACTTTTATTAACGAAATTCAGGCGCTTTTTGATGGTGATCCGCAGATTGCATGTAATGTAAATTATGAGAGTAGCAGTCCGTCAATCGTACTTGCAACAAACAATCCTGATAAAGCTGCTGCACTTTTAAAGCTTCTTCCTTCTGAAAAGAAGTTTGGGAATATCACTCTTAATATCGGAGTTGACTGCCAGACAATTAGCAATAAAGCCTTCACAAATCCGAAGGAGCTTTTTGAAACTGCGTTCAGTGGCAATCCTGCATTTGCTTATGTCGTATCAGCAGATGATTATTGGTACGTTTCGCTCACGTATGTAGTGTTCAAGAATTGCGTAGTACAGTTTTTCAATGACAATCTAAATGATCCTCATGGTGTATTAAGCACACTTTATCAGGAAGTCGCATCAGATGTGTTCGAAGGTTCTGATGCTTGCCTTGGTGGTGTAGCATACTGTACTGATGTAGAGAGAAAGCTTGGCAGACCTATTGATGAGTGGGTGAAGTAATAAATTGACTATAATAACAGATGCACGTTGTCTGTTTACAGGTGGCGCGAAATCCGCTGTCTATTTATAGGTGGTGTGTGCATCTGTTCTTTTGATACTTAGGTGATTATATGAGTGCATATAGTGATTGGAAATCTGGCGCAATTACATACGAAGAATACAAACAAAGCGTTCAATATGAAGCAAGGAAAGATGAATATTACTCTAATCGAAAAGATGAATACTTTGACGGTGATTGTTTCGATGGCGAAGATGATGACGAGGATTGTTGGGATTGACACTTAATGAATTTGCGAAATCAAAAGGTATTCCAGTGTTGAAATGCATTGATTGTGCTGAATATAACGAAGTTTCTGGACAAGGTTTCTGCGGTAACAAGTACAGGATATCAAGCAAAGATGCGTTAAAAGAAGTTTACTGCATGAAGAAGAATGCAAGGAAAAGAAATGAATGAAACTAATCCATCTATGACTGATTGCTTTTCAGGCACAGCATTAAAAGAAATTGTAAATAGATTTCAAAATGAACTGCTTAAAGAAGATGAAAAGCTCGGAACGCTGATAACAACTGAAGATGGCAGTGAAGGTGTTTGGGTTACAAAAGATGGGTATGTTTTAGTAATAGATAAATCCAAATATTATCCAACGAGCATGGAGATTATAAAGCCTACAAATCCAGAGAATTATCTTGAAAATGACATAGAAGCTTTAAAGAAAAGAATTAAACATTCCAAAAATCCAATGGAAAAGAAAAGCTATGAAAGGCAATTAAATCTTGCATATAAGAAAAGAAAGCAAAAGAAAACATGAACGTAGATGCAAACAAAATTGAATTAGTTGCGAACAATTTTGTGGATCAAGACTTAGATCTCGATAGTATAAAGCAACTTTATAAAGATGTTTATATAAAAGGATTTAAAAGAGGCGTTGAGCGATGTGATGCTTCAGTGCCAAGAGGAGCATGGATAGACATAGATGCCGATCATGGCATTCCATATTCATGTACATGTGGTAGGTGTGGATATATAAGTGTAACAGGTGAAAGTAATTACTGCCCTGAATGCGGAACTTTAATGGACTTGAAATTCAAAAGTTATGAAGCTGCGAAATTTTATGAAGCAATGGCGCATAAAAGATTTTCAAAGATTAGGAGCGAAGATTGAACACTATAACAAGTCAAAAGGCAATAGATTTAATAAACAATGAAATCGCATGTATTAAGTCTACTCAATGTAAAAGGGAAGAATGTAATACTTGTCATTTGGTTATGCCAGAAGATGATATTCTCGAAGCGCTAAATATGGCGATTAAAGCATTAAAGAAAGAAATTCCATTAGCGCCAGAATATATTAGTGATGGATATGCTCCAGATGGCACAAGTGTATGGGATGCGCATTGTCCTATGTGCGGACACGAACTTGACGAAGATGATATATGCCCTAATTGTGGACAGGCTATTTATTGGGAGTAGTTTATGGTTGCAATAAACAGAGAATGCTACACTTGTAAGTTTTTGAAATCTGACTTTGCTTGTGCTACAGATTATTGTGAACGAGGAAATGATGACGTTATGTTCAACGAAACAGATTACGAAAACCAATGCAAGTTATTTGAGCCAGATTATAAGAAAATTGAAAGGATTAAACAATAATGGACAAAATGAAATTGTCTGTCACGTTTGTTGATGATATTAAAAATAGGCGATGGACATATGATAGAGTATCGAAAATAGAAACAGGTGTAGACACTGTTTTCGTTCATTGTTCTGATGAAAGCGGAAATCATGTATTTTCTTCAACCGATCCTGAATTTACAAGAATAGAAATCGAAAAAGAAAATGATGATAGACCAAGAACGAACTCAGATTATTTACGTGGTTTAAGTGATGACAAATTAGCGGATTGGCTATGTCATCAATTTTGGGATGATTATGATGAAGATGATGTTATAAATATTGTTCGTTATAACCAAGTTAGAAATTTTCTCAAAATGGAGCATAAGTAAATGAGTGGTTCGAAATATAGTTTCAAAGATGATGCCAGAAAACAAATAATTGAAGCA
>Ga0326512_10001819_pt1 | contig 16067 bp, 9 predicted proteins | sample 1_2617_0518_D_FD_203652 | JGI IMG/M metagenome (GOLD analysis project Ga0326512, IMG submission 203652) | Bovine rumen microbial communities from UC Davis, California, United States - 1_2617_0518 | ecosystem: Host-associated > Mammals > Digestive system > Stomach > Rumen | place: USA: California... | reverse complement strand
GGGGAAGCTCTGTCTTGTCATCCACCATGAGGGAGACGAGGATGAAATGGTCTTCGATAAGCCGCTTCACTTCGGGATCGGTCCATACGGAGGCTTCCATTTTGCGACAGTTCACACACCCGTAGCCCGAAAAATCAACCAATACGGGTTTGCCGGTCTGCTGTGCGGCGGTCATTGCCAGATCGAAATCATGGAAATCTGCCTCCACATTATTGTCGTAGAGCGAAAAGTCCTGTGTCGAAACTGGCGGGGCAAAGGCGGCCACGGCTTTGCAGGGAGCACCCCACAACCCCGGTACCATATAGACGGAGAATGCCAGCGAAACCATGGCAAGCATCAGCGCCGTTACGGAAATCTTGCCGTCACCGGGTTCGTCATGCGGCAGCCGTATTTTGCCCAGCAGATAGAAGCCCAACAAGCCAAATATAACAATCCAGAGCGCCAGGAAGGTCTCGCGAGGCATAATGCCCCAGCCGTAGGCAAGGTCTGCTACCGAGAGAAACTTGAGCGAAAGGGCGAGCTCAAGGAAGCCGAGCACCACTTTCACCTGATTGAGCCAGTTGCCCGATTTGGGCATGTTCTGCAGCCATGAGGGAAATAGCGAGAAAAGCGAGAAGGGGAGGGCCAGGGCCAGTGCGAACCCTGTCATTCCAATCAGAGGATGGAGCCATGAACCGCTGGTGGCAGCCTCCACCAGCAGTGTTCCTACAATGGGTGCTGTGCAGGAGAAGGATACCAGGCAGAGCGTGAAGGCCATGAAGACGATTGACAGGAAGCCTGTTGTCTTGTCTGCCTTTTCATCGAGACTGGTGGTCCAGGATGCGGGCAGTGTCAACTCAAATGCACCGAAGAACGACAGGGCAAACACTACCAGCAGGAGGAAGAAGATAATGTTGAAAACCGCATTCGTCGATAGGTCGTTGAGTTTCTGTGCTCCGAAAATTGAAGTGACCACTACGCCCAGAAATACGTATATTATAATAATGGAGAAGCCGTAGGTAAATGCATCGGAAACGGCTTTCCTCCGGTCTTTGGTCCGTTTGAGGAAGAAAGATACCGTCATGGGAATCATCGGCCACACGCAGGGAGTCAGCAGGGCCACCAGTCCGCCCAGGAAGCCGGCGATGAAGATATACCACCAGGCGTGGGCCGCGGAATTGCCGGCCATGGCACCCCCATCGGCGAGTGCATTGAGTTCGTCGATGACCGGGAACCAGAAGTCGGAGGAATCTGAATTCTTTGAATTCTCAGCGTTCGCTGAGTATTCCGATTTACCGGATTCCTCTGATTGCTCCGATTTCTCTGAAACCCTGTCGCCGAATTCGAATTCTTCTGTCATCGGAGGGGTGCAGCTTTCGTCGTTGCAAGCCATGAAACGAACGTAGCCGGCGATGTGGTATTCGGGAGCTGTGAGCCGGATTTGCTGCCGGAAGGTGACTGCGTTTTCGAAATAGGGCAGCTGCATGCCGAAGGCTTCCTCGTAGTGGAGTATCAATTTGCCTTCCGCAGCTTCAAAAGCTCCGGTCGGTTCAGCTCCTTCCATTTTTTCCAAACGGATGGTAGTGGAAGACGGGCCTCCTTCGGGCACATCTGTGCCGTAAACATGCCATCCGGCATCCACTTTTGCTTTGGCTTCGATGGTGACTATGGAATCCGTCTTCTGCAGTTGTATATCCCAATGGACCGGTTTGGTCATCTGTGCCGACAGTGTCAGCACGGATGTTATGAGAATCGAAAGTATAGTATAAAACTGTTTCATGCTTGTTCTGTTATTATTTCCAGATGGCTTCAATGCTGTGAATCATCGTTGCTGAAGCACCCACGGAACCCGTGTGATGGAATCCGATGCCTCCGAAGTTGTTTTTGTCAACAGCTACGTTCAAATCTGCAGTCGGGCTGATGCCTCGGAGGCCGGTTGCCTGCGGATTCGTTGTCTCGGCATGCGCACTGAGTTTTCCGCTGCTGTACTTCAGGGTAATGACGCACGTCGAACGGAAACAGGTCGAGGGAACTTCTTCGGTGAGTGCCGAGGCATTACCGTCGGTATATTTCATCAGCGAGAAGACCACAGCGCGATCGTACTTCGGCGAACGGGCAATGCGGAGGGCATATCCGTTCATCGTCTGGAAGTCCATTTTAATATAAATGTCGAGATATTGTCCTGTAGCACTGCCGAATCCCTGCCCTGCAGGTTTGCATGGATCCACCCGGAGGATAACGGTCTGCCCGTGGGTCGTCTTCCGCAGCGGGGTGTATCTGGCTCGTGCCCCTCTCGATGCTTCGACCAGGCCCTTTCCGCGGGCACCGTCGGGGGCTGTGCCGTAATACCAGGCATGAAGCGAATCTGCCGTCCAATGATACTGAGCGCAGTCTGCCGGCTTGTATGCATCCAATGTCCAGAATCCGGGGATTACTTCGGGCTGGTATTTAAGCGGGAGCGTCGAAAAATCCTCCACCAGGTTTTTATCCTGCAACTGAAACAGCGTGACGTTGCGTAAGTCGGTTTTTTCTGTATGGGCAACTCCATAGTCGGATGATGCATAGCTGTCCCGCATCTGCGGAACTACCTTGACGGCGATGTGCCAACCCACGTCGGCACCTGTTATCTGATACCTCTTCAGTTGCATGGACGCATGACCCTGACGTACCGGGATTGTGTCTGAGAGATCTGCATTCTTATATCTGTACCAGGTAATCTCACTGTAATCTTCTCCCTTCCCGTCCAACTGGTAGGTGAGATGAAGATTCGTTTTTTCGCTGTCTTCCACCAGGATGGGTTTTAGGTTCCAGCCGGGAGCTTCTGTCAGGAACGGTTTGATTTTCACAGATGTGGATGTGCGTAGGCCGCAGTTGAGCGAGGCCTCAACCTTAGCCGGGACTTCATCGGGCACCTGATTCCGGCTATGGGCCAGAATGCAGTTTCCTTTCGGTGCATGGAGTCCCAACGCTGCGGCTCCTTTCCATTGATAACCTCCGGAGGACGCTTCCGCAGCGATGGCTGGATCGGTGTCGTAATCTCCCCAGCGACGCATCAGGGCAGTGAAGACTGCGGTGTCTCCCTCCGCCTCCAGCCGTTTCTTCGAGGCTTCTATCTTCATCCAGGTGGGGAGCCCCAACAGCCGGATGCCAAGCCGTTTCTCCTCCTGCTCTACCTCCTTTCGCAGGTTTAGGGGATCCCAGTTGTCATCGCCGGCCAGCAGGTTCGGAATATTGTAGAGCAGGCTTCCGTCGGCACGGGGAATGCGGTAGGCAAAGAGCAGGTCATTGCCTTCCAAATCGACGCGGTGGTCCGGGTCACCGATGCTGAGCGGTATGCCGTTGAGGGTCACATGGTGCTGGTACGAAATCCCTTTCGGCTGCGGTGCCCAGTCCACCGACAGGGGAGACCCTGCCGCATCGTAAAGAGTCCTCAGGCGCGTGTCAATGACGGTAACGGCTCCTCCTGCCTTGGTGAAATATTGAATGCCTCGGGTGTGGATGTCGATGTCGCAGTCCAGCAATACCGCACCCCAGGCCGGTGTCGCATACCACGGCCGCGAAGAGAAAAAAGTAAAATCACATTGCAGATAGACGGCAGAACCCTGAAGCGCGTCATCGGTCGATTCGAAATGACAGCCGCGATAGAGGGTTCGCCTGGCTCCCGTCATCGGACAGAGATTCAGACGGGAAATAAACCTGCAGTTGTCGCAGAACACACGGTCGGCATCCACATGCACGAGCTGGGCCTGTACAATCGCATCGGAACGACGCTGCCGGTTGAATGACGGGTTCAGGGGAAACTCCAAATCGACGTTACAGTAGTTGCCGAATGTGAGATTCCGTGCCTGTATATCGTCGCCTATGATACGCAGCATGGTAAAATTACCCAATGCCCCTTGCGTTTGTCCGCGATTGCATGCCAGAACGACATTGCGGGGGTCGTCGGTGAGTCCTTCCAGCCGCAAGTGTTCGCAACGGATGGTCATGCCATAGGGCGTTCCGCGGTCGCTTGCTTCGGCCATTCGTATGCCGGGATCGTCCGGGTCATCCACCCAATAGACGCCCGGAGCGATAAGCAGCCGCATCGGAGTTTCTTCCGTTCCGTCCTGTAAATGGGCAATTGCATCCCCGATGGTGGAATAGGCATGCCCATACACGTCAGCCTCCGCGGGGGTTAACGTGTAGTCGAGTAGTATCGTGTGATCGTTCAGTTGCGACAGAATACTGTCGCCTACCTGACGGGCTTGAATCACATTGCTCAGCAGGAAGAGCAGCAGAAAGAGAGGAAGTCGTTTTTGTCTCATCAGCCAGTGCGGCTTTCAGACCGCATCGGTAGTTTCAGGTTCCGGCAATTCTTCGGGTTGGGAATTTGTGGCGTTCGATTTGCGAAGCATCTCGTACTGATCGACGAAGATTTCTGTTACATAGCGCTTCGGTCCTCCATTCGGATCGTCATAACTGCGCGTGCGCAGTTTGCCCTCTATGTAGATGAGACAGCCTTTGGTCACCTGCCGGTCGATACGTTCGGCAATGCCCTGCCAGGCAACGATGTTGTGCCATTCAGTCTTTTCGGGAATTTCTACGCCGGCTTTCGTCTTATAACCGCGTTCGGTAGTAGCCAGGGGGAAAGATGCACATACGGTGCCGCTGGGCATTCGCTTGATATCGGGATCACGCCCCACATTTCCAATCAGAATAACTTTATTAACAGGCATTTTAATTAAAAATTAAAAAATATGTTTCAATTTAACGATGCAAAGGTATGCTTTTTTTTTGAATTACGGTACAAAAAAAGGATAAATTTTGCTGTTTAGGTCAAAAATAGCCTTCGGAATGGCCTTTTCAGCCCAATTATTCCATGAAATTTGTTCGTATTGGCCTTTCGGGTGAACTTCTTGTGAAAGGTTCAGAAGGAAACAGTTGATATGAAGCAGCTGATGGGTCAGTTGATGATGTCTGTCTTCCACAACGGGAACAACGCTCTCCACAACCTCCCATTCTTCGTGAGACAATACCGACAGGGCCAGGTCCATTACCGATTCGCCTTTAATCGGACTTTCTCTTTCTACGTTCACATATTCCCAGAGTCCCTGCCAGATGTCGCCCTGGCCGCGCTGGTGCACCCAAAGGGTGTCGTTGAATTTGAAAATAAGATAGTTGAACCATCGGTTTCGAACCTTCACTTTCCCTTGTTTGACAGGACGGCTGGAGATGGTGCCTTGAGCTTTGGCGAGACATTTTTCCTGCAGAGGACACTCCCCACAACGGGGTGAGGCCGGTGTGCATACCAGGGCACCCAGTTCCATGACGGCCTGGTTGTGCAAACCCGGCTCCCGGGGGTCAAGCATCTCGGAGGCAAGACGGCTGAACAGTTTCTGACCCTCTGAACTGTCGATGGGCGTTTCGAGGTCATAGAGACGGGAAAGCACACGATAGACATTGCCGTCCACGACCGCTACGGCCTCGTTGCTCGAGAAACTGGCAATCGCTGCCGCCGTGTAAGGGCCTACTCCATTTAAAATTATAAGGTCTCGGTATTTTGTCGGAAACTGTCCGCCGAACTGCTCCATCACCTGATGTGCTGCTTTCAGCAGATTCCGTGCGCGGCTGTAATATCCCAGCCCCTGCCACTCCTTGAGGACTTCGTCTTCAGAGGCTGACGCCAGTGCACGTACACTGGGCCACCGCTTCACGAACCGCAGATAATAATCCAGCCCCTGAATCACCCTCGTCTGTTGCAGGATGATTTCCGAGAGCCAGATCAGGTAGGGGTCCTTTGTGTCGCGCCAGGGGAGCTGACGACGGTTGTTCTCATACCACTCGAGAAGCCTCATTGCTTATTTCCTATATTATAAATCGCTAAATGATAGGGACAAAATTGAGCTAAAAACGCGGCTGTAGGTTGCAATATGCCCCAAAAACGTCGCAAAGATACGTTTTTTTTTAATTTTTTCATCCAAAAATTGGGAAAAATCAAAATAATGCCTTATATTTGCACGCCGTTTCGGGAATTTGACTACTTCGGGAGTCAATTTCAAGGAATGCAAAATTCAAAAATATACAAATATTAAATCATAAAGAAAACAGAAAATGACTAAATCTGAAATCATCAAGATTGTCGCTAAACGTACCGGTCTGGATCAGGCTGCCGTGACCAATGTGATGGCAGAATTCATCAATGTCGCTTCAGAGTCGCTTGAGAATGGAGAAAGCGTCGCTATGCGCGGTTTCGGTACTTTCGTCGTTAAGATGCGTGCAGCCCGTGTCGCCCGTGACATCAACAACGACAAAACCATCAAGGTCGATGCCCACAAGGTAGTAGTGTTCCGTCCCTCTGAGGAGTTGGCTGCCGGTATCGCCGCTTCCAAGTAAATAATATAACCAAAATAAGTTTAACCCTTTAAAAGTTTCGAATATGCCTAACGGTAAGAAGCATAAGCGTCACAAGATGAGTACGCACAAGCGCAAAAAGCGTCTGCGTAAGAATCGTCACAAGCATTGATCAGAGGACGGCGCGCCACGCGCGTCGTCCCCATTTTTAAAATCCCAACCTTCACTCAGATGACAAGAGAAGTTGTTATCGATGCCCAATCGAAGGAGATTACCATTGGTCTGCTCGAAGACAAACGTCTGGCCGAGTACCAGCGCGAGTCGTCAGACCAGAGCTTCACGGTTGGTAACATCTACCTGGCCAAAGTCAAAAAGATTATGCCGGGTCTGAATGCTGCTTTCGTCGATGTGGGTTACAGCAAGGAAGGATTCATTCACTATCAGGATCTCGGACCTCAGTTCAAGACGTACCAGAAGTACATCAAACAGCAGCTCTCCGACCGCAAACATCTCGTCCCTATCGGAAGGGCGCAGCGATTGCCGGATATGCCGAAAGATTTGACTGTAAGCGACGTACTGACGGCTGGCGAAGAGATTTTGGTGCAAGTTGCAAAAGAGCCCATTTCGACCAAGGGACCACGTCTCACAAGCGATATTTCAATCCCCGGTCGTTTCATGGTGCTGATACCATTTCAGAACAAGGTATCCATCTCTCAGAAGATACGCTCAAGTTCGGAGAAAGTGCGCCTCCGTCAGATCTTGCAGAGTATCAAGCCTCAGAACTACGGCATAATTGTACGTACTTCTGCCGAAGGTAAACAGGTCGAGGAACTCCAGGCGGAGCTCACATACCTCGTCCACCGGTGGGAAAGTGCAATGTCCCAGTTGCAGAAAGGCGTAACTCCTACTCTCTGCTACGAAGAAACAAGTCGCGTAGTAGCGCTTCTGAGAGACATTTTCAATCCGTCGTTCGAGAACATTTGGGTCAACGACTCAGCTACGTTCACGCAGATTAAGGACTACGTCCGTCTGATAGCCCCTGAAAAGGCAGACATAGTGCGTCTCTACGACGGTGACCAGCCTATTCTGGATCACTTTAACGTCACGCGACAGATCAAGTCGTCGCTCGGAAAAACCGTTTCGTGCAAGGCAGGCGCCTACATCATCATCGAACACACGGAAGCCCTCCACGTCATCGACGTCAACTCAGGACACCGTTCGCGCCAGGCCGACGATCAGGAGGACAATGCCCTCCTCGTCGATCTCGCTGCTGCCGATGAGATTGCACGTCAGATGCGTCTCCGTGATATGGGAGGCATCATTGTCATCGACTTCATCGATCTCAACAAAGCCGAGCACCGCGAGCAGCTCTACAAACACATGAAAGAGCTCATGCTCACCGATCGCGCAAAACACAACATCCTACCCCTCTCTAAGTTCTGCCTCATGCAGATCACGCGCCAGAGAGTGCGTCCCGTAATGGACGTTCAGCACGAGGAGAGTTGTCCTGTCTGTGGCGGAAAACATGTGGTCAAGCCATCCATTCTTTTCCCCGATCGGTTGGAGGAGAAACTTGACATCCTTACTCAGCAACTCAAAGTGAAGAATTTCCGCCTTCACGTTCACCCGTTCATTGCAGCCTATCTGCACTCAGGGTTCATCTCCACTTGGCTGAAGTGGAAATTCCGTTACGGGTTCGGTTTCAAACTGATTACCGACCAGTCGATGGAACTGCTTCAGTATAAAGTTATCGACCGCGATAACCAGGAGATTGATCTCTCAGAATCCAAAGATGCACATGTCTAACAGAATGAGTATCATCCTCAAGGATGCTGTGGGTCGAAACCCGCTCATCCGTCTTAAAGCTCCTGTGGACCTCTCGGTTGGTCCACAGGAGCATATCGCTATTATAGGACCCAACGGAGCCGGTAAAACCAACCTCGTAGCCATGTTGACCGGCAAGAACCCCCTCTCTCAGGGGGGGCTTACCTATGATTTCGGTCCCGATGTGCCGGCCACAGCCTACGGCAATGTGATAGAGGTTACATTCGAGGACAATATCGGTTCTGTCGAGAATCCCTATTATTTCCAGCAGCGTTTCAATTCCCAGGACCGCGACGAGTCGCCCTATCTGCGTTCGCTCCTGCCTCCCGGATGTCTCGATTCGCCGCTCATCGACACCTTCATGATGCGTCCCCTGCTGGATAAACGCATCGTGCTCCTTTCGTCGGGAGAGATGCGCCGTTATCATCTTTTCCGATACCTCATCCGCAACCCCAGGGTGCTCATCGTCGACAATCCCTACATCGGCCTGGATGCTCCCATGCGAGAGCAGCTGGAACAGTTCTTCCGGCAGCTTGTGGCTATGGGGAACGTTACCCTCGTGCTGGTGCTTTCCATGCTCGACCGTGTCCCCGAATGTGTGACCCATGTTGTCCGCGTCGAGGGGGGCTGTGTCATGCCCAAGATGACACGCTCCGAATACCTCTCATGGTGGGATGCCCACGGTTCGAAGACCTTCCTGAACGAAAGTCTCCGGTCCGCCATAATGAAGCTCCCCGTCAAGCCGGTTGCCACACTGACTGGCGACGGACGCGAGTCGGATGAAATTATTTCCATACGCAATCTCAGTCTCCGCCTTTTTGAAGGCAAGACGCTATATAACGGTCTCGATTGGACTGTCCGCAGGGGTGAGCATTGGGCCCTCCAGGGACGAAACGGAGCCGGTAAATCCACGCTCCTGAGTCTGATTTGTGCCGACCATCCCGCCGCCTATGCCTGCGACATTTCCCTCTTTGGACGACGTCGTGGCACGGGCGAGAGTATTTGGGAAATCAAAAAGCATATCGGCTTCGTATCGCCCGAATTCCATCGTGCCTATCGCCAGAACCGGCCGGCCATCGACATCGTTGCCTCCGGTCTTCACGACAGCGTGGGGCTCTATATCCGACCCTCACTGGAAGACCGCGAAAAGTGCCGCTTCTGGATGCAGGTTTTCGGGATTGCCCAGCTCGCCGATCGCACGTTTCTCTCCCTTTCTTCGGGTGAGCAGCGGCTCTGTCTGCTGGCCCGTGCTTTTGTCAAAGACCCCGCACTCCTTATTCTCGACGAACCCCTGCATGGCCTGGACACTTATCGCCGCGACATGGTGCGTGACATTATCCAGACTTTCTGCATGCGGCCCGACAAAACCCTGATTATGGTTTCCCACTATGCGGACGAGTTCCCCCGGATTATCGATCATTCTCTAACGTTATAAACTTCTATAGCTTATGAAACAGTTGCTTTCCATGATGCTCCTCCTGGGAGCATGTGCGACATTCTCATTCGCACAGAACCGTACTGAAAAAACAGATTATGAGTTTTCATTTGTCAACAGCAAGGACAAAGGAAGTGTTACCGCAGTTCATCCCGCCGACACCTTTTCTGAAGAGAAGGGCTGGGGCTATGACTTCGGCACATCCTGGGATCAGAAAAAAGGCACAGCGCCTTTCTATTTCTCGGTCAATGTGCCTGACGGTAACTACAAGGTAACCGTTACCCTCGGTTCCAAGCGCCGGGCCGGTGCTACCGTAGTGCGCGCCGAGAACCGTCGTCTCTTCCTCCAGAATACGGTCACCGGGAAAGGTAAATCCGAGACCTTTACGTTCGTTGTCAATAAACGTTCTCCTGAATATGTGCTGGACGGCAAACCCGGCAAGGTGGCGCTCAAACCCCGCGAAAAGGAATACAAGAACTGGGACCGGAAGCTCACCTTCGAGTTCAACGGCGAGGCTCCCTGTGTCCAGTCGCTCAAGATTGAACGCGACACAACGGCGCTCACCGTCTTCCTCTGCGGCAACTCCACCGTCGTGGACCAGGCCAGCGATCCCTACGCCTCCTGGGGACAACTGGTCACCTGCTGGCTGGGCGACGGTATTGCCATCTCCAACCACGGCGAGAGCGGTCTGACGGCACGCACCTTCATCGGCGGACACCGTCTCGACAAGGTGCTCTCGATGCTGAAACCCGGCGACTATGTGGTCTGTGAATTCGGCCACAACGACGAGAAGGAACACCGTCCCGGCGACGGCGCATGGTATCACTATACCTACCAGCTCAAGATTTTTGTCGATATGGTTCGCAAAGCCGGCGGCAACATCATCTTTTGCACTCCTACGGCCCGCCGCAACTTCGAGGATAACGGTAAAATCCGCAATACCCATGGCGAGTTCCCCGCTGCCATGAAGGCTGTGGCCGAACGCGAGAATGTGCCCCTCATCGATCTTACCGCTGAGGTCACCAAGATGTATGAGGCATTCGGCGAGGAGAATTCCAAGAAGACCCTCGTCCACTATCCCAAGGCCATGTTCAATTCCGAGAAGGACCTGGCCGACAACACCCATTTCAATCCCTTTGGTGCCTGGGAGATTTCCAAAATGATGGTGATGGGCTGGAAGAACCTCGGTCTCCCCATGGTGCAGTATCTCCGTCCCGGATGGACAGATTTCGATGCTGCCGCTCCCGATGCGCCCGAAGCGCTCGTCTGGCCCTGGTCAGGCGATGTCAACACAACCAAGCCTGACGGTAATTGATTTGAAAAAAAATGAAAAAAATCCTCTGTAGCATTCTTCTGACGCTTGCCGCTTTGACAGGCTGGGCCCAGAAACCCCTCAACCGCGGTCTGCTGCCCATTTACATTGACAAGTCCGGTGTCTTTGTCTCTTGGCGTTACCGCGAGGCCGACAACAACCGCTATACCTATCGCCTCCTGCGTGACGGAACACAGGTCGTTGAACTTAAAGCCAAAACCAACTATATGGATGCGGCCGGTGGAAAGTCATCATCCTACTCGCTCGAAGTTCTGGATGCCGACGGCAATGTGGTCGAGCGGCAGGACAACGTCAGGCCCTGGAGCGACCAGACGTTCCGCATTTATCTGCAGACACCGGTATGTACGCGTCTGTCGGCCACCTATACGCCCAACGACTGTTCTGCCTGCGACATGGACGGCGACGGCGAGAACGAAATCATCGTGAAGTGGGATCCCGACAATTCGAAGGATTCCCAGAACAGCGGCAAGACTTCCGACGTATTCATCGACTGTTATAAGCTCGACGGCACGCTGCTCTGGCGTGTCAACCTCGGACAGAATATCCGTGCAGGTGCCCACTATACAACGTTCCTCTGCTATGATTTCGACGGCGACGGTTTCGGCGAGATGATGGTCAAGACGGCACCCGGCACCATTGACGGTACGGGCGAGTATGTCGTCAAAGACGGAGCCGACCCCACCAGGTCCTATGTCGGCAGCAACGGCAAGATTGCCGATGGTCCCGAATGGGTGAGTGTCTTCAGCGGTCAGACGGGAAAGGTACTCGGCACCGCCGACTATTATCCCAGGTATGCCGAAGGCTCCTACGGCGATGAGAAGATGAACCGTTCCGACCGTTTCAAGGCCTGCATGGCGTTCATGAACGGCCTGGACCAGCTGCCTTATGGAGTCTTTAACCGCGGCTATTACAACCAGTCTTACTTCGCAGCCTATTCCTGGGACGGCACCACGCTCCGGCAGGTGTGGAAAAAAGCCTACACCACGTCCGGTCAGGGTCTTTACGGCGAAGGCGCCCATTCCGTGGCTGTCGGCGACCTCGACGGCGACGGCAAGGACGAGATTGATGTCGGATCGGCTGTCATGGACGATGACGGCTCCTGCCTCTGGCGCACAGGTCTCGGTCACGGCGATGCTACCCACATCGGCGACTTCAACTGGGACAATCCCGGCATGGAGGTATATATGGTCTATGAACATAACATCATGGACTACTCGCTGCGCGACGGAAAGACGGGCCGCGCTATTGCGTCCTACACCCCGCCGACCTATGTTGATACGGGCCGTGGCCTGATTCTTGACTGCGACGACAGACATGAGGGTGCCGAGTCGTTCAACTCCAACAACGCCGCCATGTACGACAGCTACGGCCGCGTCATCTGTCCCTGGCAGCAGGGCACGGTCAGCTCTTCTTCCATCAACTACCGCATCTATTGGAATGGAACACTCTACGACAGCTATCACGACCGCGGCCACATCGACACGTGGGACAGTCAGTACCAGAGCTGGGGACGCACCACAACGCTCTATAACCTCAACGGCGGAGCCTCCTCAATCAACGGCACCAAGTACAACCCCAACCTCCAATGCGACCTTTTCGGCGACTGGCGCGAGGAGGTGGTCTATTGGGGCAGCGACAAAACCGGCCAGTATCTCAACATCATGGCCACCACAATCCCCACCGACTACCGGCTGCCCTATTTGCGCGACGACCACGTCTATGACATGGCCATCGTCTGGCAGAACTGCGGCTACAACCAGCCGCCCCACCTGAGCTACAGTCCTGTGCTCTATTATTCGATAGAGAAGACATCGTCGTCCGAACTGGGCAATTATGTGCCTTATTATACGGTGAAGAAACAGACCCTTCCCGCGGGTGTCGAGATGTATTATGTGCGCTCCTATTCCACAGGACTGGACCAGGATACCGTCCAGCTCCTGAAATTCGAATCCGACATCATTCCCGCCGGCAAGGGCTTCCTCCTCAAGACGGCGTCCGACACCATGTTCCGGACTCTGCCCACTGAGGCAGCTGTGACCGTCTCGATGCCGATTGACCGTCTGTCGGGCACGGATACAGGCGATACGGTACGGTCGGAGCAGACGGAGCTGAGCTATTACAACTACGAGTTCCGCAACGACGCGGCCCACGGTCTGGGTTTCTATCTCATCGGAACAGAAGGCCAATGGCTGGATCCCCACACTTCCTATCTCAGGATTTACCGAAGCAAAGTCTTCACTCCGGCTCCCTACTATCTGCTGTCGGCAGGGCAGTCTTCCGCTATTTCAAGCGTACGCCCCGACAACGCCGGACAGAAGGTGTGGTACGACCTTTCCGGCCGCAGGGTTATGAATCCGACACGAGGCTTCTACATCTGTAATGGCGAACGCGTCCTCCTCAGATAAAAAACAAATCATGCGTAAATCAGCACTCATTTCTCTTTTTATACTCTTCTCTTCATCCTTCCTTTCAGGGGAGGAGTGGGGAGAAGCTTTGGCGGCGGATACTTTGCGTATTCAGGAGTTCCGTCACATCGGGCCCCTCTGTGTCAAGTCCCCGGTCGGCTTCGACAGCGTGGATGTGAAGGGCAAAGCCTTCGAAGCGAAATCTCTGCTTTCTGCTGCTGTCAATACGGAGGCGCTTCAGTCTCAGCCGTTGCAGCCGTTAGATTCGCTGCCTGCCGCCAGTGGAATTCATCTGTTGGGCTTCACGCTCAGCTCTCCCAAGTTCAGCAAGGGATCGGTCATTGTCGAAGGACTGAAAAACTACAAGCTCACGGTCGATGATGCCGAAACGTCCGAACTGAAACTGCTGCCCGGCAACCACCGGTGCGTCATCCGTGCCATGGCCGATACTTCCGTACAGAAATTCACTGTGCGCGTCGTCCCCGACAGCATGGCTGAGATTACATCCGCTCCGTCCGATGGGAAGGACCGGCTGGATTTTGAACGTCTCTGGGCCTCCGACCTGAGTTTCGGAGCCGACATTTCGCCCGATGGCACCATGTACCGTTCGTCCGACTATCATTACGAAAGCGACGGTTCGGGCTACTACACCCGTGAGGTGAAAGACCTCCGTACGGGTGAGACCCTGTGCGACGGTATGTACTGGCAATGGATGCCCGTGAGCAACCTGCTCTGGCGCGAACGTACCCGCATGAAGAACCGCGAGATTGTGACCCGCGATCCCCGCACGGGGAAGGAGTCCGTACTGGCCGATCATCTGCCCGATGGCAAAATCACACTTTCTCCCACCGAGGATTTTATCATCTTCTCCATCGAAGAGGAAGGGCCTGCCGAAGACCCCAACGTCTACGAGGTACTCAATCCCGAAGACCGGCAGCCCGGCTGGCGCGACCGCACCCGGCTGGCGCTCTACCGTTTCTCCGACGGTCTCCTGCAGCCGCTCACCCACGGTTACCGCAACCTCAGGCTCAACGATATCTCTCAGGACGGACGGCTGATTCTCCTGTCCCAACAGGACATGAATCTGCCGATCACTGACAACAGTGTGACGCATCGCAGTTCCACGGTACAGTCGTTCTTTACGATGAATCTCGAGACCTTCGAAGTCGATACGCTGGTGGTTCGCGACGGTTTCCTGTCCGGGGCCATGTTCACGCGCGACGGCAAACAGGTCGTCTATAAAGGTACACCCGACAGTTTCGGAGGCATCGGCCGCAATGTGCCCAAGGGCATGATTGCCAACGCTTTCGACTACCAGCTCTACCTTCAGGACCTTTCCACCCGGCAGGTTACGGCTCTCACGCGCGATTTCGATCCTTCGGTCGAGGATGTCGACCTCTCGTTCTACGATGGCCGGATCTGGTTCACGGCCTTGAACAAGGATTCCGTGTCCCTCTACAGCCTCGACCTCGACACCCGTCGGATTGACCGCATCGCCCAGCCCGAAGAGGTGGTCAACAGTTTCTGGCTGGCACGTACCGCGCCCGTGTTCACCATGATAGGGGAGGGGGCAATCAACCAGCGTCGCGTCTATGCAGGTACCTGTCTCCCCTCCTCTCAGGAAGGGAATGGGACCAGGCTCCTCACCGACCTGAGCGCCGAGAATCTCGCAGGCGTGGATATGCCCACGTGCGACGAGTGGACCTTCCGCAACCGTCGTGGCATGACCATAACGACGCGCTACTACCTGCCGCCTTCGTTCGATGCCGGCCGCAAGTATCCCATGATTGTCTATTATTATGGCGGCTGTATGCCTACCTCGCGCAATTTCGGCAAGAACTGGCCCTTTCCTGTATGGGCTTCGATGGACTATATCGTGCTGGTGGTCAATCCGCGCGGTGCTGCAGGCTTCGGCCAGAATTATTCGGCCTGGCATGTCAATACGGCAGGCCGTGAGGTGGCCGACGACATCATCGAGGCTGTGAAGAAATTCACGGCATCCCATCCCTGTGTCGATGTCCGCAAGATAGGCTGCATGGGTGCCAGCTATGGCGGGTTCATGACCCAGTATCTGACGACCCGGACCGACATCTTCGCCTGTGCCGTTTCCCATGCCGGCATCTCCGACCACACCTCCTATTGGGGTGAGGGCTATTGGGGCTATTCCTACAGCGAGGTGTCCATGGCGGGCAGCTATCCCTGGAGCCACCGTCGCCTCTATGTCGATCAGAGTCCCCTCTACAATGCTGACAGGATTCACACCCCCCTGCTCTTCACCCACGGCACCAAGGACACCAACGTGCCCGTCGGTGAGAGCATCCAGCTCTTCACCGCCCTCAAGGTCCTGGGACGCGAGACCGCCTTCATCGCCTTCGACGGCGAGAACCATCACATCGCCGACACCGACAAGAACCACCGCTGGCAGCTCACCCAGATGGCCTGGTTCCAGCGCTGGCTCAAGGATGACGACACCTGGTGGTTCGAACTCTATCCCAAAAAGGAGTTGTAAATATCCGGCTCTTTTGATAATTCCCGTCTCTCCGGAGGCGGGATTTTTTTGTCTTTGCTGATAGAAATGGTTACTTGCCTGACTCTATACTCATAAACAGGAAAAAGATATTGTATTATCAAACGTTAAAACAACAAAGAAAATGGAAAAAGTATCAGCAAAAATGTTCTTCACGGTGTTGTGGAGAGGTGTGTGTCAGGCTTTGGGATGGTTCTTCGGACTGTTCGGCTACAAGAGAGACGGCAAGTTCGC
>Ga0326512_10001818_pt1 | contig 16071 bp, 13 predicted proteins | sample 1_2617_0518_D_FD_203652 | JGI IMG/M metagenome (GOLD analysis project Ga0326512, IMG submission 203652) | Bovine rumen microbial communities from UC Davis, California, United States - 1_2617_0518 | ecosystem: Host-associated > Mammals > Digestive system > Stomach > Rumen | place: USA... | reverse complement strand
CTGGGCCCGGATTATTTGGAAGAAGAATCCGCAGCTTCTGGATTTTTATAAGACTGGCAGGCTGGCGTCTGTTGCTAGCAAGCTTCAGAACTATGACAGCAATGAGAATCTCAGATTCATTTGGGCAAAAGTCGGAGTACCTGTTGATTTCTTTAATGGTCAGGACTTTGAATGGAGAATTGTTAAGGTAGAAAGCTGTGATGAGTTAAAAAAAGCCCTGGTGGAATCAGCCAGATCTTTCATTCCTGATGCAGACAACATGAGTCCTGGAATGGAAAGCTGGTTTTGGGATACCGGCATAGATTGGATGAACAGAGGTGTTCCGACTCGTTGGCAGGAATTCAACGAGTACTGCAGCGATCCCGACTATGACGGCTCGCTTTCCTGGGACGAGGACTGAATCTGAGCTATCATTAAAGCGCTGACGAAGAGGGACAAATTCAAGCCATGTCCCCTAGTCCGCGACGATGTCAAAACACAAAGCCCCGATCTTCCGACCGGGGCTTTTTTAGTTTGCAGGGCAGAGCGTGCCGCACAAACCCTAGACAAATGAATTTTAACTGATTCTATTCTGTCTGGATAGCGATTTTCTTCTCTTTGACCTCATTCACGATAGCCGTGGTGAATTTTCTCTGGGCGGCCTCAAACTCAGCAAGGCTGGCAGTACCATTCTCAATGGCCTGCAGAACTTCCTCCCACCTGGCAGTCATGACTGGGTCCTTGACGAGCTTATTGAGCTCTGCGAGGACCGTGCAGGCCTTCGGGGTCGCCAGAAGATTCTTGCCTTTGAGCTCGAGCATCCCTGTGCGCTTCAGCTTGTCAATAATCATGGCCCTGGTGGCGGAGGTTCCGATGCCGTCTCCGTCTTTAAGCCATTTCTTCGCTCTCGGGTCTGAGATGCTGGCCGCGATGTTCTGCATGGCCTTGATGAGTGAGCCCTCGGTGTAATGGGGTGGGGCCTTGGTGAGCTCCTTTACCGCCGCAATTTTCTCCACGGTAACAGCCTGGCCTTTCTTCAGGGCAGGGACCTTCTGGTCCTCTTCCTGGCCCTTTTTATCCTTGGCCGGGGCATCATTCCCGGTAATTTTCTTCCATCCCGGTTCGAGAATTGCCGTTCCGGAGCACACGAAATCAAATCCGTTCACAGAAACTGTGAGTTTTGATTTCAGGAGCTTTGCGGGCGGATAGAACTGAGCAAGGTACCTGAGAACCAGCAGCCGGTAGACGTTTTTCTCGTCCTCTGTCATGGCTGATGCCCTGGCGTTCTGAGTCGGGATGATGGCGTGGTGAGCGCTGATTTTAGCGTCGTTCCAGATCTTGGACTTCAGCGCCGGATTGGCTCCGGCAACCGCGGCGGCAAGATCCGGGTTCACGGCCTTCAGGGCGGCAAGGACCTGCTTCACGTCGCCGAACTGGGATGTCGGCAGGTACTGGCAGTCTGAGCGTGGATAGGAGGTGAGCTTATAGGTCTCATAGAGCTTCTGGCAGCAGTTAAGGACCTGCTGGGCGCTGTATCCGTATTTCGCGTTGGCGGCGGACTGGATGTCCGCGAGGGAGTATCCGAGGGGAGGGGTCTGCTCGGCGTTTTTGCTCTCGCAGTCCTTCACGGTTCCGGATTTCGCTCCCTGCAGCGCATCATTGATTTTCTTTGCCTCCGCTCCGCTGGTGAGGCGCTTCTCCGAGTCAAGCCCGGGATGGTCCTCCGGGAGCTGCAGCGTCGCCTGGAAACGTATCCCATCGGCTATAAAGGTTCCTTTGAATACAAAGTAAGGCTTCGGCCTGAAGTTCTGGATTTCGGCATCCCTGAGCGCCACAAGGTTCATTGTCGGCGTCTCTACGCGGCCGATGTTGACAGAGCCAGAGAGATTGCCGGAGCCCCGTTGTGCGGCGAGAGTATAGGCTCTCGAGGCATTTATGCCGATAAGCCAGTCAGCGTGTCCGCGGGCCCTGGCAGCGTTCCTCATGCCGACAAACTTTTTTGAATTGTTCGGCTGCAGGTTATTGAGCGCCTTCTTCACTGACGCGTCATCGACGGCAGATGCCCAGTATCTGAGGATCTGCTTCGATTTCGGCAGCTTGCAGGTCTCGAGAACCTCGTCAATCAGGAGCTGGCCCTCGCGGTCAGGGTCTCCGGCACCGACAATAACATCGGCTGCCTTGGCAAGCTTCACGATGAGCTGATATTGCTTTTTTATCCCGGGGTCAGTCTTGCCGTCCTTCTTTTTGAGACAGGTCTTCCAGGTCTCCGGGAGAATGGGCAGGTCTTCCTGGCGCCATCTTTTCTTCCCGGACTTCGTTACCGGGATGCCGTCAGGAAGATAGACATCCGCGTCCTCGAGCTCCATTAGGTGCCCGAAGCACCAGGTAACAGTGTCTCCGGTCTTACACTCAATGTAATTTCCATAGGATTTCTTGACGCCCAGAGCGCCGGCAATGGCCTTGCCAACGCTGGGCTTTTCCGCGATAAAGAGTCTTTTCATCATCTGCACCAGTTCGAGTATGCGCTGACATTGCATGAGCCATCCCGGTGGATAGAGGTGTCAGCGGCCGCCTGGTCGCTGAAATCCGCCTGGGCTCCGGTTCCGTCACGGTAGTCGGCTTCGTAGAAGGTCTTCCCGACCTGCTGACCGTACTGAGTGATGTTCGTCTTCGTGGTCATAACGCAGCCATCATAGCCAGGTTTGAGCTGGTGGCCGTTGCTGCCGTTTACGAAGCATGGGGGAGTTACTTCCCTGGCCGGGACATTGCGCCAGGCAAGGCACTGCCGGGGCTGCGCATAGGTTCTGCGCACGCTGTAATCACTTTTTGCTTTGTCCTTGTCGGTGCATTCATGTGTTGAATTGCCGTGAGGTACCCAGGAGCTCTCGTAATGACCATCCTGACAGACCATCTTGTACTCGACGCACTCACGATGTGCCGGGATGTATGCAACCTGACTGAGCTTGATGTCAAATCCCTCGTCGTTGCCGTCGTCCTTGTCCTTGCAGGATGAGAGCTTGGGCGCAGGGGGCAGGGGATGTCTGCGGAAAACGCGTTCGCGGAAACGCTGGTGCGGCTTGCTGCACTCGGCAGGGGCGAATCCGACTGGCAGACAAAGCCAGATGGCGCACTCCTCCTGGTGTTTGCTCTCGAACTGAACGTCAGCCTGGGCCGGCAGGACGCAGGCCGCCAGAGCTGTTGCTACTGCTGTAAGAAAAAATTTTTTAATCATTCGATTCCTCACTTTTGTCCGATTCCGATTCGGTCTTTTCCTTTGGCAGGTCTATCCCGATTTCCTGAAAGAACTCCTTCATGGCTTCATTAGAAGCCTCTTCGATATCTTCTGGTGTCGGAAGTACCGGCTCTATTCGTTCTGAAAAAAATTTTTTTGCCATGTCAGCCATTTGATTCCTCGCTTTCTGTGTCATTCTTATCCCTGGAAAGGTCTGTTAAATCATCATTCGAAAGATCGTCTGAATCCTCTGCTGATGCAGCTTCTGACGTGTCAGGAGAGAGCGACAGGGAATCGAACATTTCCGTCATGTATTCGTCATCCTCCTGGGACTCTGCGTTCTCTGCCGCAGTATGCTCTTCGGGTTTCGGAGAAGAGTCGGGGGAATCAGAAAGAAAGGCATCATCGAACATGCTATTCATGCTGTCGTCGATTTCAGATGTTTCCGACGCATTAACGGCTTCATCTTCATTTCCGGATGAATTCAGCTCAGAAACCATGCGGTTCATTCTGTCCTGGTTCATCCGGCCCATGTCAATGCTGAGAGCCTTGACGGCGGCCTCCTTGCTGATGAGATTGCCGTTTTGGTCACGTAACGTTTTTGTGGCGATTTCAAGTGCACGTTGTTTTATGCCTTCGTCGGTGAGAGAACCGTCCGGGTTGAAAAGCCCGGCCGAAGAATCGGATGTGTTCTGCGTGAGGGGCTTTACATTTTCGATACCGGCAATATCCTCTGGCTTGTCCGCTGCTGTGGCCGGGCGGAGCCTTCTCTGAAGTTCGGCAATGAACATGTTTACATCAATGACCGGAATAGGCCGCTTCTCGTCAAGCTGCCAGTTAATTTTGCCGGTGAAGTCAGGGTCCTCGAAGTACTTTATTTTGTCGCAGAAAATCGGCTTGCAGTTTTCGAGGGAGACAATCTCTCTCCAGCGGCCGATTTCCTTGATTTCCTGGGGGAGCATCAGCGCCCGCTTCTGGTCGGAAATGGAGTCGCTGTGCGAGCTCTGCTTCGAGTAGGACCGGGACTTCGAGGTGCTCTTGACGGTCGTATCTCCGAGCATCTCGGAGTACTCCTTGGCGTCAGACTGCACGACGGGCGACGGGGCGTACATGATCATGAGGGCATGGTTCGACATGAGCGTAACGGCTCCTGATTTTCCGTAGACGTCCTCTAGCTGGGACTTGTTCTGGATTATGGTCAGGACTCGCATGTTGTAGCCGGCCTGGTAGGAGATGGACTTCGCGATCATGTTCACCTTGCCGATTGCCGTAAACTCGTCGAGGATCATCAGGCACTGGTACTTCAGGGACTTGTCCTGCTTCGGCAGCGTCCTGGTGTTCTGGTTCAGGAGCTGGTCAAAGAACAGGTTGACGATTACGGCGGCCTCCGCGAGCTTGTCCGGGGTGATGCCGAGGTAAATCGTCATTTTCTTCCTCCGGACATCTCTGAGGTCGAAGTCATTCGCCGAGGTGGCAGCATCCACGCGGGGGTTCTCGAACGCGAGCAGCGGAGACTGGAACGAAGACTTGACCGAGCCGAAGGTCTGCTCGGGCATGTCGGTCATGCGCTTGATTGCGCGCCTGCACGCGTCAGAGTAGTAATAAGGCCGGGTATCCTTGCCATCCTTTACACCTTCCGGGGATGGTTCTTCCTGAGATTGTTCCTGTTGTGCTTCTGCAACATGACTCATTACAGGCTCTTCTTTCTGCTGTTTCACAGCTGTCTGAGGACCAGCCGACCTGTCTTCGACAATATTGCCTCCGCCGTCTTTAACCATCAAGACTCTGGCGTCAAGCAGGAACTTCAGATTGTCGATTCCCGCCGAGGCCTCGCGGATAATCTGGCCTAGAGTGTGAGGCTTCAGGTTCTCCGGGGTCTCGATGACGGCAAGGCAGCAGGCACGGAACATGTCCTTTGCCATGTTGTCCCAGAACGGGTCCTTGGCGTTCGGGTTGTTGTAGAGCGCATTCGCTATCGCGTCTATATCGCCCATGCGGTTCGAGGGGTCCTCGGAAATGTACGAAATCGGGTTCCAGCGGTGGGTCCTGCCGTTCGGGTCGAACGGTGCGAAGAGGTAAACCTCTTGGCCGAGAGCCTTTTGGCGATAGCCGGCGGTGATGTCGAAGTTCTCGAGCTTGATGTCGAGGACCACCAGGGAGCCTGTATAAGTGATGCAGTTCGGAATGACTATGCCGACGCCTTTACCGGAGCGGGTCGGGGCCGCAAGCATGACGAACTGGTAGCCGCCATAGCGGAGGTACTGGCCTTTGAACTTACCTACAAGGATGGTCTCATTCCGGTGATCCTTGTCAGGCAGCAGGCCGGCCTGCCTGACCTCGGACATGGTCGCGAAGCGGGCATCTCCGAAGAGCGCGCGCTGCTTCTGGGACAGGGCAATGAGCAGGCCGCCGGCTGTCAGGACTATCAGCGGAAGGAGCGCCGCGAACCAGACAAGGATCTTCAGCCGCTTGTTCTGGGAGTGTCCGTAGCGCTGGAGGTAGTGCCATGCCGTGTTCCAGTGCGGCTCCTGGTTGATGTCATAGACGGCATAGATAATCTTGCCACCTATGTACTCGAAAAGGACCGTAAAGGCCACAAGGGCAATGACTGCGAGGACCCACAGAATGGGCTTTTTGTACCTCTGCAGCTGCTTCTGAATATCTTTAAGCTTCATCTGGCTGACTCCTGTGCAATGCCGTCAAGCGTTTTCCCTGAGGCCTGGAATGCCTTCCTCGCGGCCTGGGCCCCTGCGGAGAAATACATCTCTGTGATGTGCCGGCCTCTGCCGTAATACTTGTCGTTATGGATGCAGACAATGATGTCGAGGACCTTGTGCAGCAGGCGGTCGATGGTCTCGTACGGCAGCTTCGAGCCGGTCGGGGACTGCATCACCTTGAGGTTCAGGTAGTCGAACACTCCTGAACAGGAGCCTGAGTGGCAGGACGTGATGGTGCCCGAATGTCCTGAAAGACAGACATTCAGAAAATCATAGGTCTCCCCGCCGCGGAGCTCCGCGAGTAGGATGCGGTCCGGCTTCATGCGGAGGCATGAGCGCATCAGAGATGCTGCCGTGATGACCGCGTCCTCCTTTGCTTCGGACGGATACAGCAGGTTCACGATGTTCTTCCGGTCCTGGAGGCCGTAGATGAGCTCGGGGACGTCCTCGATGGTGATGAGGCGCTGGTCCTTTGGGATTGACTGCATCAGAGTCTTCATGAACGTCGTCTTTCCGGAGCCGGTCTCGCCCGCGATGATGATGTTCTTTCCGAGGACCACGGCCCGCTGCAGAAACTCGTAGCGGAGCCTTCCGGACCTCTTCGGGTCCTTCTCGGCCTCGTAAGCCTGCTGCATCCCGATGAGCTCTCGGTCCTCGGCGCTGAGCGCCTGTTCCGGCTGCACATTGTCGAAGAATCCATCGGCCAGGTACTCCTCCATCGTTCTGACATGGAACGATGGCTTGCGGATGGTGATTGAGAATGTGCCGTCGAAACAGGCGGGCGGCATGACGAACTGGGAGCGCTCTCCGCCCGGCAGAACTGCCGAGACAATCGGCGAGGTCTCTGACAAATCGGTGTTCGCGAACTTCGCGACGGCTATGCCGAGCTGGCGGAGATAGTCCATGGTGAGCGCGGGGACCTGGAAGAAGGCCCACTTCCCGCACTTCTCGCAGAACACCTCTCCGGGCCGGTTGACACAGATTTCGGTAATTTCGGGGTCGTCAAAAAATTTTCTGAAGGGCTGCAGCATGTACCGCACAGCCGTGTCTTTCTGCAGAATATCAGGCATTCGCACCTCTCAGGCCGGGGCAGGGCAGTGATTTGAAACCCCTGTCCGGAGCGGGCAGGGGCGGGCAAAAAAATTTTTAATTGATTTCGTAGATGCGGTTGAGCTTATATCTCTCTGCCAGGACTTCCTCGGTGGTGCCGTCCTCGTACTTCACGACAACCCATCCGTCCGTCTGGGGCTTCTTCTTCCAGAGAAGCTCGGCCTCACGGCCGTCGACGGAGCCGACAATGATGGGCTTCCTGAACTCGTCGTCCGCGGGCTTGTCCAGGTCGAACTTGAAGGAGCTGTCGGAGCCTGAATCAGCCTCACCGGACGCGGATTCGGAGGAGTCAGAGGACTCAGAGCTCCCTTCACTGAAGAAGGAATCATCTGAAGATGAGCCTGAATCAGCAGTGCCAGTGTCTGAAGACTCTGTGAAGGACTCTGCTGCGCTTTCGGTACTGTCGGAATCAGTCTCACTGGTAAAGGACTCTTCGGTCCCGGATGACTCGCTGAAGCTCTCTGAGCTCCCGGAACCGGAATCAGAAGAATCCTGACTTCCTTCAGTGAATGAGAAGTCAGAGGCGCCTGAATCGCCTGAGCCAGTGTCCTGAGACGGCTCCGAGAAGGACTCTGCTGCGCCTTCCGGGGCCTCTGAGCTACCTGAATCCGGCTCGCTGGTGAAGCTCTGGGTTTCAGTGCCTGCGGGCTCTCCGGAGTTCTCCGGGGCAGTGTCTGAAACAGGCGCTGCGGGGGATTCATCTGGCTTCAGGGCCTTGCTGGCCTGGGACGCGGAAACAAACTCGCCCTCCGGGGTTTCCTCGAACAGCTTCCTGACCTCGTCCTCTGGCATCTTCGCGAGGTCTACTGCTGCGGCAATGGCCCTGATCTTGTTTTTGTTCTCCCTGATATAGTCAGGGACCTCCTTCCACTTCATGTAAAGGCTGACACGGCGCTTGTCGAGGCCGAGCTTCTTCGCGATCTCGCTCTGCTTCTCGCCCGCGTCCGCGTGCGCGATGATGAAGTCCGCAAGCTCCCAGAACTTGAGGTCGCTGCGCTGGAGGTTCTCCGACATCTGGACATAGCCGATTTCATCGTCCTTCCAGTCCTCGTTGACGACAGCCTTGATGCGCGCGTCGCTGTTGAGCTTCGCTGCGCGGTAGCGCCTCTCTCCGGTCACGATGATGAACATCCCGGGGTTCTCTGCGTCCGGGCGTACGACAATCGGCTGGATGAGGCCGTTGCGCTTCATGTCCTCGGCAAGCTCGAGGAGCTCACCGTCGTCAAAGTCCTTCCTGGGCTGGTTGGGATTGGGCCTGATCTTCTCAATCTCAATGTTATAGATGGTCCCCGCCTGGTTCTTGTTGAGCTCGAATTTGCCGAGGCTCGCCTTGAGTCCTGAAAAATCCATGTTTTTCCCTCTGTTCTGTTCAGTGATGAAGTGAAAGCTGGTAGGAGTTCGAGAAGTCAATGTCTCTGGCAACGAATACCGAGACATGCTCTCCCTGGTTCTTGTAGAGCGTCGGCGGGATGTTCCCGGCCTGTCTCATGGCCTCCTGGATGATTTCCTGCATTCCGGAGTTATTGACCGTGAAATCGCCGTTGTTCTCGGCCTCCTTGGCCGTCGCAAAGTCAAATGCAGATGAAACCATCGAGAACAGCAGCGCGTTGCCGAATCTCTTCCACCAGTGGAAATCGACATAGCCTCCCATGCCTGCGCCTCCGAGAGAATCGGCTGCAGGTGACGCTACCGAGACAATGACTCCCTCCGGGGTTCTGAACTCTGTCCAGAGGACAAAAATTCTGGCAAGCCCGTTCGCTACGCCTCCCCGGTACTCGCCTACGGCCTTGGTGCCTCGCTCAACAAGCAGGACTTTGCCGTCCTGGGAATAGATATCCCGGGGAATCACGCAAGAGGTGAATCCCGGCACGGTGGTGTCAAGCCTGGTCTCGAGGATGCAGTCGATTACCGTTCCCTTCGAAATCATCAGGGACCTGTTGTGGTTTACGACAGTGTCGCCGACTGGTGTCGGGGTTCCCTGGAGTTTGGACTCGAGGCTCTGCTCGCCCGGACGGCCGGCTCCCGGGAAATTGCCGGGTGCGGAGCCCTGACTGCCTGCATTGACTCCCATCTTTTTGCGCTGCTCTTCGAGGATTTCATCATAGGTCGGGTATTTCTGCTGCTCTGTCCCGGTACCAGATGCGGTATCGGTACGGGCATAGGTGCTGCCGGAGCTTCCCGTGCTGCCTGTGCTGCCTCCCATCATCGGGGCCTGGAACTTCAGGTCCTCGAGTGACGGCTTCGCCGGGCCTGACGAGTACTGCGCAGAGCTGTCGAGGTCCGGCTCGGACTTCGACTCGGGCACCAGTCCGAGGGAATCGTCATTCTTCTTCTCCTCAGACTTCTTCTCGAGGTCGGGCTCAAGGTCCTCCTCGTGGTCCACGGGCATTTCGCCCTGCATCAGCTCCTGGTTCGAGGTCAGAGAGACGTTCTGCTTCTCCTCCTCGGCCTTTTTCTCGGTCTCGTCGCTGCCGAACCACTGCCATGGCTTCACGAAAAGGCAGAGCATGAGAATTACGACAACTGCCGCAAAGAGCGCGAACTTGATTTTGGAGCCGGGATCCTGATTGCGGTTCCTGCTGCTGCCGAGTGAGCTCTGACCGCTCTGCTGGGCATTGTCCCCGGTTTCCTGCTGCTGGTCCTGGGGGTTCTGGGATGCCTGCTCGGGCTGCTCTGCCGGTGCGGTAGTGCCGGAGCCCTGCTCCGGCTGATTGCTGGTTTCGTCTGTCATCTGATAATCCTGTCAACGCCTGAAACAGTGGTCCCGTTGGTTGCCTTGCGGCCACCGCCGAAATAGGTCTCGTTGTAGACACCAACGACTCCGTTGCCGGAGCGGAGCCGGAACTCCGGGTAAACGCCATGGACGACGAGATAGTCATTCTCGATATGGCTGTTCACCACGGCCTCCTGGATGGCATCTTCATCGTCCGGATCATCCCTGGAGACGCTGTAAACAGCAGGGATTTCCCGGTTGTTCGCGAACTTGAAGTAGGTGAAGCGGCCGTTGTCAAATACTCTGGCCGGGGCAATGTCGTGGGAATGCGCCGACTTGCCGAAGTTCATCGAGTAGTTCCAGTTGTTGCCGGGGTTGTCCTTCACAGTGTTCGGATCATCCGCGGCAAGCTTCTTCCCGAGCTCCTCGGCTTTCTCCTGCCGCCTCTTCTCCTCGGCGGCCTGAACTGCGGCCTGGTCGGCAAGCCTCCGCTGCTCCGCGGCCCTGGCTGCAGCATCGGCCTTCGCCTGTGCTGCGGCCTTCCTGGCGTCGTCCGGGTAGCGGTAGGTCAGCATGTAGGTCGCGTCCTCTGGCTTCTCCACAAGCTCGATGTCGAGCATGTAAATCTTCTTGTCCGTGACGATGGTCAGGTTGGTGGTTCCCTGGGGCGCTGCGGGCTTGAGGAAAAACTTGTTCCCGACGTGGCTGAACTGCCATGCGGTTGAATAACCGCTCGCGAAGTTCATGACGGCCTCGTCCTGGGAGAAGACGATGGTCGTGATGTAGCCGTTCACGCACTTGATGTGCGTTACGTCATTGGGGTTGAAGTCAATGAACTGGATGCGGTTGTCGCCTGAGGCGTGCGTCGGCGTGCTTACTCCGTAGCAGGCGTTGCAGGCGGCCGCGGCAAGGACAGCAAGAAAAATTTTTCTGAACATTACTTGAGCTCCGGATCAAGCCTGTACGTAACAACCTTGAAGCCAAAAGGATTGATGAGGCGCCGCTCGTCCGAAACTATGAAGGTCGGGTGATACTCGAACGAGATTGTTGCCGTCCATCCCCTCTCCGTGCTGGCCTCGTTGCGCTTCGAAATCTTCTTCCTGGTGAACCTGACGGTCGCAAGGCTGTCGGAGTTCAGGACGATGGACTTGATATTGACTACATAGCGCCATGAGTCGCCGAGCTGCTGGTCAAGAGAGTTCTTGCTGCCGTCGAACTGACGGGCGTAACCCTGGAAGACGTCCGGCATTGAAAGTTCTCGCGTTACGTCGTAATCCTGCCTGAGGGCATACCAGTCATAGGACTCACGGGACACGACGTACTTTGCAACCCAGTACTTGTTCATGACCTCGGAGACGGGGATTTTCTTGGGGTTCGCAATCTCGACAATCTGCGAGAGCCCGGTCTCCTTGTTGGTCTCGATGACGAAGGGCTCAACGGTCTTCAGGGGGCACATCAGGCAGATTGCGATGGTCTCCAGAATGACAATTCCGCCCGCGACGCGGGCAAAGAGCCATGCCTTGCTCTCCGATTTCTTGATCATGTCGAGGCGGGAGGTCTCCCAGGAGAACTCCACGGGCCTGACGGGGACATGCTCTTTCTTCTGCTCTGGCTGCTGATTCTTACTCATTTCTTTGCTTCCGGTTTCTGAGAATTCTGGTTCTGGGGCTCAGCGTGCTGCTGCGGCCCGTCGGCTTTCGGCTCCGGCTGTGCCGGCTTTGCCTTCGGCCATGCCTGAGGCTGCTGGTGAGGCTTCCTGAACTCCGAGAACCGGGCATCAGTCCGGTCAATCGTCTTAATGCTCGGGATTACCGTCCTGTCAGACTTGTCCTCGACCGGGACTTCCTTCTTGCCGGAGTCCGGGAGGACGTTCTGCGAGAGGACGATGTCAGTATTGATGGGGATGTGCTTCCCGGAGGGCTGTTCAGGGGAGGGGAGATTCGAGCAGCCTGCCAGACACAGCAAACTGAAAAGGGGAAATATTTTGTTCATCAGCTTGCCTTAGAACCATAAAGAGAAATCCAAGTGTCAGTCGGCTTGCCCGTGTTCAAGTCCGCCATAACATGCAACGGGGAGATTCCATCAGCATACTTGAATGCGTCAGGATTGATGCTTTCAATCTGTTTCATTGCATAATTTCTGATGTGCTTGCGGATGTTCTGTTCTAGCTGACAGGTAAAGTCTTCGACTTCTGGCACGACTACGCCAGTAAAACCCACACCATCGACCATTTCACCGTAAAGATCTTCAAAAGAAATTCCTTTCTGTTTGCAGATTTCTCTGTAAATACGGTCGCATTCTGCCAACAGACAGCGCTGCAGCTCGCTGAGGTCATCTTCTTCGATGTCAATATTTTTGTCTTTCACGAATCCTCCTCAAAGATAATTATCTGTAATTTTTTTTTGTTCACAAATTAAATCCGGAACTGTTCACAAATTAAATCCGGAACATCTGTCATTCCGGATATGATTTTACGCCTTTAGTCAATACTGATACAGCAAAAAATGCTGATTTTAAGGTATTAAATGACATAGCGTGCCCTGAATCAGCTTGTATTGAAAATATACAGAAAATCAGCGGACAAAAGACTTCTGTTCTTTCTGTTCGGAAGCCTTGTCTTTGCCGAGAGCCTGGTCAATCATCTTCTGGCACTTCTTCCATTCCGTTTTAGTTGGGAAATCAAATCCGATTTTGGATATGTCAATGAGTTCATTGTCCGGATTATTCGAGATCAAAGCATTTATCATCTTTATTACTTTGGGCAAATCTGCAACGGAGTATTCTGGCTGAAGATGCTCTTTGAGATAGCTGTTAAAGACCACTTCAATAGCCCCGGCCGGGACCTTTTTTGCTGTTTCAACATTCTTCTGCCAGGCTTCAATGACGTCATCAGGTGTTGCGTCCGGGAAGTCTTGGGTAAACTTCTGAATTTTAGTTTCCGGGATGAAATATTTAGTAAAAACCCAATCTTCAGGGTTGTCAAAGTTATAGTTTCCTTTCGTGTAATCCTGACGTTGTTTCCAAATAGCAAATTGAAGTTGATCTTTCTTATTTTCTTGCCAAAGCTGTTCTGAATATTTACGTTCGTTGTCTACATCAGACCGGGCTTTGTTCAAAAAGGCTTTGTACAGCTCGCTCATGTTTTTATAATGGCTAATGTCATTTGCCATTACCAGATGCCAATCGCTGATGACATCACTATCATATATACTGCCATGATACACATCATCTAAAGCAAAACCGTTCTGCTTGCAGACCATTTCCGCAATGGGCTTAAACTCTTTAAGCATTGCATCGCCGAGCTTCAGGAAATCATCCTCTGACATAACTGGTTTGTCAGAGTCAATTCTTTCGTCGATGCCTTTTGCAAAATCGATGTCGTACTTATCTCTAAAGTGGGCTACGACGGGATTTGACTGAGGATCCGCAAACTCAGGAAACTGGTTGCGAATCAGACTTTTCTCGAAATTATTCAGCTTAAATTCATAATCGACATACGAGTAATCCCCATCGTCAAGAGGATGCTGCTTCTGGTACGTCTGACGGATGTTATTCAAATTTTCTGCAGTCATGTGATGCTTGTAATTCTGATTCAGCACCATATTTATACTGTCTTTCTTTTCGCCAAACACCTGAAAAGGAATCAGAAGGTTTTCGGGGGCCTTAATGAGCGGCTGCTTGTGTCTAAGGGCCCAAAGGAAAGTTTCACCTTTCTGCAAATTCTGGGGGGAACATTGGATGTGATATTGAGAGGTTTTTATATCTATCTCAATAGCACCTTTGGGTGGCACTCCCAAATGAACGATAGCTGCACAATCACGTAAAACATCATCTGCTGAACTGTATTTGCCAGTGAGAATGTCATTCGGCGTGATGTAGTAGTTATTTCCCCTCGGGTAATGGATTTGATGGCTTTCTTGTTGGAGCTTATGTACAGCATGGGCATAGGCAAATTCATCGAATACAGCCGGGTCCGGTTTTTTCATAAGAATTTGATCCACTATCCCCTGACATTTATCCTTATCCTGCGGATCCGCAAAATAGAAGGACGCATCTGCAATATCTTCCCAATCCCCATGTGTCAAATGGAAATCTCTGATGTCTGGTGCTTCGGTGGCGGGGTGTTTTGTATTGATGGCCCAAATAAGGTCTGAAACTTCCTTCAGGTCTTCAGCGCAATATTCACCTGGAGAGATATGACTGAGAGGTTCATTGACCATAACTACTTCAATGGATCCTTCCGGAATTTTGCCGTCAAGTGCAGTTTTGACAAAAGGAACAGCTCGGGACTCAACGGAGGTGGCGTTGAAGTCTTTTGAAAAGTTCCTATCAAAAGGGGATTCCTGGAGTGCTTTCAACGCAATTTTCTCAATACTTTCCTTATCGATATAGTACTTAGGCTTGTTTTTAAGCCTGAGTCCATCGAGTTTCTGTTGGTAAGCTTTTTCATTGAAAACATCCGGGTTGAATTTTGGCGGGTTTTTAAGTTGAAATTCGTCATAAAGGGATACGGCATCCTCGTGATAATGTGAGCGATATTGACGATTCAACGCGGCATCTGCTGAGTCTATGACTTTCTGGAGCCGGTCAAAACCAGCTTCATCAGCAAAACCAAAGTCAGGCGTCCCGTAGCGGCCGTCAAGCATGACTTCTATCCCGTCTTCGGGAATCTTGCCGTCTTCAGTGGCCATGACTAGGTCTTCCCGATAACACCAATTAAGCATGTACTGCGGGCCGATTGAATCATCAATTACAGTGGGTCTATTTGTTATTTTTTCGTATTCCTTGGAATTAAAATAATCAGTGGGATGCTCATCCTCGTATGTTTGAACGTCTTCCCATTTTTCTTCGTATGAGTAGAAGTTATTTGTAATAAGTTCCCATACATCTCTTTCAGAAATGAAGTAACGGCCTGATGGGTTCTTGCTGCGCATTTCTGCGATTTCAGCTTCATGCTGGCGAACGCTATAATCATCAAACAAAGCGTGCGCGAGGTTAAAATCCATATCCCAATGACGGTTATCTGGAAACTTGAGGCCGCCATCATGAGTTTTGACAACTTCAAAATTGTTAAAGTAATCATCTGCTGGAATTCGGGCGATGAAGTTTCTTTTTTTTGCACAAAAATCGAGTACATCTTGTGTGCTCAAATGAATCTCATTCGCAGTCTTCCAGTTTTTTACCTCATCAGCAGAATAATGATGACCTTCGGGGTCGGAATAATAAGTCTTTGTCTGAAGATCCCGAAGAGCGTCATTCTTCTCCTGATTTGAATGAATGTTCTTAGACTTGGCGATAGCCAATAACGCGGCTCCGAGATCAATACGATAACGGGGTTTTTCTTTTTTTTCTGAATCTGTCATTTTTAATTACCATGGTAATGAAATAAATAAATCAGCGGCTCGGTCCTTCAGGGCCGTTGAGAGCCCTTCAGGATCCTGCCATCTTTGGCTTCATGGAACATTGATATTTCAATTATGTCGTCATCAGCCATAATCGTTATATTTCCCTATGCTAAAATCAGAAACAGAAAAGGTAATTGGACGATAAGATATGTGGCAAACGGTACAGCAAGACCTTGATATGACTCATAATGCCTTTTCAAGGCACCTGCTCTCTGGTCGAAACGCCACTTTCAGACGGGCATCGGTGTGATTTCCGCCTTACATATGCTGGGTTGGCCGCGCTGTTTCAGGTGACTGGGCTGGTGTCCCGCAGCATGCCCGGAACCGGCACGTATTAACCGGAATGACTTCTTTATATAAGTCATTGATTTTACGCAATATTTTCTTTTATTCAGTCAGATAATCCTGTATACTGCCGCCGAAACGGTATCCCTTTCGTGGCTCCTGCTGCGTGGAGAATGCCTGTTTCATACCGGGCATCAGCTGATGCCTGTCCTAATTTGCGGCTCAGGCCGTGCAGTTAATCTGACTGAGGCAAAATTCAAAATGACAAGACTCCCGTTCTTCCTTGCCACCATCGGCATTACTGTTCTGATGGTCATCGCCATGTTTTTGGTTGCAATCTGCGGTACTCCCACCCCAGCAGGAGAGCTGAGCTCGGGACAGAATGCTATGGCAAAGCTCATTGCTGTGCTTGGAACTGCTGCCATGATGTTCATTTCTGCGAAGAGGTCAGTAAATATGGGCTGGTCAGGCTGGACCTGCCTCCTGTACCTTGTGCCGGTTGTAAACGCAGTCTACTTCTTTATCTGCCTGTTCAAGAGGCCTGTTTACTGATATCTCCAGGCCCGCGCCGCGGCAAGGTAAACATAGCGCCGGCAGATGAAGGCGGATCGGATGAGGTGAGCCGCCTTC
>Ga0326512_10001817_pt1 | contig 16072 bp, 26 predicted proteins | sample 1_2617_0518_D_FD_203652 | JGI IMG/M metagenome (GOLD analysis project Ga0326512, IMG submission 203652) | Bovine rumen microbial communities from UC Davis, California, United States - 1_2617_0518 | ecosystem: Host-associated > Mammals > Digestive system > Stomach > Rumen | place: USA... | reverse complement strand
CCAATATCCTCGACGGTACAGCCAGTTCTTGTGAATAAGTCATAATTTATCGCTGTTCTATGTTTTTCACATAAATCTACGAGACCAATTATTTTCCCAAATTATCATCTGTATCATCTTTTGAGGCGTCGCTCCATGCTTCAAGAATTTGCTTGATGCTATCCATTGTAAGTTCATCTAAAACTTCCATTGGAATATATTTTGAAAGAATTTCCATTATAGCATCAAGATCGTTCTCGTCGCGAAGCTTCTTTATGGCTTTATAAGGAAGATACTTTGCTAGAGGAATCTGGTAAGTACCATCCTTAATGCCAATTTCTATAACCTCAATATCTTTTGAATCATTAATCTTTATCATTTATGTGCCTCCTATCTTCTAAACGGTTTGTCCGTTGTCCTTCATGACCGTCCAACTCTTTGCAGAAATTGTAGCTTCCCATGTGATTGCATCACTAGGTGCAAAATCAATATCTGCTACTTCTGTAACAAATCCTCTTGTTGTACCAATCATAATCATATCATCTCCGTCCTTCATAAGGAACAAAAATGCTTCAGCATTAGTCTGAGTATCAGGACCTATTTCTACTGAAATAAGCTTACCATGATCAGCGGTAGCAGCAGTAACAGTTACATTATCTTCACCAAACAAAGTTTTAAGTGTTGACTCTGTAGTATCAATAAATGGAGCTGTTACAGTAGCATCACCATCTGCGGACATAAGTCGTTCAATCTGTTTAGCCCAGTTTCTAAGTGGTTCTAAAGAATGGTTCATTCCGTAAGAGATACCGTCTTCAGAAACTGCACCAATTTCCTGCCAAGCTGCATCTAAAGTAGCTCCAGGGTATTCAGGAAGTGCGGTACCTACAGGTGCATGATAAGCCATGCCAGTTTCGCACCCGATACCCATATTTACGTCGTATGTACTCATAATATTATTCTCCTTTTTACATATTATTTTTTGTTAATAGTTTCTTTTTGAAGATGCGCATATAATTCGATTGTCGCAGAACACATTGCTAAATCAGGTCTAACTGGGTCATTACCCCAGCTCATAGAAGAATTAACTTCTATATGACGCATTTCTGTAGTCTGTTCTTGAACAACTTTTTTAAGCACACCAATTGCTTTTCTTAAATATTCATTAGCTTCACCTTCAGTTTCAGCTCTTGAATCAATTACAATGCTATAGAAATCTATAGTATCTTCATCATTACCGCCAGTTTGCGTTACTAGCAAACATGGTAAATCATAATTTTTTGGTAGAGGTCTACAATATATAGTAAAATAATCTTTTAGTGCTTGTTGAACAATATATTCAATGTCAATACTAACTAATATCTCCATTTTTGACCTCCTTAATATATAGCACTACTAAGTACCTTATTTTCTGCTTCTTCTTTTACGCCTTCCAGGTTATTTGGATTTACGAAGCCTAAGTATCTGTGTGCTGGAGCATGATATTTGACATATGCTGAGAAATTAGGCCCAGCTCTAGCAGCAATATTATCTGCAACTTTTTCTACTTCTGCTTTTACACCATCACTACTTAAGACATCTATGAATCCCTGATCTACAAATTCTAACTTTCCTTTAGTCATAGACATCACCCCTCATATCGTATCATTGTAAATTGTGAATGCGTTATTGCTCCAGTAGGACTATGCCAAGTTCTAATATCTTCATCTACTGTAAATACGTTAGATTCAAAAAGAATTCTGTCTCCTACTTTTACGTCAGCATCTGCATTGCAGTAGACTATATAGGAATCTGTTACTCCCAGTATTCTACCATTAATGTCTATTGACGAGGCTGAAGGCTGAACCGATACTGGAGAAATGATCAATTTTGTGGCATTTGTCCAGTCATTTATTGTCGTACCTCTAACGTTTTTTGTAGATGGTCTGATTCTAGTGATTGATTGATTACAAAATGAAGGTATCATACTAAGCACCTCCTTAAAGTAATTCAACTATTTTGTAAGAATTGAGTAATTCTTTATCGTCAGTCATTAAGGCATTTGGTTTAGCTCCATTAACAAAACTTGTACTATATGATATAGATAGTCCACCAGCGGACTCAGACTGAACTCCAAATGTTCCACTAAGCATATGACCAACTTTATTAGCTATCAATCCCTTAATTGCATCAGTATCATCTAAACCGACTGTAGCAATGATAACGACTTTTGACTTTCTAGAACAAACTTCTGCATCATATACAGTGAGTTGTCCATTATATGTAAAGTCAAACTCATATTCATCACCTACCCATTCATCGTCTTCTTTGGTAGCATTGAATATAACTTTTTCTACATCTGAGACGAATCTATAAGGCAGTTGTATAATCATATCACTATACTTTCTAGTAATATGCAAATTTTGTACATTAAGTACTAACTCACATCTTTGAGATCCAGCAATGTGCCAACCACAATAATTTCTTACCGCAGCTGTAACAGACTTAATGGCGCTAAGTACTCTTGAATCTAAAGCATACTTATTGGCCGTCATGCTGTCAAACTCTGCTTGAGTCAGTATTTCAGGCATATTATCTGCATCTAGGAGAGTATAGCCCCAAGAAGTTTGTATCATTTTGCCTTCACTCCTTTACTTTTGTTTTTTGGTACTCGAATCTTAACATCAGTTTCTACTTCAGTTTCCTTTTCAACTTCAGTTTCTTTTTCAACCTCAGTTTCTACTTCAGTCTCAACTTCAGTTTCTTTTTTAGATTCAACTTTCTTTTCTGCTAAAACAGCATTTGAAGGTTGATCTCCTTCATTATACCAAAAATAGCTATCGCCGACTTTATATCTCTTCATCATAATCGATACCTCCTATAATAAATAGTGGGAGCCATATCTCAGACTCCCACGTTATTTAGTTTCAATTATGCTTAGGCAGTAGCCTTAGAAATCTTAGCAACACCCTTAGGCTCTTTTACAGCAACAAGAAGTCTTTCCTCACCAAGAACCGTCACAATGTTATAAAGAGCATCATCCTCATTCTGGTCGAAGATCTTGATAGTCGTATCACCCTTACGATAAACCTTAATAGCAAGCTTACCAGCAGCTACAATAGGCTCACCAGCAGTTACAGCAGAACTCTCAAATACAGGAAGTCCCCAGATAGTAGCAGGAGCTACATACTCACCATTACCATAAGCACCAGTGAAGTAACCACCACCAATATACTGAAGGTTAGAATCCTTAGCTGTTCTAAGAGTGTACATGTCCTGAGGATTGATTATTACACAATCAGCTTCATAATCAGTAGCATCAGCAATCTTAGACTTAGCTAAAAGAATAGCATCTGCAAGAGTAGCAGCATCACCCTTATTTCCACCATTGGTATAAGTTACAGACTGAATACCAGAAGTACCAGCTATATCAGTAACGACTTCTGCATTTTCCTTAGATACAATCTTGTAGTCGATGATATCTTCTACAGTAGATGCTAAGAAAGGAGCATCCTCGAGTACTTCAGAAGTCTCCTTCGCATAAGCAGTAACTTTCTTAAGTGCTTTAGTCACAGGTGTAAAGCTTGTAGAAATCTGAGATTTCTTAGCTCCCTGTGCAGTAACACCAGCGTCACCTTCAACGGCGCCGTTTACATAATATGTAACAGCATTTCCAGAGATTGTAGCAGAACCAAGTAAGTCAGCTACTCTACGACCTCTTTTTACAGGAGCAGCAGTTCTATCTACATCAGCGATCTGAGGAGCAGTAATAGTCGTATTAGCTGCCTTCTTACCAAATGTAGTATTTACGCTCCAACCCTTCACATTTCTGTCTACAGACTTAGCTTTAGCGATAAGTCCCTTCATACCATCCTCTTCAGCTACAGGTTCAGCTACAGGATCCTCGTTACCAATCATCTTAAGAAGGTCATTAGCCTTTTCTGCCTCTGCAATAGCTGCTTCAAGACTCTTAATAGCCTCTGCAAGCTCTTCGCCTGACTTAATTGCATCCGCATCACCTGCTGCAATCTTCTCTTTAAGTGCGGCGAGTGCTGCCTTCTTCTGTCTTAACTGTTCTTTTAAATTCATGTCTTTTTTCTCCTTTTCTTACATATTTTCTATAAATGTTAATAAATCATTTGCTTTTTCGTTAACAATAACTTGGTCCTTTTCCTCAGGTTTACCTTTAGAATTGCCTTCATTACCATTCTCCGAATCGGCATTATCTTCAACTTCTCCTAGTATTCTTTGGAGAAGTGAAATAGCATCTCTTAATAGCTGCTCATCTGAAGCTGAATGTCTCTTACCAGCTTTTTCGTCTACATGAGCATCTTTTACATCTAGTACTTCAGCAAAACTATTTGCAGGCACTAATACTGCTGAAATTTCAAATATATCGAGCTCTCTGAGTTCATTTGCTTTTGTACCATCTTCAAGTTCAATTGTACCTGAATTAAGTGTATCATAAGCAAAACTGAATTTGCTTAATCTACCATCTTTATATAATTGACGTATTCTCTGAGCTTCTGGAGTATCGTCAAATTTAGCAGTAAATTTTAAACCTTTATCATCTTCTTCTAGCTCAGTGACAATACCAATAAATGACTTTAAATCGTCCATCTTGTGAGCCCATAGAAATGGTAATTTTGTGCCAGATTCTTTAAGTCTATCTAAAGAATTTTTAAATGCACCAGGCGCAACGATATCACCATATGCATCTGGTACTCTGTCAAACGTTGAACCATATCCGGTAATATATCCTATGTCGTTATTTTCAGCATATTTAACTGAAACTTCGACTCTTTTCAATTTAGACATAGTTTCTCCTTTCCTATGTATATAGTTTATTATAGTTAAATAGAACTTCTGTTTAGCTGTAGTTTATTATAGTTAAATAGAACTTCGCTCAAGGCCTAATTTTTGACAAATTCTAGCTCTATACGGCAATTACAACCACACGTACCATTCGGCCCGAGTATGTCATCATGTACCCAGTCGGCTCCGTTAGAGAATTTATCATTTAAAAGTACTTTCTCACCATTCATTCTAGCATGACCATCTCGAGGATTAGGTCCAGTTATCCATACTTTATATACCTTGGTGCTTTCAATCTTTCCCTGATACTGAGCTTGATCTACAGCTTCTTTAGTAGCAAATTTATATACGCCATAAGCTAATACTCCTGCTATAAGTGGAGCTTCAAATGAACTTCTCTTCTCATATACTTCCTTTGGAGTCTTAGGCTCTTCAGATTCATTCTCTTCAGACAGTAAGTACTCTGCATGGTCTACTACATACTTAAGCTTATCTAAAGTAGCATCATTTATGAACTCGGCCTGTCTCTCAACGTAAGTTCTAAGCCATTTTTTAGTAATCTCTTCTCTATACTCACTACCAAGTACTTCAGCAACCGTTTTGCCTTGTTTTGTAGCTATTTTAAGAATATAGTCATATAAATCATCTGCAAGCTCTTTGTCCCAACGCTCCTTATCCCACCAAGGAGTAGCAGCGTCTTTTACTCCAAGCTTAGCAATAACGGACTTTTCTTGTCTAGAGAAGAACTTCTTAAGTATAGAATCAAGCTCATCAATATCCTCTTCAGAAGGATCAGTATTTACAGTTTCAGTTGTTTCTTCGGTGTGAACAACTTCCTTCACATGACTATGTCCACAAGAACATGGTGCAGACTTGTAAGCATCGGCTACTGAATCCTGAGGACTAGCCTGACCACCAATAAGTACATTAAGAGGTACAATAACACCCTTGCCTTCATCATCAGGAAGAGGTGACATATTGTTCATTGCTCTAGCTTCATCTCTCGTCATCCATGGACCACCTACTGCACTTTGAATAATTGAAGCTCTTTCTTCAAATGAACCTTTAAGCTTTTCTTCGAGGTCAAATTCTACATATAAGGTAGGGTCTGCTCCTATAAGTGGAAGTAAAAATGCATTTATTCTTTGTTGAAAAATCTGGAGCATTGGTCCTAAACATTCCGCATAAAGAGCGCGTGCATTATCTTTTGAAGAAGCGTAGGTCTGTGTATTTGTATGCCATATAAGTGAAGGATTTACATGATAGGCAGCTGCAACATCTTCTCTTGAGAGTTGCTTACCTTCAGTGAACTGTGCCTCACGTGAATTGAATTGATATGTCTTTATCTCCATACCATCTTCAAGTATAGGCATACTACCAGCTTTAGAACCACCATTACTCCATCCAGCACGAAAAGCTTTTGTCCAAGCATCGCGTGTCTCCTTAGTCCAAGGAGTGACACTAGCTGGTCTAGAAATATATGCGTTCATACGACCAGAACTTTGCCATAAAGATGTCCTAAACCTATCGGCTTGAATTTGCTCCATGAGTGTCTGTTTAAGAGCACTTATAGGTGATTGGTAAGAAGCTGGACTTCCTGGAGCATACTTACGAAAAGCAATGATACTTTTTGCATCTATCTCAATAGTACCACCGGTCTGAGTTCTTACTTTATATGTTTTTACTGCATAATTTGTCTCACAAGATCTTTCTACTACCCAATCACTAGGTATGATCCTGAGTTGATAACCAGAAGAAGACTTATCTGGAAGTAGCCATACTAAAGCTTCACCAAAAAGTAGATACTCTGTACACAAAGCTTCTATAAATTCAGCTTGGGTCTGGTCATCATTCGGTTTAAAAAGAAGTTTAGCTGCTTTAGAATCTCTATCTCTTACTCGCACATTCTCTTCTTTACGCTCATACACCTTAAGAGGTAATTGAGCTACAGAAGCTGACAAGAAAGATACTACTGAATAGAGATTTGACTGAGTCGCATATAAGTATCTAGGAGTCATAGCTTCTACACTAGGCATCTCAATGTCAGAAGTCCCATAGAATATCTTTACGTCTCTTCCAAAAAGATTTCGTATTGATTCAATAATACCCATTTTTCTTTCTTTCCTTTCTAAAAAAATTTATACAAAAGAAATCGTATAATCTTCATTATAAACAGATTGATACACTTTCTTTTCCTTTGTCGATTCTATCTTTGTAGCTGCTGAATAAGCCATTATAGCTGCAAATAATGGTGCTATGTCGTCTGGACTCTTACCTCGGTCAGGAAGATTAAGTCCATTACCCAAATTCTTTAACTGCATAGTTTTAGCAGGTAAATTTAGTACTGGTTGGTCTAAATGATATGTCTTAACACCACCACGCTCTTGCTCACCTTCTACTACAGGCTCACCAGCTGCTATGCTATCCCAGAATCGTGTCCATCCATTTGTTAAATCAGGTCCTTCAATAGGAATACGAATTACACCTGTTAATGTGCATATTTGTTCAGCTAAGCCCGTAATAGAAGCGCCTCTTCCTTGATAAGCTAACTTCATAGGAGCTTTAAGAGCTCTTACTCTAAACCAATCAATAGCCCAATCGAGACCATTTCTTTTTGCAATACACTCGATGTGATAATTACCGTCTTCACGTAATCCACATACAGATATAGATACAGAATGTCTATCATTACTCATATCTATTCCATACCATAAGTCACTTTCTGGTGCAATTTTAGATTCTGGATCTAAAAGATTAGCCCAAGAACCTCTTGGAAATGGCTCGGCTAATAGTGATTCAACTGTTTGGCATAAACATTCACTTCTATATTGATTTTCTGGAAATGTTTTCGCATTTGCTAAAATGGCTCTTAATGTTAATTGTCCATAACCTAAAGCTGGATTTGCTTTTGCAATTTCTTCTTCTACTGTTAAATCACAATCTTCAGTAGCAGACCATTCAAATAATGCTAAATCATCAGCATCACTACCACCAAAATTTTGTTTAGCTTCAGCATCTTTCTTAATTTCAGATATTGCTTGTGAACGTATCTGTCTCAATACGACTGATTGTGGATCACCCGCATTACTAAAAGCAATTACTAAAGCATCCGGTCTAGCATTTGTACTAGCGACAGTAGCTGACCAAGTTTCCCAATTACGATGTTCTCTTAACTCATCTAACAAAACTAGGTCATTACTATCACCACGACCAGCACGTCGATTTGGAGCACCTATTTTGTAAGTACGTTTACCATTACCATTATCTTTTAAAATTAATTTATTAGCACCATTTACTCTAACTACTCTTTGTATTTCAGGTTTCAAAGAAGGTATACTTTCTTGATCATCAATTGTAGCATCAAGTACTTCTAAAGCTTTATCTACAGATAATGATGTCCCAAGTACATTTTGTACTTCCAAAACATTTAAAAAGAATGAAGCAATAACTTCACTTAAAACAGTTTTACCGTTCTGTCGGGCCACTAAAAGTACTATAGTTCTAAATCTAAATGACCAGGCTACTTGTAAGTCACCTTCTATTTCTAGCATATGGATTAATGCCCATTCTTGCCAAGGATAAAGTGTTTTCTTAAGTATGTCTTTAGCATATTCAATAGCCGCAAATCCTAATGAAGTATCAGGAGTCAACTTTCTTTTTGGAGGAGTAAATATTCTTGGCTCTGTACTTCCCTTTATCTCTTTACTTGACAAGTCGTATCTTTTCCTTTATACTAGATAATGTATTAATCTCCTCCTCTACACTAACATCATCTATCAATTTTGTGAGTTGTACTAACGCATTCATATAATCCTTAAAAAGCGTTCTATACTCTTGTACAAATGGATTTGCTCTATTAATTATCTCACCTGTACCAACAGTCACCTGAATTGATAAAGGCTGCGTAAGAAATTCATCATGATTATCTTCAAGCTGAGTCTGCATTGCCAGTACAGATTCAACCACAGTCTCAATCTGTGATCTAAGTGGACTATTTACATTCTTGCAAATTTTGTCCACAAGATTTTTCTCCTTTGCTATCATTTTTACTTCCTCCCATTGATATATTTTTTACTTAGTACCAAAAAATGTTTAGACCTCAGGATATATAAATTACTACGTTGGTTGGAGTGCCCTCGTAAGAGTGCGCCAACTTTTAGACGCTATATACTACCAAATACGACTTTGTGGACCAAGTCCAACAATATCATTTGAGCATCTGGCTCGATTGCATCTTCTATGCGATGGTGCTATATTTTGTAAGTCAAGCTCTAAATCAGGTCGCTTTGAGAACGGAATTATGTGATCTGGCTCGTAGGCCTCTTCACATGAACTAGGTGGTAGAGAATAATCTATTGGTTGCATACATATATGACATACAGCTTTAGCTTTACGGTCTCTTTCCCAAGCTAATTGTCGTATGTAACGCCATCTACTAGAACGCTTACTCATAATTATCACCTTCTTTTTTAGTAATAATGAGCTCTATTCCATAATTCGCTTTATCGTAAACTACTTTACTACCATCCATTGAAGCAATTATAGTACAATTATCGTCTTTTACTACATTATATTTGACTAGAACATCGCATAATGCCTCATGTAAATTGCATAAGTCGACTCTACGTCTATCTGGACGATGATAAATTGCTTTTACATTTACTGGATAGTCAATATTTAGTGGTTGCAAATAAGGTGCACATTCCTTTTCGAACTGTAGATATTTCTCAGAAGGCAGTAATATTGGCCTTTTTTTACAATATATGATTCGTGGATTGTTTTTCTTTGTTCTAGGAATAACTGGTATGAATACTTTATAAACTAACATATGTCTTCCTCCTATAGTTATATATAGTTAAATAGAACTTCTCCTGGAGCATATTTTAGCAACAAATAATAGTCAAAATGATGGTCAAAATATGTGCTCTAGTGGTAAGTTACTTGCTGAGTATGTTGCCCGGTCAAGTTTATCCTGCTGGTTAGTTAGTTCCAAAAAAAATATCTGCCTGTGAGCCTGTTGCTTTGTTGTTGCTTGCTTTACTACTATGGTTACTTACTTACTTACCTACTTACTGCCTGATACTGCTTTACTTTATTTATACTATAGCTTTACTTTATGCTGCTACTTTAGTTTAGTTTTAACTTTAACATTTAACATTTAACATTTAACTTTAACTTTAACTTTAGCTTCAGTTTAACTTTAACTTTAACTTTAACCTTTAGTTTTAGTTTTAGTTTTAACTTTAACTTTAACTTTTAGTTTTAGTTTTAACTTTAACTTTAGCTTCTATAGTATATGCATAACTGGTAGTTTATGTACTAACTTTATATCTATATAAGGGTAACTTTTTTTGTTAAACTGATAGTTTATGTACTAACTATTATCTATATAAGTGAAACTTTTTTTGTTAAACTATAAATAAGTGTTTAAGTACTAATTATATCTATATAAGGGTAACTTTTTTTGTTATACTACTAAATTATGCAAAAATAGTACCCGGTGGGACTTGGTGAGATGCTGTGTGACAAATATTTTTTGTTTAAATGCCAAGTACTATTTAAATATAATACAATATAGTGACTTAGTTTGCATAATTACGTCTCTAGTAGAAGTACTATTTAAATATAATAAAGTAGAAGTTCTATTTAAGTATAATACACTACAGAAGATCTATTTAAGTATATATAACTATAGAAGTACTATTTAAATTATAATATAGTAAGTTCTATTTAAATATAATAAACTACTGATTTGCAAGTACTATTTAAGTATATATAAATATAACTTAGTGAGATTGACTAATTGGTCTTCATTGTTAATATTTTTCCTACCTAGTAGTAGCCTTAGTTGATTGGCTAGGGCTACTTAAAAATAGCTAAGTTATATAAATATATAATAGTACAAAGAAAGGAGAATAATTATGGCAGCAACAAAAACAGTGACTGAAGTAAGATGCCCTAAGTGTGATGGGTATGGTAAAGCACTAGGAGGATCACTATGTTATGTGAGACGTAAGCTAATGCAGAAGCAGTATAGACGATGCTCAAATTGTCACTACCGATTTGTCACCTATAAAGACAAGGAGACAAATGACATCTATTTAGATGGCAAAGTAGTAGGTAAAGGTAGACATTATTATAATAAGGAGGATAAGTAATATGATGAAGATTTCAGAAATTATTAATGAAGTTGAAGATGCACTTGACACACTCGAAAGCGGGTATACACCAGAGCAGTGGAAGTACAAAGAGGAGATTGATAGCTTGCGCTATGCAGAGGCTAAATCGCTTAAGGCTAAAATTGATGATGCAATTTATTATGACACTATTGAATATGGCGTAGATGTAGATGATGCCGTAATGGATGACTTGAATGAGCTACTTGATAGACTAGACACTAAAATAATTAATTATGAAGAATGTCAATTGTATTAAGGAGGAAAATATATGGAGAAATTAGTTCAAATTTACTTAGGCTATACCACAGCCTATTTGGATTGGCTTAGTATGCAGCTTTGTACAAATAGTACTATGTATACTAAAGAAGACCGTGAAGCAATAAGTATTGCTAGAAGACTTAAAAGAAAGGAGTAGTAATAATATAAATGTTGTTTATTTTTTTTAAGTACAGTAATATAGTATTATAGAATTATAGTATTATAGTTAATATAATTATAGATATAAATTATAGTATTATAGTTATAAATTATTATTATTATAGTATAATAGTATATTTATAATACAAGTAATAAATAAGTATATATATATTATTAGTGTTAACCAATTTTTAAAACTAAACTATTAAGCTTTTTGTAATACCTTTGTTATAACTAAAATTTATAACAAGATACCTGGTTATAACTAATATGTATAGCAAAAATTTAAATTTACTATTTATAAATGTAAATAACTGTTATATAATATATATATAAATAAATAACATATAAACAAATAACATATAAACAAATATTAAGGAGGATTTTAGTCATGAATATTTCAATCTTTAAAGACATGTTTGACACTCACGTATACAAGATGATGGAGTTAGAAAAAGACTACGAGAATGAAGATGTACAAAAAGAAATTGCAGCTAGGCGTGATTCATTTTGGTATATGGCTAATTCATATGGAATATGTAGATGTGGTTACGACGGTTCAACCTTCGTTATATGCTATGAAGACGGTAGAATCGAGACTATATAGACTAAGTAACAAGAAGAGCTATTTATAAACAAAGCACCTATGCTTAAATAGGAGAAGGAGATAATATGAATATTACGAAAAGAATTTACAACGAAATTTTTGGTATAGCTTTACCAGCAGAAGATGCACCTATGGCAGAAAAAATTCAGTGGGAAAATGATGCTAGAAATAGCATTGCAAAAGCAGAAGTAGCTAAGTATACTTTTGAAGGTAGTGAAAAGCAAGTAGCTTGGGTAGAAAAAATCGTAAGATTATTCTTCTATAAAGCATTATCTGAAGATTATTTATATATCATAGACTATGTAAAGACTTTAAGAAATGCTTGTGAAAACCATAAAGATGCTCAATATTGGATCTCTCGTAGAGATAAATCCATCTCAGAGCTTTTTCCAGAAGTAGAAAAAGAAATTGATCCTATTGCTGAAAATCTTTCGTATAAAGAAGAATATGATTTCGTACTTAGTAGAATGTAAAGAAAAATGAACAGTTAGAAAGGAGAAAAATTATATGGTTTGTGCAAAATGTAATTCAGTAGTAGGTATAACTGGTACGTTAGTAAGTGAAGATGGCGTTAAGGTTCGTAGATACAAGTGTAAAAATTGTGGTAAAATTTATTATGCTAAAGATAAAGATCAAGTAATCCAAGATGATCCAGAAGCTAAAATGATTTTTAGTAAGACGCTTTACGAAAAAACACACAAATTTACCCAGAGGAGCTGATTGATATGACAAAACAACAGAGGTATTACGAACAGCATAAAGACGAAATAAATGCTAAACGTAAAAATACATCAGTAAGAGATGCTAAGAAACATAAGCTACTCGGTGAGCTAATGGTACTAATGGCATATATAGCTAAGCAAGATGGTGGTAGAATAATTGATGGGAAAATGATACCTGAAACGAAGTGCTACCTAGATGCTGGATGGTCAAATGCTATCATAGTAAATCAAGTAGCACTAGGAAAAGTGTTGCATACTAGTAAGACTACTATAAGTAAATATTTAAAATTAGCTGTAGCTAAAGACTACTTATACTTAGTGGGACGATTTACATTGAATGGCTCTAAATATCCATCAACAGTATATATGGTAAATGTTGATGCTATATATGAATCATATACTGAAGTATGGGATGCTAAGTTTAGAGAGCTTGGAAATGTATTTTACAATAATTTACACATAGATGATGATACTATAAGTAAGAAGCTTGCTCTTAATGCAAAATGTATGAATGAACCTCTATGGCAAGATCTTAAAGCAAAAATCGATATTGAGAATGCTACTATACCTGACAAGTTCAAAATAAAGTTCTTAGACAAAGATGCTAATGGAAACTATATAAACTCACGATATTACTCTATACTATGTGCTAGTATGAATCCTGAGAGGCATCCTAATGAATCGAATCGTATAGAGCTACTACAAGAAAGATTCAACACTAAATGTGACTTTGAAGAAATTGACGTTAATTCTATGATGCTAAGAACTTCATATAATCTACTAAATGATGAATACTTGCCTATAGACGCAGACGTATACTACGAAATTTATAAGTTGATGCGTATAGGTGCTATGCCATATGAGCGCTTTAGAAGAATCGCTAGAGATTGCATTAAGCGTGAGATAATGGCTATATATATGGATCCTCGTAGTGTATACTGCAAAACGAATTGCAAGCTAGATAATTTGAATAAGGTAAGGTATGAAGCTATAGTAAGAGAAGTAGAATATGTATTTGACTTATCATATGAAGAGTTCTTAGTAAGACTGAAATTTGCACTATACAAATTTCTCTCTGTATATGACTTTGACTATGACTATCGAGTATTTTTTGGAGCAATGTACTTTAAGTATGAGGCAATTGTATACTACTATATGAACAAGAAATTCAAGAATCTTGGCATCTATGCTGCAAATGTATATGACGGCTTTTACTTTACTAAAGGTACAATGACTACAGAAAAGTTCTATGCAGTATATCATGAAGCAATCAGTGATGCTAAAGCGCTACTTAATAAGTATGATCATGATTTAGTATCTATATATGGTAGACAGTATAAGGAGAAAATGTATTATGGAAAGAAGAATTGATGACATATTTACAAGAGACGGCATTATATGGCCAGAAGAAATTACAAAAATGGTTAAGACTAGTATAGCAAAAAATGATGCTAATGCCGAAAGGTATTTTAACTTATTCTTTATGTATGAAGGCGTACCAGAAGAATTTATAGACATAGAAAATTATAAACACTTCTGTGAGACTTTTTGTGAGGACTATTTTTCAGCCATGTAAATGCATTATATGATTTGTGCAAAATGTAATTCAACAGTAAGTGTAACCGGAACATTAGTAAGTGATGAGGGAATTAAGGTGCGTAGATACAAGTGTAAGAATTGTGGTAGTATCTATTATGCTAAAGAAAAAGATCAAGTAATCGAGGATGATCCAGAAGCTAAATTTATTTTTAGTAAAACGCTTTACGAAAAAACATTGGCTAATTTAAATAAAGAGTAAAAATATTTAGAAAGGAGCATATAATGATTATGGATGAATATTTCACAACAATTTAGGTACAATTAACAGAGACTTACGAGTACTTTGTATATGATACTATTTTACCTTACTGTGAAGAGGTTAATCAACGTAAGCTCAATAAGGCAGAACTCAAAAGACTTCTTTTACTTGGTATTCAAAAAGATAAAGGACTTAAAGTTTCACAAGGTTTAGCTTATGCAGATCAAGATACAATGATGCCGGCAACCTAGGAGAACAATATGACAATATTTAAAATTTTACTTTATATAGTAGCTAAAATAATAAATACTATAGCAATAATTAATCTAGTAAACAGTTTATATGATTATTTTTTTAAAGGAGGACACAAAAATGAAGATAATAATGTTTGAGGCGAGTAGAGAAGACTTAGCAGCAAATAGACGAGTTGCAGATACTATTGTAGATGCACTTTCTACTTTTGTAGATAGCTTTGCAAGACCAGATGCTTTTAGCAGCATTAATCCAGATGCTTTTAGCAGCCTTAATAGTAATATTAGCAATGGTGAAGATAATGAAGATAATGAGGAGGATTAAGGAGGTAGATGCGACCTAAAAGATGCACCAGGCAGCCCCAATTATGCTTTTTTACTACTGAAAATTGAGATTGGCGCGAAGTAAAAATTTAGGTGTTAATGGAGTACAAAAAGTAAACTTTTTGTATATATTTAGCACACAAATAGTAAACGTTTTTTGGTAGGAGGTAATGACATGAAGATAATTTATAAGCAAAATAATCATTTATATACGCTTAATGGTGTAGTAGAGTATACGTATATAGCTAGACTGAAAATCTTGTGCGTATCTTTTAGAGAGGTAGAAGTAACCATTCGGAATGTGGAATCATTTGAGAGGGTATAGGTATAGGTATGAATGAAGATTATGGTAGAGAGAAGATTACTCAAAAGTACTTATTTATGGCGCTAGAGGAATTGTCTAAACGCAAAGGTAGCATTAAGAGAGGTAGAGCTTTAGAACATGCCTGGCAAAAAGAGATACTAGCTTATGAAGATAATAAACCTAAGGTAAAATTGAACATTCACAGAAAATAGGAGGTAGATTATTATGATGCATTGCATTATTGGAGCAAATGTCATGGATAGAATTGTTAAATGTCCTGGTAGTGTAAAACCTGGAAATGGAAGTTTAGCGCAGCATGACTATTTGAATAAGGGGTATACACAAAATCGGATTGAGTGCAATAAAGCTGTGGTTAGAGGATTAGCGATAGACGAACTAGCAAAAAACATAATCCGAGTTAAATCAGGCATGAGTGAAAAATCACAGCATTTTTGTACACCTGAAAATGAGGTAGATCCAACATATTATAAACCAGCAAATTTATATGCTAGTCATATGGTTAAAGTAGCGAATAAAGTTGGTAAATCATTTATTGATCCTATGTATGATTGCAGTAGATATGTCAAAAATTTAGAAAATTGTGAATTTAGAGTGAGGTTCAATCCAGATTTTGTCGCAATGCCTTATACAGAAAAAGGTACAGCATTTATTTCAGAGTTAAATACTGCTAGTAATGATG
>Ga0326512_10001814_pt1 | contig 16088 bp, 18 predicted proteins | sample 1_2617_0518_D_FD_203652 | JGI IMG/M metagenome (GOLD analysis project Ga0326512, IMG submission 203652) | Bovine rumen microbial communities from UC Davis, California, United States - 1_2617_0518 | ecosystem: Host-associated > Mammals > Digestive system > Stomach > Rumen | place: USA... | reverse complement strand
CGTTCTCCCAGTGGTCAAGAGGCTGTATCATCGTTTTGTAGCGGACGTGCTGACTTTTCAGTGCGGCGATGTACACATCATCTATCTTGTTGTAGTAGTTCATCTAAACACCGCCTTGTTTATATCGTCCACCTCAGTCCAGCCGATCGTCACTTTAACAATGCCGATATCCGCTATGCCTGCCCCGTATGAGCGCACAGGGTTTGATGTTATTTGTACTATCTTCACATCTCCCTTGTCTGTTTTTAACAGGAAAGGTCCGCCCGAGGATACCAGGTCATTCCAGTCGGCTATGTCTATGTAGCGTGCTGTAACATCTTTGTTTATTGTGATCTCGGTGTTTCTGCGGTTTATGAGTATCGCTGTTAGTGTGCCCTTATCGTAGTTGTCATTGCCGTGTACGTATTTCGGTTTTGCACTTTCGGCATTGTAGATCATGCCGTTTATGCAATTCTCGATGTTTCCCGGCTGCACATCGTAAGCGAATTCGTACAGCGCACTGTCTGTGCTGTATTCATGTTTACCTGTGCGCACGAGCTTTCGTATCGACCACATCGTGCTGTCGCTGCCGAAAACATACACGGGGCCACGGCTTATCTCACCACGGTACAGCTTGCCTTCATCGTCCGAACCGAATACATAATACTTGTAGTACCTGCCGTGCCCCTCCGTAATGTGCCCAAATTCGGTCTCGCAGTTATTGACTTCTGCACTGCCGTAATAATGAGGGCTTCCGAAATGATCTTCGTCAATGCCTTCTGATGTTTTCTCAAAGCTGTATATCCCGACCGTCCTCATACCCTCGGCGCTGAAATACTCGGGGTCGAAACTTATCTTATAATTCGTTTCTTCCCAATTTATAGCGTCTATCTCAAATGGGTGAGCCGAATTGTACGCTGACGCTCTGACTCCCAGCATATATGTCTTAGTGTAGTTGTCCTGCGTTGTCACCTCGCAGGAGATGCGCAACCCATAGCCGGTGCTGCCTATTTTCAGGTCCGTACTGTCGGCAAGCCTGCCCAGTACAGGGAAAGTCCCTTCGATAATCTGACTGTATTTTCTCTCGTCTTCAAATTTCATGAGGTAGTAGGTGCTGCCATTCGTTTCAAGGTTGGCATAGTACTCCACGGTGAGCTTGTAGCTCTGTATGCCCGTACCGTTTGCCTGTGAGTACGTACCGCTTACTTGCAGACCGTCTGCGTCTACACTGTAGGATAGTGTCACAGATGGCGCAGAGCGTCCGTAGAAAGCGAAAGCATCACAGGTGAGGTAGTTTGTCAGGAGCTTGAACTTTTCGCCCTGTGTGGCTCTCCTTGCGCTGTAGGGCGTGCCGTTTATCTTTACCGATGAAAGCACGGTCGCTATGCCTGTATCGGGATCGTAGCTTTCTATCATCATCATTGTGTTTTTAAGCTGTATGACACAGCCGCCTATGAGCCTTGTTGGCGTGTCCACATCGTATCGTGCAGGACGTATATAGGTTATGCCCTTACCGATGTTGATATCGGTAGTCGTCTCACTGTCAGCCTGTATCCTGCCCGAACCCATGTACACATCGTACCGTCCCGGGGAAGTTTCGTTCTCGGTCATGTTCTGTCTTGCCTGATAGATCGTCATGATACACAGCTGGTCGTACCCGTTGCCCAGCGTTCTTCCGTTCATGCCTATGGTCATGGTCTCGCCACGTCCCACGATCGGCTCATAGCCGCTGCCGAATGATGTGTATACAGGTGAACGCACAGCATTCATGTCATGCACATCTATGGCGATATGACTGAGACAGTCACAGTTCACCGTGCAGGTCAGTTCTCTTTCCTCGGTGAGGTCTATCGTTCTGCCGTCATAGCTGATGTTCGTCAGCGTCTGTATTGTTGATCTCATCGTACACCTCCCGATATGCCTGTACGGTTCTCCGCATCGAGGAAATCACTCATATAGCGGTCGAACGCATCTTTAAGTTCTGTCTGTATCTGCTGTATAGCTGCTTCGTCCGCATTGCCCTCGATGTTGACGATTATATCGCCTGCGGTATAGTTGACAGTGCGGTTTGTGTTGTTATTGTTTGTTGTGCTGCCGCCGTTTACTGTAGGCAATGTCAGCCCCGAAAGGTCGGGCAGAAGATCACGCAGGGACATTCCGCCTATTTGTCCCATACGTTCTGCAAGGCTCTCGCCGTCAAAGTTCCCGAGCTTTAACAGTGTCTGGGTCAGCGCAAAGTTCTTGTCTGCAAGTGATGTCCTTGCATCCGAGATAGCCTGACTGTTCTTCTCGCTGTGGAAACCTGCCGTGCCGCTGAACACCTGCACTTCCTGCTTTTCAGCTCGGTTCAGGTCGTCCTGCGCCTGTTTCAGCTCTCGCAGAGAGTCTATCATGGACTTGGTCTTTGTAAGTTCCTCATCCTGCTCTTTAAGCTTGTTCTCATGAGCCTTAGTGCGGTCTTCCTCCAGCTTCTGCAAGCCCTGATAGATCTTGACCTGTAAATTGCGCCATTCGTCCTGCTTTTCAGCAGACCAGCTGTAATACTTCTCGCCCAGGGCTCTCAGCTCATCATAGTACTGCTCCGCTTCGATCTCGCCCATTTTGAAGCGGTATTCCAGCTGTGAGAAATCTTCTTTTTCTTGTGCTTCCCAGGCGAGCTGACTTTCGCTCTTGCCGTTTGAGTATGAATTTCCCGAACTTCCGCCCGATCCCGATGAAGATGATCCGCCCGAACTTCCCGAGTATATCCGTCCCGAAGCTATGCTGTCAGCTATCCTGCGGTAGCCTTCGATCTGACGTTCAAGAGCATTGCGCTGTGCCGATACTTCGTTAAGCTGCTGCAATGCAGCATCACGGGCGGCAGTATCCACACCTCTGTATGTTCTGCCGTTACGGGTAATAGTCTGTATTACAGATGCACTGTTTACAGCATCATTGGCAGCTCTCACCTGAGAATCGAGCATTTCCAGCTGCATATTAGCTTCTGTTATCATATGTTCGGCTTTCGCCTGTGTAAGTTCTCGCACGGCATCCGCCTGAATTGTATAGCCCTCGGTGGTCTCATTGATATATCGGGTAAGCTCGGGGTATTTCTCGATAAGCTCCAGCATCTGGCTTGTGCTGTAAGCAGTACCCTTGTTTACATTTTCAAGCACACCGATGAGGTCTTTGAGCTGGGACTTGTATGAGGAGACCTTTTTTGCAGCCTCATCATAAGCTTTTGAAAGGTCATTTTCCTTTTCGGTAAGGTCCTCTGTGGCTTGCTCGCCGTTCCTTACCGAATCAAGGTAGTGTCTGGTCTGATCGTCGGCATCGGCAAGTGATTCGGAACATTCACTGAGTTTTTCCTTGTTCTCCTCTTGTTTTTCGGTATTTTCACGAACAGCAGCAGATGTAGAAACAAGTGCAGTTGCGTATTCAGCAAGGGAAGCCCTTGCATTTTCCCGTTCTTGCCTTAGTTGTTTTAGTGCCTTTTCCTCAGCCTTATATTCATCCCATAATTGCCCATTTTTAAGCGGATTGGTATTATTGTAGACTTTTTCCCTTGCCAGCTCAAGCTGTCGTTCCTGTTTTGCGACCCCACTATCGAGTTCCGATTTCCTGTCTAATGCCTCATTGTATTCATTTTCAGCATCTGTGCGTTCGCCTTCCAGCTCGAACTGTTGTTTCATCAGTTCACTGCCGTACTGTGTGCGTGCCTGCACTTCCATGTAGGTCTCATAAGCATCTATCAGCTTTTTGACCTCTTCTTTCTGCATGGACATTTCGCCTGTAACGCTGTTGAAACTAAGTCCCAGCTCGGGTATCTTGCTGTTGAGGTCATCTATGTAAGCGCTCAGCTGCTGCTTTTCTGATGCAGAAAGCTTTTCGGCTTTCGCAAGGTCGAATATCTTATCGGTCAGATCGGTGTATACATCTCGTTCGTTGGCAATATCTTTAAGAGACTTATCACGTTCTTCATTGGACTGCCTTATGCTGTCAAGCAATTCATTATTGGCTTTTGCATACTCTTTGGCTTCATCGGACGCTTCTCCGACTATCTGTGCGGCTTCGTTCGCTTTAGTTATATAGACCACAAGTGCTGCGGAAACGGCTGCTATTCCTGCCGCAAGAGCCACATAAGGGTTCAGTGCCATAGTGGCATTCAGTCCTGCCTGCGCAGCCTCTGCGCCTTCCAGAGCAGCTTTCATAGCGAAGAGTGTTGTTACAAGCGCTTCTATGGTCTTGCCTATACTCAGTGCCGCTTTAAATGTCAACAGCCCTGCCGTTCCTGCTGCGATCTCCACACGAAAATCGTATATAGTCTTTATCAGGCTTGTGAGCATCGACATGAGCGAACTGAGCGTTGAGGCTACATCTTTTGCTATGGTGGTCAGCGTTCCGTCTTTCTTGGCACGCTGTACAAGCTTCAGAAGATCATCTATGCCGCCGTATAAAGTATCAAATGCACCTGCCATTTCCGAACCGACTATAACCTTGATGCCCTCTATCTGCCGTTTGGAAATATCCAGCCTGTCCTGGAATTTCTGCAATCCGCTCAGCGTGTCTTCATCGAATATAAGACCCATTCTGTCAGCCTGGTCGCCGTATTCCTTCAAGATCTGCGAACCTTCAACTATAAGAGGATTGAGCTGTGTGGCACTTTTGCCGAAAATGTCCATAGCATAGGCATCTCGTTCTGTCTGGTTCTCGACATTGCTGAGAGCATCTATAAGTTCATTGAATACAGTTTGACTGTCACGCAGAGAGCCGTTTGTATCAGTTATCTTTATGTGCAGTTTGTCGAACGCATCATATGCTTCGCCTTTGCCCGTCTTTGCGGCATTCTGCATATTAGCCGATAGCTTGCGCAGACTCGTTGCCAGGGTTTCCTGGCTTACGTCCACAAGCTTTGATGCGTATTGGAACCGTTGAAGTTCTTCTACAGAAACGCCTGTGATCTTAGACATAGCGTTAAGCTCATCTGTTGCCGACGCCGCAGATGCGGTTATTCCGCCTAATGCAGTGATGACTGCTGTTACTCCTGCGGCTGCTTTGCCGAGCATACCCGCAAGCTCCTCGGTAGACTGTGCCAGGTCAGAAGTCATCGCCTCGATAGTACGTTTATACTCATCACGGAGCTTGTTCAGCTGATCTTCTGTTTTCGCCAGCTCACGGTTATAATCAGCCCACTGCTGACTATCTATTTTACCTTCACGAAAAGCCTTTTCAACTTCCTTCTGAGACTGCCTGAACAGATCAAGCTTTTTCTGGACCTCATTTACCTTTTCGCCCATAAGGCTGAATTTCTGACCTACCAGTGCAACATTTGCAGGATCTAATTTCAGCCCCGAGTTGACAGTCTTGAGTGTCTGATCTATACCTTTCAGGTTGCTGTCTACTTCATTTACCGCATCTTTAAATTTCGTGGTATCGCCTTTAAATACGATATCGACAGTTATTCCCTTATAACTTCCTGCCAATCAGATCACCTACTCTCCAAAAAAATCAGCGGAGGAAACAAACTCACTGTCTCCGCCGCCGTAGCGCATATCCATGTATTTGTCTATCGTATCAACGACCATGCCCAGCGGCAGGTTGTTAAGGTCGGTCGTGTTCAGTCCGCACAACGCAGCACTTGCCATCAATTGTTCGGACGAATAGTCTTCATCACCGTTCTTGTCGTTGTCTCTGCCACTGAGAGAATGTTCAAATAGTATCTGAGAGATAAACAACGCCGCTTTAAGTTCTTTCTTTTTGAACATCGCAAGCCATTCATCGGGAGTCGGAAGCTTTTCTTTGGCACTCCTTGCCATTGCCCACAGCAGTCTGCATCCGACCACGTATGCTTTTTCTTCATCATTCCCGATGTCTGCCAGTTCTTCGGGGTATTCTCTGCCAAACTGTGCTTTATATATTATCAGCGCTCCTGCGGAAGCTCTTATTTTATAAGCTTTTCCGCCTGCTGTGATCGTCCTTTCCATATAATCGCTCCTTTTTCGGGCATGAAAAAACCGCTCTCGGGTGAGGGCGGTCAATCTTTGAATAAATCGCTGTCGTAGATCAGCTCAAACACGTCGGATACAGTTGTTTTTCCGGATCTTTTTATGAGATCAAGTACTTTATCGGCATTGTTGTATTGTTTGGCACGTTCTAAAATAAAAGAGATCTTTTCTTTCTTTTCTACGTTTGCATAAGGTTTGGAATCAGGGTAATCCATGCTTTCAAGCATAGTTTTAAGTTCAGTCATCATCACCATCGCTCCTGTCAATAGGCTCTTTTTCTAAGAATTCGTAGCTGCCATGTCCTCTTACTTTGAAAACGTATTTGTGATCGCCAACTGATTTGTAGTGTCTCTCCCCATTTATTTCAAAATCGGGGAAATTAGTATGCAGATAGCTTGATACGACCTCAACTTCAAAAGGTGACATATTCTGAGCAGCTTCTTTTCTTTCAGTATAGCCTAAGTGCTTAGGTTTGTCAACACTCTTTGCGGAAATTTTATCATTATCAGATGAAGTATCCGATTTTCCGGATATTCCGTCCCCTGTAGCAAACCGTCCTTTTTCATCATGGTTTGGGTTATATCTTACCTCTTCCCGAAGTTTATAGTAGAACATCGGGAGTTTCTCGGATATGCCGTGCCTTATCTTGATAAGATCAAACTGAATGACGACATTTATAGTTTTTTAGCCTGTTCATGTCAGTCAAACCAGTTATTGTAGATACTGATGTCCGCAGCATCCGCTCTTGCAAGCTTCTCGTTATAATTGCCGCTGCCTGTTGCGTTGACCGTCAGTTCCAGCTTATAAATATCAGCAGAGGGGTTGTCTGTGATGGTGCTCACATCAAAAGAAGGTCGGCTGAATACAGCGTTATATATCTTGTGACGAACAGGTCTTCCGCCGTTTTCGGTCTCATATAGCAGTTCTACTTGGTTCTGTGGGAACTGCCCCTCGATAAGTGCGCCTGATGAGTTTTCTTTCCACCCGAGAACATCTATCAGGAAAGTGCGGGGTATGCTCACTATCTCCAGTACAGCCTCACGGCTTGCCTCATGTTTTGCAAGGGACTCGGACAGCAGTAAACCGCTGTCCGTCCTTACAAGCACTTTGCGTTCCTGTGTCTGAGGCTTGAAACTCAGCCGTATCGCTCCGGGGAAACGTTTAGGTCTTATACTTGCGTTCCAGCCGATAACACGATAATGAAAATTGCAGAATCCTGTGTTATACTCACGCTGAGTCATTGCCGTTCACCTCGCTATGCTTCGGTCACATTGATAGTTATTGTATTAAACGTTGCAGGATCTTCTGTGAGTTCGCACTTGATGGTCACAGTACCCTTTGCAACGCCTGTTACTACACCGTACTGGTTTACTGTAGCATTGTCCTCATCGAGTGAAGACCAGGTAACAGCCTTACCCGAAGGAACTGTAACTGCTGTCAGCGTTATTGTTTCTCCTACTTCTACTGTACTGTCTCCCGAGAGTGTTATGCTGCTGCCGCTGGTGAAATCGGAAGGCTTGGGCACAGCGACAAAGAAATCGTTGAAAATAGGGTCGCCCTCTGTGCATACCGAGGTGATCTTTCTGTCGCCTTCACGGGGGATAGTGTTGATACTGATAGAGTCGCTGTCAATGGCAAGTTCACCGCTCTCCGTTGTGTGAGTAATGCCGGGCAGCTGTGTCAGTTCGTTATGATAGAGCACTCTGCGGCACTTCACTCCCTCTTCCTTGTATTCATAACCTACCGCAAATCCCAGAGGTACAACATCATCCGTTTCGGTAAAATCTTTCATGAGGCATATGTCTGTATAGAACTGCGGAGGAAGAGTAGTCAGCTCGATGTTACCGTTATAGCCGTTGTTCTTCTTCTGATTGATATAGCTTGCATTGTTGTCCGCCGCTATCCTGTTAGACGAAAACTGGTTAGCAAGGTTTATACGCTGAGCACCTCTCGCTCTGAACCAGTTGCCGTAAGTATATGCGGTCTCGTCGGCGGGGTCAGCGTCTATCTTATCATAGTCAATGTTCAGTATAGGCGCAAAATACAGCAGATCCACACCGCTTCTGTACTTCTTATTCTTGTTTTTACCCATGATTTACTCCTTTCAGATCTCATATACGGTCAGGTACCAATGCTCATCTTTAAGCCATTCTCTGCCGTATTTAGTGAAAAATATTCCTTCTTCGTCGAGCTTTTCGTCGAGACTGTCCTCGGTCTCATCGTCGCCCTTCGCCGTATACAGCTCCACACGGTATCTGGGATGCCGTATATGCGCCCTGTTATCCGCAGGGATAATATCGGGGTCTGCATCAAGATAAGCTATGAACGGCGGCGAGGGCACGCCTCGCTTGCCCGACCATTCGTTATAGGTAGTAGGGGCGACCTGTGAAAGTATCGACGCTAATTCCTTGCGTTTCATTTTCCATGCCTCCTGAGTATGTTATCAACAGCAGCTATCACAGCATTGTTGACCTCTTCCTGCACGGGTTGGATATGCTTGATAGCCTCAACATAGCGTTTTGCATCCTGTCTCTTGAATTTCTTGCCGGCAGGCAGCACCACTCTGTGACCGTTTTCGAGAAGATGCGTCAGTCTCGGTTTGGTCTTTGAAAGCAGCTGTATGCTGTCGGTCTGCGAAAACTGCGAACGATGTTTTGACTGCTTTTTCTTCCAGCTGTCACGGTAGTGCTCTCCGCCTTCGCTCGGCTTATTGTGGGGGCGGTAAGGCGAGGTTCGTTTCAGCTCGTTCTTGGCACGATTCGCTATCCTGTTGGCTTCTTTGTCGATGTCGTTCATGACTTCTGTTGAATACTTTTCAAGCTCATTCAGCAGCCCCGATATATCAGCTTTAAGCTCATTGTAAGCCATAGTCACACCCTCTTTTTAGCTGAAATTATAAGCTTTTCATGCATAAGCCCGGGGTCATTGATGAACAGTATATCGTATACCTCACCCTTAAAGAAAATACGGAAGTCCTGTTCATTGATGCGTGACAGGTTCTTTGACCACCTTATTGTGAATGTTACATCGCTTTCGGTGATCTCCTGCCTTGCCTGAAACTTTTCTGTTCCTGTGAACTGTGATACAGCACAGTGCACTGTAAGCATATCGTTCCAGATCTCTATCTGTTCTTCCTTTTCATCTGGTGTTACCATAAGCTCCTGTATAGTCAGTTTATAGCGCATTCTTCCCGGGTCGTTCATCATAACGGTCACCTCAGTAAATGGTTGTTGTACTGGTCAAGGATCACACTTACTGTGCGGTTGGTCTTCACCGCTGCATTTTCCTGCAAGCTGCGGTTATCATAGTTGTCACGCACAAGGACCATATAAGCCCATGTGATATCCTCATGTTCGTCTATCTCCTCATCGGTCAGCCCCGTGTACGAGCGTATAAACGCCCTGACGATGGACATGGCACGGGTAATGTGCTGTGTGTCCTGCTCGTCAAGGTCGTCTATTCGGCAAAATTCAGCCAGCTCTGCGAAAGTGACCTCACTCACCTTAGCACTGTACATATCTGCTTACGCCTTCATAGCAAGAGCTGTGAGCTTCTGGGCGTTCTCGATCTTAGAATCCATCTCCAGATATGCATATACACCCAGTGCGTGCTGAGTCGCAAACTTCTCACGCAGGATATTGATCTCCCAGTTCTCGGTCATCTTTACAGCCAGTCCGGAGAAATCACCGTAAAGTATAGCTCTCTTGCCTGCTGCCATATCAGGCATATTGTCCGATACATAGACCTCCTTGCCCAGCAGAGTATAGCCCCAGCGTGCGTTGAAGTCACGGTTAAGCAGGTAGTTGTTCTGACCGTCTTTCAGCTTGCGGATAGCAGTTCTTGTCTTCTTGGACATTACCCACACGGCATCGGTCTGATAAACATCGGGGATCTCTTCCTGAAGATCTATAAGCTCATCGGAAGTAACAGCAGTTGCAGATGTAGCTGTAACGCCTGCTGTAAGGGTAGACAGACCTGTGATCTTGCCCTCAGTGCCGTTGATAAGCTCCTTTTCTATCCACTTAGCGATGTTCTGCGCCATCTTATTGATAACAAATCCCACAAGGTCAAAGTTGGAATTGTTCAGCAGGGACTTTGAAATGACTGTGAGTACACCTGCCAGGAAGCCGCCGAGGGAAATGTTCTTGATAGAACCGACCTTGCTCTCGAGCTCGACAAATTCCTCCTGATAATCCATTGTGATATCTGCTTCACTGTCATCGTAGTAGGGAATTGTTATAGTGCCGCCCATGTTGTAGCGTGTTGCCATAGCAAAGATAGGGCTGATATTATATACCTTGTCGATGATCTTGTGTATGATCGTAGTAGGTATAACGGCACCGTTCTCACCCTTTGTCATATTGACTGCGGTATCCGCAGGTGCAGGATCGGGGTCATCTCTGACTTCAAGTCTTCCTCTCAGATAGCTATCGAAGACTCTGTATTCCAGCTGCTCCTTTGTGTCACCCTTTTCCTGTGTCTTGGGCTGCTGTTTACCTGTGTCCTCGATAGCTCTCATTTCGTCCATAGCTGCAATGGTCTTGTCCAGGTCTGCGACTTCTGCCTTTTTCTGCTCGAAGTCTGCCAGTTCCTCGTTGGTGAACGCTCTGGTTTCGGTGTTGGCAGCATCGACCAGTGCCTGCATTGCTGCCACGAGCTGATTTCTCTTTTCGATAAGTGCTTTAAGCTTTGTCATAAGTTTTTACTCCTCTCAGTTTTATCAAGTCAAGCTCCGCCTGCCTGATCGTATTCGTGTTTATTACGGTTTTATCTTCCACCGTGTTTTCTTCCTCATTCTGCCTGTACTCATATTCTGTCGCATTGCCGTCCCTGACCTCAACGGACGTGGCAGGATATGCAGGACGCTTAGTCAGTATGCTGACCTCGACGAGGTCAAGCCCCGAAATACTGCGGGTGTATACGCCCTTGTCATCAGGCTCGCTCCATTCTTCTTTGGGGTTCGTGAAGCCGAAGCTCCAGCCTGTGAGTTTGCCGCCCCTTGCAGCATTGACTATTTCCATATCGGAAATAGTTGCTTCGGCATGAAGTCCGATATTGTCTTCACGCAATTCAACAGCTGTGTCGATAGTGCGTTCATGATTGAACCTCAGATCTACATGAGCGTTGCGTCTCAGGCTCTCTGCAAAAGTACCCGAACGTATGACCTCAGCAAAATTTCCCGGGGCAGTTCGGCAAACTCTCTGCGGCAGCACCGCCGAGCGCCTTTCCACGGCGTTCACATAGCCCGAAAGATTTACGCTGTCGGACCGTATCTCTATCTTCACATTACCACTCCTTTCGTGATTTTGGTATGAAAAAAGCACTTGCTCGAGACATTTATGTCCTTAGCAAATGCTTAGTCGTCTATTAGACCGCTTGATGTGTGTTCAAGCGCATTGAATTCAGCCATAGCCTCTGTCATGTTGGCATATACAACTATTGGCTTGCCATGTTCATCGAGTTTGGCGAACTCTTTCTTTGTGGTGTTGGTGCATTCCCCGAATTTGGCATCCGGGTTATACTTGCACGATGTTTTAGGGCATTCGGTATTCTTTGTGTGGTCACACAAGTACAGCGGAAATTTGTAGCTGTCCATTTTATCACCTCCGAATGGGCATGAAAAAACCGCCTAACTTAGTTAAGCGGTCACTTTGTATTCGTACCGAGTACCTGTCTTTCTATCCTGTCCTCAACTCTGCGGTTCATCCACATCAGAGCTTCTTCTATGTGAGTGAGGGCGCAGGCGTTTTCACGGCAGGAAAATTCGCCGCTCTGGAAGCCTTTGAGCCTGTCACGAACTATCTCCAACAAATCAGTGTCGAGAACACCATGAGTGCTGTTCGGGTCTTTCCTCGGTCCGTTCTGGAATACTATCCTGTCCTCACAGTTTTCACCGCACTTGACAGCGTATTCGTGACTAGCGCCGCCGACACCCGCTTCATCAACAGCGTAGACGGTGTTCAGTTTCTCACGTTTCTGTATCGTGCTTAATTCTCTCATTTTCATCAGTTCCTTTCTGTTTTTGAGTATAATAAAGCCGCTCTCAGGTGAGGGCGGTCAGTCGAGTATTTTTAGGTCATGTACGTCTGTTTCGTAAAGCCAGTTCGGAACGATACCATCATCAACAGAAATAGAGGCTAATCCGTTTTCTCCATCATCTGCCGGTGTGTACAGATCAACTTTTGCTTTTCTCTTTATACCATTGGCATCGGTGAATTCAACTGTATGTCCATATGCTGATTTTAACAGTTTTGCTTTGGCTGTCACATTATCACTCCTTTGGATACGCCGGAACAATGTGTGCTCCGTCTTTTGAAAAATGAATTGTGCCTCTGTGAGTTTCAGTAGCGATGAATGTTTCATCATCTACAAAATAACCTGTAAATTTTTCGTCTCTGAATACAGCTAAGAACTGTCCGTCTGGCTGCTTTCGCAACTCAGCTGTTTCGATATTGCGGTTTATTACCTGCTGTATCTCCATTTTGCTCAACTTGGTGTAACTGGGGTGTTCACCCTTGGCAATTCGCTCGTTATAGGCATTAGATCCGTATTTGTGGGCTTCTTGCTTCTTGTTGACCTTTGTAGAGATTTTACCTGACTTTCCGGCTTCATCAAATTCTTTTCTTATTATATCATCTTTTGCAGATTTGTCAACACTTTTCGATGACTTTTCATCAGATTTTTGTGTTGAACTCTCGGAGCCTGCTGCACCACCGTCACCGCTGGTGAACTGACCGTTATGCGGGTCGTGGTTCTCGTTATATCTGACCTCATCATCGACCTGCTTTACCGCCTCACCCATCTTCACATAAGAGTTGGTATTAGGTGTGTAGATAAGCTGTGTTTTCGGGTCATAAAGCACATCGTCAAGCCCAAGACGGATCCAGTTCAGACCGAGTGCAGGCATATCCTCTTTGTAGCGTATCTCGTCAGCCTGCATGAAGTTGCCCTCGATAGCCAGCTTGTATGCCTGGAAGCGTTTGAGTATATCGCCCCTCTCCAGTGCTGAGGTATCGCAAGCCCAGTACATCGAGTTCTTTTCATCCTCTAGCAGCATACCCTCATTGAAAGCCTGCTCCATCTGCTCGATTATGGGTATGACCGCAGTTTTTACCGCCGACACGATATCATCATCGCTTGCCCCCTGCAAAGCCTTAGCCGAAAGCAGGAAGATCATTGTAAGTGCATCGTTATTGGTCAGCTTATTCTCGTTGAGCTGCATTTCCGTAGATGTGGCAGAGGTCTCTTTGTAATCAAGACCGTTATTGAGCACCATTACATTGTTGCTGCGCCGGCTGTACAGCTCTCTCCAGGCACGTTTGATGTCCTGCATTGCTTTATCTGTCAGCTTGTTTGCCGCTTTAAGGAACCCTTTCTTATTGCCGCCCGTATCCATGAGCATTTTCTCGAATTTCATTGTATCATACATAAGCGCTAACAGCTCGCCGTTAGTGTCAATGATGCTTTTGCCCTCGAATCCGTTTGATGTATTACGGCACAACCTCAAAAAATCCCAGTAATAGTACCTTCTGTCGGCTATAAAAATATCAGCATCCTTGAAGATCGGGTCGGTGCTGATGTTGATGGATATATTCTTCTGCTCGACATATCTCAGCGATCTCCAGCCTGACCACATCTTGTCTATGTAGATATAGCCCTGACCATGCCCGAAATAATCCGTTACCCAGGCTTTTTTCATCTGATATGCATTGAGGGAGTCACCCGTAGAACCATTGAGAAGTTCGATCCTGCGGTCTTTTGAGACTTCTTCGGTGTGATTGCCTTCTTTATCGGAAGTTTCACGGTAGAGCTTTATGGGAACTCTCGCACATATGGAGCTTATGAAATCTATGCTTGCCGATATAGGCGGCAGCTGCATTGCTTTGTCGAGATCTATCTCTGTAGTTTCTACGCCGAATGCTCTCGCAAGGTCAGCAGCAGGATCATCGGGGCGAAATCCCACATTATCGTCACGTTTTTCGAGTTTTGCCTTTCTCTTGAATATCGACATTGTTATCACCTCCAAATAACACAAGCACCGTGTTTTGTCAATTCATGTCTGTACGCCGAAATCGCTCGGGGGCGACAACAGCTCATTTTCGTTGATAAGATAAACAGCGTCAAGCGTTGCCATCACCAGATCGACCTTGCCTGCGCTGCGTTTCTTGTTTACATAGGGATTAAGATTAGTATCTCTTGTACATCTGGAATTCTGCACATTTATCTCAAAAAGCTGATTGTCTTCATCATATGCGACCAAACCTTTATACACATATTCCCTGAACAGCTTGACCACCGGTGACAGCACCGAGCTGTGCTGTCTTACTTCCACGCACTCTATCGGGTCTTCGGCAGCTTCAAGTCGCTGTACCGTAGCAAGTGCGTTCCTTCGGTCAAAGCCGAGCTGGATAAGTTCAACACCATATCTCTCGGGCAGAGACTGTATAAAGCGTTCGATCTCGTTATAGTCAACTATAAGGCTGTCTTCATCGCCTGTAGCAAAGCAAAGACCTTTTTTGCGGAGTTTTTTATAGTTGACGTGCTCTTTGGTCGATTTGATCTCCTCCTTGCCCGCAGGATAGAATGCCCATACTTTTAGGTACAGCACATCTTCCCAGAGACAAGCCATTGCAACACCGGTATTGTCGTCGCTTTCAGCAAAGTCCGTGCCGACATATACCTGTTTGCCTTTCCAGAAGCTGTCGGGTATTTTTCTGCGGCATTTGCGAAGCTTGTCTATTTCGATATAGCCCTCACTTCCAAGACCCTTGTACTGTATATTACAGTGCTTTGTAAGGAAGTTTTCACGTTTGTTTTCATAAAGTATAGCTTTTACTCTGAGCTTCAGTATCGCTTCCAGGACCGTCTTGTTATGACAAGCAACGGGATTGGACTGGAAAATGACATTTATATCTGTCTGCCAGTTTGCAATGATCTCTTCATCAGGTTCATAGAGCAGTGCGAACACTGTAGGGTCCTTTATGAGCCCGTCGAGTATCTTCTTTGCAAGATCGACCTCATCTGTGAAGACGCTCTCTTCCTCGGGATACTTGGTCGATATGATTATACCCAGCTTGTTGAGCAGGGTTATCTGTGATGACCTCATCGCTTCCACAGGGTAAGTGTCCAGAGCACCTGCCTCATCGGCAAGGTATGCATTGGCAAGTCTGCCGTCCATATTATCTGTGGAGTAGGCGAGAGGCGTATATTCACTGTTTTTGAGCTTACAGGTTATCATATCCCGTGTGACCTTAAAATGTCTCACCAGTGCAGGAGAGGTCTTGATGATCTTCCTGGCGGCAAGCCTTAACTCACTCGACAGCTTGTAGTCGGGGGCAACAGAAAAGAACCTCGAAAAATCGGGTTCTGTCAGCATCAATATGATAAATATAACCGCCGAGGTAAATGTCTTGTAGTTTTTTCGGCATATCTCCAGCAAAGCCGTTTCATAAAGCCGTCTGCCGTCCTTGCGAAGTGTGCAGAAGATAGCCGTTATGAAGAACAATGCATAGGGCTCAAGACCTTCATACATTGGACATCTCAAGTCGGGGTGAACCATGAGCATAAGTATCTTGCGTATCAGTGCGTATTTTGTCATGCTCACATAGATACCGTCATCCTCGCCCTTAGCGTACCCGACCCATATCTCGGCTTGTTTGCGCACATATTTCGGCACTCTGGGTGAGCCTGAATTTGCGCACCATACAGCATATTTGTAAGCCGTAGTATTTTCTATTTTCATGTTATCAACTCACTGACACCTCCGTATTTTTTGTATAAAAAGACCGCCTGAATCATTCAGACGGTCGAGATATCTGAAAGGGACTGCCTTATCGCTAAAGCAGTCCCCAAAGAGACGGTATTTTGGCGGGTGTGCCCCTTCCCGCATTTCTTTTGACCCAAAGGGTGTGTAGCAGCACGCTCTCTACTTCAAAACACCTATTCTTATTTTATATTCATTATACCACATTTATTCTGATTTGTAAAGTACTTTACACTTTTTTTCTAACTTATTAAGATTTTTATCCCTAATTCTGTAAAAAGTCATTACCGAATTTATACGGTTTGTCTCTTCACTTTCAAGTATAACTTTTGTGACGACATTCAAATTTGTATCCGGCAACC
>Ga0326512_10001813_pt1 | contig 16088 bp, 15 predicted proteins | sample 1_2617_0518_D_FD_203652 | JGI IMG/M metagenome (GOLD analysis project Ga0326512, IMG submission 203652) | Bovine rumen microbial communities from UC Davis, California, United States - 1_2617_0518 | ecosystem: Host-associated > Mammals > Digestive system > Stomach > Rumen | place: USA... | reverse complement strand
TATACATTGGTTTCCTTTATATCCCAATTTATTTTCCTATTAAGAGTAGTGAAGAAGTTGTCTCTCTGAGAATATACATAATTAAGATGTCCAAAGTTATTAGGATTTAGGTTATAGGCTATTATAGTACCTCTATCCTTATCATAAATACCATCAAGATTTACATGGGTCTCACACATGAAGGAAAGCGTTTCTACCATCTGATTTGGATCTTCTGGAGAATATGCATAAGTCTTCATACAATCATATCTCTGATAGTAAGTATCTCCCTTAGTCCATCTGAGAACCACATTATCACTGTCAGATGGTATGTCTACTGTTTCTCCTGCTACATTCCATTTATTGGTTTTCAGAGCATTTTCAGAAGTACCACCAAACCTATTTTGTACATCCTTATATAACTCTGCTAACCACAACCATCCATACTTTTCTCCATTGAAGAGTTTAGTCATATCAGCATAGTCCTGATAAAATTCAAGATTATTTTCTCCCCAGAAAGTATTAAAAGTCAAAGATGCATTATCTCTACTGAATCTTCCGACATCCTCACCATTCCAACCATATAAAGGAAGTTTTATAACAGAAGAGGTTTTACTATATTTACCCGTGGATATTACTACATGAGAGTTAGACTTATATCTCATCTCAATAGTATTATATACAAGTGGTTCATCATTATGAGTGACTGTACCCATCTCCCTATCAAGAACTCTATATCCGCTGGAATTATAAAGAGTCTTATAGATATTAGGATAATAGTTTCTTGTCCACATGCCATCTTTAGGAGCAGACAGAATATAATTAATTAATTCTTCATTCTCTCTTAAATGTACTTTGGCTGATATATCAGGAAAATCATCATATGTTCGATAAGTTGGTACATCAATTCCTCTTGTTTTTATAACCTCTTTATGATTACAAAAATAATCAGTATTATAAGAGTATAACAGATTGGACATCTTCTTTGTATTAAGCTTAGCAGATGCCTGATTAAGGTCTCTAAAATCATTATTAAGAGAACCTACCTTATTCCAAGGACAGATAATAAAGTTATTAAGTCCCCAGGTAATAAAGGAATCACCCTGTTTATGAAAGAAAGCATCGTTCCAATTAAACTCAGAAACAAGTCTTCTATCAGCATCAGTATTTGCAAATGTTTTTCTTACATCTATCTTTCTATCTCCTTCTCCATAAATATGAGCTCCTTCTGTATTATAGTAAGTTGATAATGTTGGGGTGGATATTCTAATTTGATGGGATGAAGCAGTAGCCTGAATAGGTATAGCACCTATAATCCTCATCTTAACCCCTTCCATACTGTATGTCTGAACCTCTATATCATACTCTACATCTGGAGAATTAAGAGTGAGAATACTTTGATCCACAAAGAATTGGGTATTACTGTTTACATCCCAGTCTGTTCTCTTTCCTGGAGAATCATAATTGAAATAAGACTTAACAGAGCCTTGTATTTCTATTTGCTTAGGTCTATCTCCATATATTAAAATGCCACTGTGAACATTACCCGCTGCATCCTCTTGTGTAATAAGAGATTTATAGTGAGTAAATCCAACAGCTTCTCCTTGCCCCTCTGTTACCATATTTTTGGGAAAGGTAAAGGTAAATTTGGTAAACTTGTCTCCCTCGCCACCTTTATGTAGATATGTTTCAATAACTACATCTTCCCCAAAAGTATTAATTTTAAATTTATCAAAAGATGCAAGACTATTGATTTTATCATGCTCACTTTGCTTCATTCCTCTAATTTGCCACGGATCATACTTATAAGTATAATCACATGGAGCCCATACTTCTTCCACTATGTATCCATAGGTGGTGCCTGTTAACATTCCGAGAAAAGTGCCCAAATACCAAGCCTGAACAATAAAACAATAATTTTCATCATGCAAACTTTCGTCATATACTTTAAAGGCATATCCATAATCATAAGTTAGATTATTCTGAACTATTGTCATGAAAACTTCGTCTCTCTTCCATCCCTCATAAGTATTCCTAAACACTGCACGAACTATGCAATATCTGTTTCGATCCCAAGATTCAGTATAGTTTTCTACATCTCTCCAATTAAAACCCTCAACTCCTTCCATCTTAACTAAAGGCTCTTTCTCCTCTCCTTTATAAGAATATGGTCTGAAGAACCACGATGCTTGAGCATAAGGACTTTTGTCGAATCTGTCTTCTGCATTGAATACTGTAGGATTAATAACTCCCTGGCAAAGTACTGACCTATCTGTAATAGATGGATATACTACAACAGGTCTGATTCTTGTATAAATATTATCAAAGTCCTGTATCTGTTCTTTTATTCCAGATATATTTAACTCTCCGTCTGCATAAGGAAGATATAATTGAGAGGAATCAGAATTACTTGAAGGATATTTATCATTTTTCTTATCACAAAGATAAATAGGTTCTGACCATTCCCCATTTTTCTTCTGTAACTGGAAACCAAGTCTGTATGTTTCTCCACCCTTAAAAGTGGTTATCTCTTCATCACTCTTATCTAAGCGTAGGGTATTGGTATAATAAGTACCTGATGCAGAGTTATTATTCAGAGTCTTTCCTGTGTCATTCTTAAATTTAATCTCACTAGTAAGGGTTTCTCTATTATCATCAACATATTGTTGAATAGCAGCTACATTACTATTTTTCTGAGTAATATTACCTAAGAACAGAGTGCCATCTTTGTCAGCCATAGTAAGAGCAGTAATCTCTTTGCCTCCTATATACAAAAGCTCTGTAGGGTCTATGGAAGAACCTACTGTACCATTATCTATAAAATATGCATCATAAGAAATATCTTTCTTATAGGATTCATTCCAATAATAAGAATTAGAGGGAACTTTAAAATAGAGAAGGTCATCAAAGAAATTAATAAATTCACTACCAGTATGATGATTTTCAGAGGCAACAATAAAATTACTTTCATCAGTAGTAAAGACACTAAGGTATACAGGGTCTTTATCTATATCAGCAAAAGAAGTTATACTCTGAGTATAGATAGTCTTAGTAAGTTCCTTCTTCTCTGAACCCTCCACATCCTTATATTTCAGTATAAGATTGTCAAGGAAGTATCCACCATCAGGAATACAGTTAGGATTTTTTCTTCCTTTATTTGCAGTGTGTAGGAAATAATTATAATTTCCTGTATTTAAAGTGCTTATTATATAGGTATCATCCCCATATATATTAGTATTTTTATAATAATAATAGTAAGAAGTATGTCCATTCTCCTCTACAGCATACTTGTAAGAAGTTCCTTCTTGAATGAGAGCTGAAGGATGTATTATTTTAATGGAATCGTTGCCTATTAGATAACCATCTTTAACATACTCACTATCACCTTCTACATATACTGCCCAATTAGCATACTTAGCATCCTCCCTTTTAATAATAGTACTACTTGTTTCTGATACACATTTAAGTTGAAATACTTTTATGTTAGTACTACTATTTAAAAAGTCAAGTCCCAAATCTTTTAAAGCATCCTTAACACCTTCTGGGTCTTGGGCAGGATCAATAGTCAAATCACATAAATAAACAGTCTTAGTTTCTCCATCTATATCTCTTTCTTCAGAAGTATAACTATAATAAAGACCGTTAGCTAAAGAACCAGAAGTGCCATTAGGTGCATTAAATTGAAGAGAAACTGTTCTTATGGAGCTATTACCAAGAACTAATACTGGGGTACTAGAATCAGATATATACTTAGTTACTTCTATATGTATCTTACTACTATCATTCCAGTCAGAGAACGCACTTTGAGGAATTGTCAAAGAACCCATACTAACCCCTGTACCTACTGCCCAAGCATGGTCTTCACTTAAAGGCTCTTCCCAACCATCAGGAATAATATTTTCATCATAAGGTTTATATTCACTATTTCCCCAAGTATTTTGCCACTGCTGATACCAATCATTAGTTCTGAATACTCTATTATTGTAAGTATTATCAAATTTAAATATTATTCTACTATATGAACTGTTAAAATTTACTGTGGACAGTCCATCAGGTCTATCATTATCAACTATAATTTTTACAGGAACTTTTTCAGATACCTCTTTTCCTCCTATAATAGCCTCTTCAAATCTATATTGAGAATCAGCAGGACTCATACTCCTTGTAAAAACAAGTTTCATATAATTCATAGGTAGAGCCTCACAGCCTGTATCACAAATAGACTCGGTTGTTTTTTGTGAATCTTCATCGATATAAGTATAAGGTATCCATGGGATAATATAAGAAGTAGATTCATTCGAAATAATTCCTATCTTATTATCACCAAATTCTTGAATAGTATAATCTGTAATATCTCCTGTAAATTCTGGAATGATTTCTACTCTATAGATTGAAGCATGAACAGCAGAAGCAGTCTTATAGTGTATAGCGCTATTTAGAAACATCCCACACTTTCTTATATAAAATAGAAGTTTTTGTTCTACATTATTTGGAAGATAAGTACTAGGAGCACTAAGAAAATCTTGGTGTATAATGCTATTTAAAGATAATGAATGGGAGTGAGCAATAGCCTGAGTTATAGGATTTTCATACTTAGACAAAGTAAGAGGTCCTAATACAGTATTATTGTTTTCTTCAGGCTCAATAACTGAAGTTTCTTCTAAAGCATAGCCATAATAATCTGGTGTTGTTGGCCATGAACGACCATAGCTATCTACACCATTTACATCTTTAATGTAGATGCCTTTAATACATTTTTTTTCACCTTCTTCTTCATTCTTCCAATCATCACCTAAACCACAAGCTTCAATATCACCATTTGTTCCTTTTCCCTTAAGAATCTTATTAAGACTTTCTATATTAGCAACCCATGCAGGAGCAACTTCATTCTCATAAACAGGAAGTGAAAGAGTTTTAGAATTATTATTTTTATCGTACAGATTAAAAGTAATCTTTTCAAGATCAGGGTCATTTAACTTTATCTGACTTGCATAACTGTCTAGGTTGTCATAAATAACTACAGGGGGTGTAACTTTTCTATTTAAAACCTCAATAGATTTAGTTTCTGTTACATTCTTTGTGGTATCTTCATGGACAATATCCAAATCTGCCAATAGCTTTGCTATAACAGCTCCATCCAAAGAAGTTCTTTGAATAGAATAAAGCCTGATAAAGTCAAACACATGCTCTTCAGTATTGATTATAACTTCAAAGCTGTTGTTTACTGATTCCTCAGGACTTGCACCTCTATTAGCATTTGAAATATAGTGCAAATCAGATACTCCCATGATATTACTTTGTTGCCCATGTTTATTTACATAAGTAAAAGCATACTGAATAACACCTGGAGCAAACAGACCACCAGAGTTTATTTTCTCAACTGAGACATCTCCCTTAGCAGCATTAGGAGAGAAATTAAAAAATGTGCATATACCTCCAAGTTCCTCAGCATTGCGATGCCATAGATTAATTTTTTCATCATCAACCTTTATATTAATCATTCTAGGCTGATTCTTTCCATCTGTCCAATATACCTTCTGAATATCATCTTCCTCAAAAGACACACGTGTTTCGATAGGATAGGTAAAATCAAAGTTAAGATTACCTTCAAACAAGAATTTCCCTTCAAAAGTTGCATCATCTTTCTTTTTCAGAACAATAATACAATCTTTATTCTCTAGCTCATCTTTAGTGAACAATACAAGTGTATGAGAAATGACAGCATAGCCAAGAGGCATACCTGGTATATAGTTTGTTACTCTATCATCATTAGTCTCCCAAGGTTTAACAAGCTCTATGGTAAGTCCCTTAGGACCTCTCTCATTAACCCAACTCATTAAGGTATTACCCTCATTAGTAGAGAGTCTGAGGTTCATATTTTCAAAGGCAAATTCAGGATTGAACTTTGATACTGATAAATCCTGATTCATGCCTTTAGGTGTCCATTGTGATATTTTCTTTGCCATAATAATCAATGTTTACGTAAGTACTCACGGCTACCTAAATCCTTAAAGCCGTTAAGGAAGTGTGTATTTGTCTATATAAGTTCTGTAAACATGTTACAAATACTTTCCATCTCTGATTCTGACGGAATACTCATTTCGCTTGCTAATTGTCCTGCACTCCAAGCATACTACTGTTCAGTATGTCCAAGAACTTTATCTGATAATTCACCTTTTTCAAATTTCATGGTAAATATTTCTTTCTTTATATAAAGTTCTAATGCTTTCTGATATTTAGCATTATCCAAAATCATAGGAAAACCGTTTTCATCTACAGGGATAGCTTTATAATTTATCTTAATTTCACCTTCTTTAAAAGAAGTGAAAATTATATGATTCTATACTTTAAAGGTAGGCTACTGATCATATCTTATAGCATGAGAATAATATTCACTTCTAGTATAATCATCAGGAAAGAAAGTATCTGTCATACTTCTAAGACAAATACCACTACATGTTTCCATTACTTGATTAATAGATATAAGATCACAAGGTAACTATCCTCTATACTCTTTAATAGATATAGTTACCTCTTTATCTTCATACATTTCAGGAAGTCCGAATATGTGTATAAAATCCACAGTATACTGTACAGCCTGTTCCATAGTTACAGATTGCAGCTATGGATTTCTTGTAACCCTGCTTAGAACCTCCTATAAACTGATATATTGGCTATTTTTAATCATATCTTTTTAATAAATAAGTATCAAAATTTTCTTTCTTGATACGTTTGTTTAGTTTTCTTTTTACTTCTCTGTTAGGCTTAAACTCGTAGAAACTTTTATTATTATAATTGGCATCTTTTTTATTATAATATATCTTGAATAAGTCTTCACTTTCAACTCTTACTAATGTCTTGTTATCAAAAGCTTCTTCATCTTCATACCATAAATTTAAAGTAGTATCCCAATCTATAGGTAAATTAGTTACTAGTTTACCGTCTACTATTTTTATTCTTGAAGGCCTCTTTCTAATTTCCAAAGTACCCATTCTATGAGGAAGATTTATTTCTTTACCTTTACTTAGTTCTTCAGCAAGATAATCGTTTATCCTTCTTATTATCCTATAGAATTCCCCTTCTTTTAAAGGTCTGCCTATGTTAAGCCATTTGTTCTTTCTAATCCACTTGTAAGCATCATATGATCCCAGAGAACCTGTTACTTCATGTATCCTAGTATCTTTAACCTTCTTTACTTCCTTTATAAATTCCTCCCTATCCATGATTATTCAGTTATTTGTTTTGCCATTGCTGACTTCATGTTTCTTCTTACATATGCTGCTAAGTCAGACAAGTCATCAATACTATTATTTGTAGAATCCTTTGGACGATATGTTACACCAAGTAATTCTTTATTTATAAGTTCAAGCATCTATGGTACTAAATCTGCTTCTAATGGAAACTCTTGCTCCAATATATCACAAGAAGTATCTTCATCAGAATCACAAGATAACATTCCAGCATCAACAACATTATCGAAAATACCTGTTACTCTAGCTTTTCTGAGATATAAGAATTGGGGATTATTACCTTTGAAATATAAATGATTATCTGGACCTAAAGTACAGTATATAATATTTCTAAGATACTTATTGTAACCTACATACTTAAATCTTTCTTTAGAAACGAAAGCAGTCATAATACTAAAATAGTCAGCAAGATTTACTTTTATATCATCTTCTGACAAAAGATCAGGAACTTCTTGTACCGATTTAAGATATGTCTCATTACAGAAATCCAGTCCTGGAATAGCTTTAACAGGTTCTAAATCTATGCAGATTGTCTGTTCATTAGCAGAAGATAAAGAAGATAAACCTTCCTTTTTCTTCTTCTATTCAAGTAAAAACAATCTGTAATAAGTAGCCAGAAATATAACATGTTCTTCTGCTATATCACTATCTCCATTGGATGCTTTTGCTGCATCTAGACAATAGTATACTATCTCTTTTAATTTTGGCATATTACTACAATTTAAAAACTTCTTGCCACAAAGATATGCATAATATCTTATATGAGCAAGAAGTTTCTATAATTACTGTATTTAAATTACTAATTTACTAATCTTGGAACTTCTCTTAATTCTATTTCAGTCTGTCTTACTATAGTATCCTATGTAAGTCTGAAAGGTATATTAAGAATATATCCCGTAAGAGGCTTATTCTGTGCTATATATTCTCTATATGGAATCATACATGACTTTCCAGAGAGACAGTTTATAATCTAATCTATCTTATTGTAATCAGCTTCTGTTATATACCCTTGAAACTAATTTAAAAAATCTGAAAGAAAACTTAATAAAATAAGATTGTTTACGTGATTGTTATTTACATACCCTGTCTATTCAAGCACTGAGAAATATCTATCTAATGATTCCTGTGTTATTTTATCTAAAGTATCCATGACAACCGCAATTATGTTTAACAGACTGTTCTTTCTCTATAAAGAAATTATTCCAATACTCAATAGCCTTAGGATAATTACAAGATTCAAGTGAAAGTTCAAAAGCTTTATTCTGTAGTATAAAGTCGTTTAATGCTGTTGGAATTTCGCATTTATCAACTTGATTTATCAGAGACATTCCCTATTTATATATAGGATACTTATCATAAACTACACCTAATGCTAAATTACTTCTTGTTATTCCACAAGGAGTACCTTCCTAAACTTGTCCATTTGCTACTACCCATACAAAAAACAGTTGCTTTTCTACTTGATCTATAGGAATACCATTATCTTCTAACGATATATATTCTCTATAATGTTTTTTACCACTACAGTCAATATGAATAACAATACTTCCTGCTTTTTTAGGTTCAGGCTATTCTGTAACAGGTCCTGTAGGACTAAAAGAAACTTGATTATTGATAAAAATACTGTCTAAAGTATTATCTTGATAATAATCCAAGTCTTCTATCTGGACATCTATTACAAGATATTTTTTATCTTGACTTATTGATAGCTAATTAAATTGAATCATACTGTTTTCAGTTTAATAGTTATAAAATAAAAAGGGAAGGGAATATATCCCTTCCCTTTAGGGTATTCTTAATTAATATTAAGGATTGTTCTCAAGAGTTGTAACTCTTTCGTTGAGTGATTTAGCGCTATAAGCTCTAGTATTAGCTTTTGCAGAATCACTGTTCTTAGTACCGTCATACATATCAGTTGCCTGTACTTGACTTGTAATGCCCATCTTATCGATGATTGAATCAATAACAGGCTTAGTTTCTGCAAGGATTGTCAGAGTCTTTTCAGACTTCTGAATATCTTCACAAGTACCTTGATATGCATATTGAATGTCAAGACAGTAATAAGTCTTAGCTGGATCTACAAAGTACTTAGTAGGAATTACATTTGGCCAACCAATATTTCTATATTGATCACCTCTTTCACCCATGCAGAAGTACTCAAGATCAGCAAACTTATAACCGTTACCTACAGCTTGAGCATAAGTAGCAGTAAAGTCACTTACTTCACCCCATTCTACATCGTTAACTTTTGGTGTAACAGTGGTGTTGTTTATGGTAGTAGGTACTACATCAAAATATACAGGAGTATATTGCTTTGTACCAAGAGCCCATTCACCTACCTGTGACATTTCAGCAATAACAATCTTATCAATTGCACCTGATAAAGCAGCACCTGTTGCAGTACTTACTTCTGATTGAGGTACATAAGTAAAGGTTATTGTAGAACCATTCTTTGATGCACTCTTAATAAGAGTAAAGTTACCGCTTGCATCAGCAAAACCTACATATACCAGTGGAGCGTAAAGTCTGCTGAAATTCTTTACAAGAGAATAAGCCATTTCCTGATAGAAAGTTGCTTTATCACTATTTTCAGCATGTACAGCACCAAACTTCTGATAAATATCCTCATCTGACATACCATAAAGTTGACGGAAGTCAATCTTTACAATATAATCCTGACCAGGAATAGGATTACCACTATTTAAACTGCTCTTTAATTTGAATGCTTTAGCTTTTAATACAATCTGAGTATCTGCTGGACCTGAAGCGTTTGCCCACATAATACTCTTTGGATTAATAAGGTCACTTCTTACAATGCCTCCAAAGCCATTCTGGTTAATATACTTGTTTCCATCAGCATCTGTGCCTACGAAAACTTTACCAATGTTTGCCTTACCTTCAATGCCTGCAAATGTATCTTCAACAGACTTTGCAACATAAAGCTGACGATTTTGTGATGTGCTAAATGTAGCCATATAAATAATAAATTAAGTTAAACATTGATGAGATTAATCTCTCTCATCCTTACTTTTATCACTAGTTATTAATTTGCTTGCAAGAGCCATTCTTACAGCTCTTTCTAATATATTTCTATGTATTGATTCTGTTAATTTACAGGTTTGTGCTTCATTTTTACCATCTATATATTCATCAGGTAAATTTGCTAATATAATAGGTTCAGGTCTTTTTAAATAACGTAATAAATATTTACCTATATTATTGCTACTTACAAGTTCAATCTGATTATCACTATTATCTAATCTTAAAACTTTTCTTACATTTGGTCCTCTAAAAGGATTATTTCTAACTCTCCAATATGCATCATGTGTAACTGGAATTACATCAGCAACAAAACCGTTTAGACATTTATTATCAGATTGCCATGAAACCTACTCATATATTATATACAAACAGTCAGAAGGAAGGTTAAATACAGTATGTATATATTTAGCATCATCAAGTTTATTTGCATCTTGAGCTTTTGACTCATCATAAAATTCCTATGTAACTAATGCTTCTAACTCTCTTCTTAACTATTCAGTTTTTTCAAATGAATCACCTGTATATCTTCCAGAATACAGTTCTTTTACTATTTCTTCCTATGCTTTTGTAAGAAATACAGACTTCTCGTACTCATTAAACTCTATAGAATCTAATATTTCTTTACCATCAAAAGCCTTGAATCTTCTATAGCTTGAAACTAGAGTATCAAAATTTTCTGAAAATTCTTCAATTGTCATAGTAAATTAATTTTATCGATTTCTTCTACTTTCCTATTCTTCTTTATCTGTACTACGTGCTGCTCTACCTACTCTTGAAGCTATAGCAAGTTCTACAGCTTTATTAAGTATATCCATATGTAATATTGGGTTAAGCTCACATTCTGACGTATCATATTCCCCTTCTATATCAAGGCCGTCAAGATTTGTAAGTACTATAGGTCTTGGCCTTTTTACATATCTTATTTTATAGATAGCGTCAGCTGTTCCTTTTTTAACTGCATCAGCAACATCCCATATTGGAATTAACTCTGAGTCTACATCAAAACCAGTATTCATGTTCTGGAAGAGCCTCCATGCCTGCTTTTTAAGTGGCTGAGCATAAGGCTTGCTCATTTCCCTGTCATACTCCTTGTAGGATATAGGGACTATTACATAATCCTTACTAGCACCATCCTTTGTAATACTTAGCTTTTCATTCAGAATAAACAATACATCAGTATAACCTTTATCATTCTTAGGAAGAGTGAACAATATACCTCTGTCATCAAACAATGCTGATTCTCCATCTACTCTGTTCAGCTCTGCTATCTTGATAAGTGAAGAAAAATCTATCTATCTTCTTGTACTATCATCAAAGCCTTGTCCTTGATTATTAAGTGTTCTGTCAAAGTAACTCTTTAATATAATATCCTGAGCTTGGGTAAGGAATACACTCTTTTCATACTCATCAAGAGCAATTTCAGCTTTTGAAGCCTCTTCACCAAACTAAGCCTAAGTACTATAGCTTGCTAGTAAAGTATCAAACGTATTTGAAAAATTTTGTGTAGTCATATCTCAGATTATTTTTATTATTCAGTTCTTTGACCAACACTCATTATAGCCTCAATATTTTCAGCACCTGTTGTTACCCAAGCTGCTTTAGCAAGTTCTACTGCTCTCTGAAGAATATCCTCATGTAAAATAGGATCAAGTTCACAGCCTTCTGTAGTTTTAGTAATATTATTTGGAAGACTTTGACCTGGATATTTGTATCCGTTAATAGTAAGACCGTCAAGGTCTCCTAAAATTATAGGCTTTGGAACTCTGACATATCTTACTCTATAGTCTACAGCAGTATTAACAGATACCTCAGGACCAAAAATAAGCTCTACATTTTTAATTGTATCATTTCCTCCATTTTCAAGAGCTCCAGAATTCATAAGTCTCCATACCTGGTTTTTATTTGGTCTTTTGTATGGCTTTGACATCAGACGGGTATATTCATCATATCTCAGAGGTATAACCTGTTTGATTTCTTTTTCAACCTTTGCTGTCTCATTTACCATAATAAATACATCAGGAGGGAAAGAATATATAAAACTTCTAGAATCAATCTTAGGTATATCAGAATCTTCGCTTTCTATTCTCTCAATTGTTGCCCCATTATCATCAGTGAGTCTAAATGGATAGCCTTCTGTTATGACATATTGACGTCCATCAATAGTTATAATAGGAACATGCTCTGTGCCTACAGCATTTATACTATATGTAACCCCAACTACCATAATGTCAGTAGAAATAGGATCATCTGTACTAGCATCGCGTAATTTAATGTCCTCAATATTGACAACTATAGTCTCTTCATGGAATGTGCAGGAAGCAGCATAACTATGTACATGAGTACATTTACCTGTTTTTATCAGAAGAGAAAAATCAGCCTGTCTCTTAGCAGAATCATCAAATCCCTGCTACAGATTATTACCTTTACTTTGAGGTGAAAAATAGTTTTTTACTATTTCATCTTGTGCCTTTGTTAAAAATACACTTTTCTCGTATTCTGATAATCCAGGTGCCTGATTAGAAGTAATATTATTATAAAGTAAATCAAACTGATTTGAAAATTCTGTTGAATCCATATTAATTTATATATTATGGGTAGGGGTATTCCCCTACCTTATTATTATTCTGCTTTAAGTTTTGCTTCAAGACTGAACTTAAGTTCTTGTCTCTTAGGACTACCTAAATATTTAGCTGCTGAAGATAATACTGGTTCTTCACCTGCCTCACAAAGAGGAGTATTATCACTTCTAAGATACAGATAGTTACCTTTCTTAGAGATTAATCCTGCATCAACACACTGTTGTATTAATACTTTATTCTCTAACAGTGGATCTCTAACTACCTTAAGGAACAGCTTAGATTGAGCTTCTAACAATTCACCAGCTTTAACCTGTAATACATCTAACTTAACATTAGCTGCTAATGGCTTGCCAGTAATTGTTTCAATAACAGTCTTAAGTATCTGTGGTTTATTCTCAATCTTACCATATTCTACATAACACTGCTGCTTAATAGTCATCTTAGACTTAGCTGCTGTATTGATAATATCATCAGATGTAATTACAAACTGATATGTAGCTTTAGGATTATCCTGTAATGCTTGAAGATTAGGAGCAACTATATCTTTATTTGCAAGAAGTATCTTGTATTTAATATAGTCAATAGGATCACTTAAATCTAATCTTGTATCATACTTTGAAAGTCTTACAGAAGATACGCCACCTTCTGTAGTATTCTCCCAGAAATTATTTACTTTGTTATATACATTAAGTGCTCCAACTTCTAATCCCATAATGTGTTCCAAATATTCTTTCTCTGAATCCATAAGTACATTTTTAAGCGTACCTGATTTTAATCTTGGAACCGTTAATGTTATAGTAGATCTTTCAGCAAGACCTCCATACATTACATGTTTAGGATCACTTATTGCTCCCTGTCTTGGAATATATTGTACTATTACTGTTTTATTAGATAAACAATTTATTAATTCTCCATTTGTAGAATGTTTCTTAGTTCCAGATACTCTACCTACCTAAGCAAAAGAGTTATTATTTACTGGAATCTGCGGAATTTCAGCTTGTTCTGTATCATCAACAGTAAAGTCTAAATTATCTAAAGCTTCTACCTTCTTATTTGCCATAATTTTTTCTCCCTATATATATTTTAATTTGTTTTAATTATAATTGGTAGTAGGCATAAAGCCTACTACCTATTATGAAAATTTTTATTTCTAAAATTAGCCTTCCAGTGCTGCTGGAATAAGTGACATAGTTCTTGTTGGATCAAGAATACATACACCTAATGTAGCTTTCTTGTGAAGAACAGCAGAATCCTCATCGTAAGAAGCGCTGATATTATCTGTCTGTCCTGTGAATGGGTTACCGAATGGACCCCACTGATATCCATGATACTCTGGCTTGCCCTTAAGAGCACACTTGAAGATATTTGGTTCATCTGTTGTACCGATGTACATAATATCAAATCTGCTACTCATAAGTGGGTGACCCTTTGAATCAAGTACCTTGTTTCTTACTGGATCATCATAGAAGTTATCAACTTCAAGTTTAACAGTAACACCGTTAGGTGCAGAGAATTCTGTGAACTGATAACCTGCTGCAAGAGAATTCTTGTTAAGTGGAGAATTAGTCTTTCTTACAACACCAAGTTGATCAGCATTAACCTGGAATTCAGTCCAACCACTCATTGCATTTCTAACAGCATTGTGGAATAAGATTGCACCAATTTCACCTGTTCTAATGATGAATGTTCTTTCACCAAAGTCAAGTTTTGCTGCACTTAATTCATAAAGAGCATCTTCAAGAAGCTTGAGTGAGAATGTATTATAGTAATAAGTATTACCATATTTCATTTGCTCTAACAGACCACTACCTGTTCTGATAGCTTCACCAGACTTACCGATGTTATGATATTCACCGTTTAAGTTACGGTTCGAAGTACCGAACATAAGAACTGAGTTCTTTTCATCAGACCACTCCTGCTCGAATTGCCATTCAGCCCATGCCATCCACATGTTAACAACTTTCTTGTTACCATCCTTGTCTACAACAGGAACACCACAAGCAAGTTTTCTATTTAACATTGTTGAACCTGGAAGCTTATATTGCTTTCTAAGAGTTGTCCATTCATTTCTCATAGTGATAGGAGCTGTGAATCTTACATCACCAACCTTTCTAGAGAGTTCTCTTTCTACTGGAGCATACTCATGAGAGAATCTTTCACCTTGTAACAGACGTTCTACTGGAATACCGTCAGTGATACCACCCATAAGTTCTACTTTATAAACAGCATTAGTACCTTCCATTCTTGGATCACCAAGGACTCTCATTGGATAAACTTCATTGAGATTACCGAAAAGTACTTCTCCATCAGCAAACCAATCTTCTGCAAATACAAGATAGAATGGAGATGTGCCTACACCAACGTTTGCACCACCAGAAGTTACTACTGTACCATCTTCACGTCTAGCCTCAACAAGAGGGATATTTCTTCTAGAACTGCCAATTACTTGCCATGTGAATTCATCATCAGTATCGAAATATTTAACAGGATACTTTGCTAATTCACTTTCCAGTGATTTACCTCTATATAAAGCAAGAAGTTGTACCATGAAATTAGAAGCCTGTTGTGGAGCTCTTTGATAGATAGCAGCAATATGATTATCTTTTGTGATACCTTTCCAACCTGTAAATTGCTGCATCTAGAATTTACCTAGCTTACCTGCCATAATAAAAATTTATTTATAAGTTAAAGTTATCAATTATTAATTTATATCAATCACGAAGCCTTGATCAAATATAGATTTGTTTGTAGAAGAAGTACCGCTACTTACATATTTAAGTGCTCCTCCATTGTCTCTTGATGTATTATTAAGAGTATGCTCCAATTCCTTTAACTTACGCTTTACCTCTTTCTTTGCTGAAGGGTTAACAAGTTTATCTAAATTAGTAAAACCATCAGTAAGTGTAAAAAGAATTCCAACATTCTTAATAAAATCATTTTCGTGATCTTTCTTATATTTTTGAATAGCTGTATAGAATTCTCCTGTTTCAGGATCTTTGTAAACAGGTCTTGAAACATTATCGTAGACTTTCTGTCTAGTGGCTTTGTCAATTTCAATATCTCCAAAGATTTTTTCACTATCCATTATGTCTTTCTTTAATTGTTCTGCCTGTTTCTTTACAGCTTTTTTGTTGTTTTCCTCTTCCTTTTTTGCCTTATCAAGAATTTCCTGATATTTACCTTCAAAGAAATCTTTATTTCCTTGTAATGCCTGAGTTGCTTCTTCAATATCTTCACC
>Ga0326512_10001812_pt1 | contig 16104 bp, 18 predicted proteins | sample 1_2617_0518_D_FD_203652 | JGI IMG/M metagenome (GOLD analysis project Ga0326512, IMG submission 203652) | Bovine rumen microbial communities from UC Davis, California, United States - 1_2617_0518 | ecosystem: Host-associated > Mammals > Digestive system > Stomach > Rumen | place: USA... | reverse complement strand
ATTTTCTTTTTTTGATGAACTTTCAATATTTTAGATATGTTCCTTCAATAATTCTAATGGTTATGGTTCTAAGTATCATTTTAATTAATCATTCCTTTAATATCTTAAAGTGGTATTACTTTATTGTAAATGTTGCCATTTGATACATATCAAATCACTTCAAAATGATAAAGTAATACCAGTTTAATAAATTGCCTTTTTTTCTAAACAAATAATATAACATTAATAGAAAATAAAACCAAATGTTCAAAAAATATCAAGTCAATTCGATACAAAATTTAACATTTTCAAAAATTACTAAACATTTGATGAACATGAAAAATTTCATCATGGTATTCTAAAGAATACTAAAGAATACTAAATTTTCAAAAATGGAATACTAAAGAATACCATAGAATACTAAATGGAATACTGATAGAATACTTAGAATACCAAATGGTATTCTCTTAGATGAAGTTCAGTTTAATCTTATATTTTAAATAGAAGTAATTTCTATAAATATATAATATTGGTATTACTATTTGATAGAATACCATTTAGTATTCTCTTAGTATTCCATATCAAAAGTAGCTAAAAAGAAGAAAGAAGGAATGATTGTTAATGATTATACAAAATAAGGAACTGAAAACAACAGGAAAGAAAACTAAAAAGAGATTTATTAACTTTGGATTAAAAGAACCTTTTGAAGATGGTACTGTAACTGTTATTCATCAGGAACAGTTTAATCAATTAAAAGAAGAATATCATGAACTTAAGGAAAATGTTGAAAACAGTATAGGCAATGAAGAAATAATTAAACTTGAAGATAAGATTAAGGAACTTCAGGAAGAAAACCTAAACCTGAAGGAAGAATTGAAAAATACTAAATCTGAAAATGAATCATTAATTGATAAAGTAGCTGCTAAATCTGATATACTTGAAGAATTGAAACAATCAAATAATGAAAGGATACTTGATTTAAAAGAAGTGATAACTAAAAAAGAAGAAGAAGTTAATTCTTATAAATCTGAAGTATCTGATTTAACTGAAAAAAACATATCATTGAAGATAGCATTAAATGATATACTTCATGAATACAATAAAATGAAAAACAGATCCTTAATAGGAAGAATATTAAATTCAGAAACCATAGAAATAACTGAATATAAAAAATTGGTAGATAATAAGCCTGTTTATACTCCTATAGATACCAATTTAGAAGAATAAAAAAAGAGTAAATAGGAAAAGGATAATCCTTAAATCCTATTTGTAATGTTCAGTTTTTTCTTCTTCTTCCTTCTTTTCCTTCTTTTATCTAAAGGAGCATAACCAATAGGATAAAAATCTTCATAAGTAAATGATTCAACAATGTAACCACATTTAGAACAGATTATATATCCTTCCCTTATAATGAAATAGTTACATCTACAGTTAGAACAGCATTTAGAATAATTAATATGATAATGTTCCATGAAAACAACATAACCTTCTTTTATAACTCTTTTATCTGTTCTCTAACTGCTTTATATTCATCATATCCTTTAATTAACCAATAGAAAGAAGAATCATTATCCTTAGAAAGTTCAGGAAATTCTTTTCCATGAATATCTATAAAACATTTTATGGATTTAAGATTATCTTCAGTTATTCCTAATACTTTTTTTATCATTGTTTTAGATTCCTTTCCTTCATTGGTCTTAGCATATTCCAATAAGGCCTTTAATATTTCAGTAGATAAACATGTTAAGTTATTATAATCCTGATAAGATTCTTCAATAAAAAAGGAAATTGACTTATTATTTTCTTCTAAAGCCTTAATAAGAAATTCATTAGCAGTTCTTAATCTTACTTTAAGTTCATTGATATAAACATGATCATGATTTTCACTATAATATCTTGTAGTATCTTCTATCATATTCTTATATCTTAAAGCTTTTTTTTCATCATGTTCAATAAAAGCTTCATAAAGGCCTTCAATGAAAGATAATTGATATAGCTTAAATTCTAAAATTGGCATATCCTTAATACATTCTTTAAATTGCTTTTCAATATAATCAATATTTTTCATTCTATAACTCCTTCTTCATCAGGAACTTTTAGTTCAAATTCTTCAAAATCATATTCAGGAACAGTTTCTATAGGTATATTTAATTCATTAGTGGATTCAATGATTTCTTCAAAAGGATTAACCTTTAATTTTTCATATTCCCTTATGGTTTCCTTAATTTCTTCCTGAAGGTTTTCATAATCCCTAAGCATTGGAACTAATTCTTTAATGGTATCTTCAGAAACCTTAGGAACATCTTCAAAATATGGATTAATATGTTCTATGAACTTATCAATCCTATTAACTAATCTTTCAATGATGAAATTAAGTTTTTTTTCAGTTCTATCAAATCTTTCATTATAAAATTCAATACTAAGTTCATGAACATCTTCTTCAATTTCCATTATAAGATTTAAATCTTCTTCTTTGCCAATATCTAAGTTAAATTTATTCTTAATGTATTCTTCAATCTTATAGAAGCTGCTTAACCTATATCTAAATTCCCATGATACAAATAGTTCATATAAACAGATTTTTAAGAAGGATAAATCAGATTCTAAAAGAGAATATAAGGTATTCAGTTTAAGATATACAATCCTATTTCTTAGATTCATGATTTCAATAGTATTTTCATCATGATCTTCCAATAAGGAAAACATCATAGAATTAGAAACTAACAAATCAGTTCTATATTTATCTTTCAAATCAATTTCTAAATCCATGAACTTTTTAGTTATATCATGAATACCTTCTTCATTATCCTTAAAATTGTTTTTAAAATTCCATAAATAAGAAACATATTCATTAGATAAGTTTTCATAGATTTTATTTATTTCTTCTTCCTTCATATTAGATAAAACTTCCTTTCTTTGTTTTTCTAACTGATTAACATTCTTCATTTAAACCAAATCCTTTAATAAAACCAATTAGTCATTTTCTGATAAAGATATTTAACATCTTCTTTCTTATCCATGTAATCTAAATAAGCTATTACTTTATATAATTCCTTTTCATCTTTTTCATTGCCATTTAAATCACTTAGCATATTAATAAATTCCAATCTATCTGACATATAAAGCCTATTTTCATATTCATCAATGATTTCTTCAGGAAGAATTTTCTTCAATTGTTTAAGAATAGAATCAAATTTTTCTAACTGTTCCTTTAATAAAGAAATGAAAGGAACATATTCATCAATTACCATTATATCATTAGAAATATTAGGAGCATTATCTTCAGGTATAGGAAGCTTCTTTAAATGTTTGATTAAATCAATACTTCTTTTAAAAACATCTTCAATAATGGAAACTATAACTTCAGATGAATCTTCTTCATATAAATTAATAAGATTGGATAAAGTTTCATTAATATAATGTAATTGCCTAACTCCATCTGAATAAATCAAATTATTATAATTTCTTTCCATGAAATAAAGTTCGTTCATCTGTTTATAAGAAATATCTTCAACTAATTTTAACCTTTCAAGGTTTTCAAAATTATCTAAATTATTATACTTGAAAGAAATAAGATTCTTAACTTTCCTGATAATATCATATTTCTTATGAGAATTTTCTTTATATCTGTTAAAATCTGTATCAAAAGAAAAAAGAACTTCATAATATTCCTTAAATAACCTTTTAAAGTATTCTGTAAATTCTTTTTCATTCATATCAGATAATAATTCTTTAAATTCTTCATCTAAATCTTTTTCAATTGATTTATATTTACCCATTATTTAACAACTCCCTTTCCTATTTTGATTCAGTAGCTATTTTTTCTAATTCTTCCTGAATCTCTTGAAGCCTATCTAATTTTTCTAAACTTTCTTCAGGAAGATCTTCATCTTTAGGATTGTAATCATTAACAGATGAAGTAATAATTCCTTCTTCCATTAATTGAAGTTTTTCTTCCAAATTATCTAATTGTTTATCCTTCAAAATACTATTAACAGTTTCTAAACTCTTTAAAGCCGTTTTATACTGTTGATTCTTAGCATTAGAAATAGCAGCTTTTTTAATATTATTCTTCTTAAGTGCCTGTTCCTTCAATTCTAAAGCTAACTGTAAACATGTATTTAAAATATACTCCCTTATCTCTCTATCAGATTTAAATTCAGGAAGTTTAGGTTTAGGTTTCTTTGGTCTACCCCTTTTTCTTTTAGGAACTTTATTATCATTCATGTTTATCAAAATCCTTCAATTTATTTATCTTATTTAATTAAACAAAAAATAAGGAGCATTAAAAGGCCTTATTATTATCAATCTAAGAACAGATAAACCTTCTTCAGAAACCATAAATTAACAAAAAAATTTTAGATACGTTTTCTGTACCCTGAACTTATTGTTTTTTATGATTTGATATTAGGAATATCTGTTCTAAGGCCTTCTTTCTTATCTTTTGTTTCTTAGTAGTAGTTCATCTATCATAATTCTTTAATGATCCATCAATATTTTTAATGGTTTTTAGTTCATATATTGATTTAATTGAACATTTAATTCAGTATTTTATTAGCAATTATTTTTCATGATTTTCAGTAATGGTTTAGCATTATCAGATTAATAAATTTCATATAGTTTCTTTATTATTTCTTCCTGTGTTTTCAGATTGTAGTATTTTTTAATGAAATCATAATAGTTAAGATAGAAACCACATGTATAACAGGAACAGTATTTAGGAGTTACTTTCATGGAAGGATTGTTATCATTATGGAAAGGACATTTGAACATTGAATAATTGGAATATTCTCTTTCAGGACTTCCTATAACTTTACTAACTAATGTTCGCATATCTATATCCCTGAAATCTATACCTACTGAATCATGATTATTATTAATCCTTTTAGCTGCTAACAGTTCTCTTTTCTGTTTTTGAAGTTCCTTTTGTTTCATCTGTTCCTTCATCATTCCTTCAGTTATCTTATCATTCAAGTTAATAAGATTCTTATGAAATATTTCATCAGGAAAATAGGATTCTCTATCAAATGATAAAGGCCTTACCCTGTTTCTTTGTACCTGTTGAAGAAATTCATCATAAGTAACTTCATTATCTATAGGAACTGTATATAATCCTGTTCTTTCATGTTTAGAATATGGTATTCTTTGTTTTCTACTGATAGGATCTTTATTAACTGATAAATCAATAAGTTCTAAATCCAATTTTTTCTTTAAATGAACTGCTAAATTATAGCTTATCTTATCTATGTTAATCAGTTTCATTGGATTAAGAAAAACTACCAAATGGAAGCCTTTAGAACCTGAGAATAAAGGATATGGTTTTATTCCTAAGGTTTCCATGAAGTAATTTATTAATGTTTTAAGTTCATTAAAAGGCCTTGATAAGAGATTATCATTTAAAATAAGGTTTCTGAACTGTTTCTGATAATCTTTAATAACTGTTATTCTTTCTTTACCATGTAGTTCAATCTTTGCTTTTCCCATGTTTTCTTTAATAGTTTTAACTTCTTCAGATGAATCCATATCAAAATCAAAAAATAATCTATCTGTATATCTTAATCTTTTATCTTTTGAATGAAAATCTTCAACATTGGAATAAAAGGTTAAACTACTGATTAATGTTCCTATTCCTTTGTTTCTATTACTCTGTATAACACTATAAAACCTTCTATCACTATTGGAAATCATGGAAGCTTTAGGATATTTTAAGGAATCAATCACTTTATCTAAATCTGTATCCACATAGATTAATTCCCTGAAATACTGATTACCATAAAAGGAAGAATAGTATTCTTTGAAGCTGCTATTGGTTATCATGGTTTAGCAGCTCCTTTAATTATGGAATACTTATCATATTTTTTCATGATTTCCTTATTCTCTAACATCTGTTTAAGTGTCTTATCTATCTGAAGAATTATTGAACTAAAATCTTCAGATTCAGGATCTGTTCCATAAATCTCTGAAATATGATAAATTATATTCTTCTTTGTTTCTGTTCCATGTTCATTTAGGAAGCTAATTATAGTATTGTATAATTTAGGATAATCATAAATAACTATAATTTCAATGAATTCTTCTTCTTTTTCTGATTTCTTATGAATATCTTTAATATTTTCATGTTTTATTAATGATTCTTCTATCTGTTTAGCATTTGAAGAAGTATCCTTTGTTTTCTTTGATGAATACAAAATACCCTTATTATATGTATAAAGATTTTTTTCTGTTTCTTCCAAATAATCAAAATTCCTAAAGATATTATCAATATCAATTTCATCTTCATCAGGAAGATTTTCAAATTCCATGATAAAGGATTCTATGAAATCACATAAGGAATCATAATCAGTAATTGGTTTAGAATAATTAGAACAGAAATCAATCAAAAAACTTTTCTCTCTATATATATTCTTAAAATTGTATCTATTAAGTAATTTAATTAAAATACTTAATTTCACTTCTAACCCATTAAAATATGAATATAATTCATTAATATCCATTATATTAATATTATTTTCAGAAATAGGAACTTCTTCTTCAATATCTGATATAATTCTTCCATAAACATAAGGACTTTTATATTCATCTTCATTAAGAACTACCTTTTCAATTAAACCTAATTCTTCAAGATTCTTTTTATTCCTGCCTTTTGTAGAACCATCAATATCTACCTTTAAGGTTTGCTTATTAATCATTAATCGCTTACTTAAAGAACTTAAGGTATCCAATCCATCTTTAATAGCTTTCTTTGTACCTGAAGAATCAGCTTCCAAATATTCTAAAGATTTCTGTTCAACAAATTCATAAAATTCTTCCTTAGAATTATAAACAGAAATTTCATTAAGAATAGATTTTTGCCTTTCACTTAACTTATATTTCTGAGTATCAATATCCCATCTATCCAATATGTATTTATAATCTTCAAAAGTTCCTAAAAGGATAGTTTTCCCTTTAACTGTAATCTTTCTTCTTTCTGAATAATGATAAAACGTTTTAGCATTGGATAAGCTAATGAAATTAGGTATATCTCTATTATTAAATTCATCAGGAATCAATAAGGTAATGAAAGGATTAAAAACAGAAACATTTTTTTCTACTAAATAATGAATGGAACATTGGTTAATCATGTTCAATAATTTTAACTGTTCATTATCCTTCATTTTAGTTTCTGCATTTCTTTTAATGAATCTCTTAACTTCAGATTTATCAGTATCTTCTTCAATGAATCCTTTAAACAATCTATCAGAAAATTCTTCATCAGGATTAGTTTTAGCATAAGTGTAAATGTTTAAGAAACTTCCTTTTAAGGTATAGGTTTTAGCTTTGTTAGTTCCTGATTCCTTATTAACTGTTCTTAATTCCTTAATCTTCTTCCTGTTATCTGTTAGTTCCTTTTCTGTTTCTATGTTGCTTTCATTAAGGATAACATCATCTTTAACCAATATATTATAATCTTCATTGTAGCTTTCATTATCATAATAAACATTCTTTGAAGAAACATTTCTTAAGATTTTAACATGAATCTTAGGATAATTATCCACTACTGCTAAAGCTATATTTGTTTTCCCTTTCCCTGTATTCCCTGATATTTCTGTCTGTACAGGTTCATCAATGTAAACAGATCCACATACTAAAACCAATGATTCCTTAAGATTGTTATTCCCTTTATGAATAATGGATACAGTATTGATTATATTATCAAATAGTTTATCTTCTTCAATAATTTTAATAGCTATTTCCCTTATTCTCTTAGGATAATCATTAAATGATGAAAAAACATCTGTTTCAACTATATCTTCAGATTCAGATTCAATAAATTCAACCTTTTTTCCTTTATAGGTTTTAAAATCCTTTGTTATCTGTTCAAAATCAGAAACATTTCCTAATTCTATACTGAATCTGTTTAATCCATTTTCCAATACTCCATCAGGAAAAGGTTTAATTTCTTCATCATATTTAGGATTGATATTTATCTTAACCTGATTCTTCAGTTCCTTTTCCCTTCTATTGTTAATAGCTGTTATTGGTCTACTGTCATAGGATATAGCAGTTTCATTAACAAATTCATCTTTATCATTGAATAATCCTATACTGTATTCATATTTTGAACTGTTTCTACCTATTCTTAAATAATATTTTGGATTAGTTTCAAAAGGACAAAATAAGGCCTTAGAATTATACCTGTATCCTTTTCCTTCAAGTTCCTTATTAATCTTATATATGGATTGATCTTCTAATTCATGTATTTCTTCTTCTAATTTTTTAGAAGTTTTAGATATTTCTTCTTTAGTTTCTTTTTCTACTTCATCAAATAGGTTAGAAACTTCATTTTCAGTTTTAAAATCTTTTGCAATCATAATATCCAATAATAAGTAATACTATGTATTTATATATTAAAAGAAACATAATTAAGATTAATTAACAATCAATCCTTTACTTTTTTTCTATTTTAGAAGATATATTCCCTGTATCTTCTAAACTACTTTCTTTTAATTAAAATACATAAACAATCAATTAAAATAAACTATTCTTCTTTTGCTCCTTCTTTAATGGAACTTCCATAAAAGAAAATACTGTATCTTATCAATTCAGAAAGATTAGCATGTTCAGATATAGATAAGATACTTCTTATTTCATCTTCTTCATTCTTATTAACTTTGAAACTAAGAACTTTATTCTTAGCCATTCCTTCAGGTAACTTATTATTCATAACCTTAGCAGCTCCTTAATTATTAAACCTATAATATAAGAATTTATCTTCATCAATTCCAACTTCAAGGAAATCTAAAGAAAGATTAGTATTAGCCAAATCATATATAGATTTCATAAGTTCAGTTAATTTTCCTCCTGCTATAGAATCCTTATTGGAAAATTGGAATAATGAAAACATTCCCATTTGAATTAGCTTTTCCATATACTCCAAATCCTTCTTAGTTAATTTATTTCCTTCATAATTCTTAATAACATGTAGATTAATAAGATATTCAATAAACAATTCAGTAATAGAATGAACATGTTCATTATTTAATGGATATTTCTCAAATATCATTCTAACATGATCATCAGAATTTTCTTTTTCATATTCATTAATAATAACATCATAATGATTTTCAATCCATTCAGTTAAATATTCAAAATTTCCTTTTTTCATCTAAAATAACTCCTTCATAATGTTCTATTATTCATAATTCCAAAATTTTCCATTAAAAATAATAATTCTTTCATTTTATGTTCACTATTTAAAGAATCCCAACCATTAATCAGTTTATACAATTCTTCTTTAGAACTAAAGAAAATAACAATATCATATCCTTCATTTTCTTCATCTGAATTAGTTATAAAACTAATATTCCCTGATTCATTAAATAATTCATCAATAGGTATTTTAAAATAACCTACAGATGAATAATTAGGATTCATCAAAAGGATAGAACTATCATTAATAACAATAGATTTTCCTTCTTCTAAATCTGTAGATAAATATCCTTCACTTTCAGAAACATCTTTAACAATACCTAAAGTTTCTTCATCATAATCAGTAAATTCTTTTAGGAATTTGATGAAAGGATTCTTATCTTTTTTCATATGTTTTAAAATATTAACCATAACCTTAACCTTCATTCTTTATTCTATCCTGTAATGTTTCTTCAGATTTTCCTTTTCATTCATTTCTTCATGGATAATCCTTTCAGTTACCTTATCTAAATCCTTTCTTAACATGTTTCTTTTCAGATTCCCATAATTCCCTGTTAAATGAGTTAGGTAACTTCTTATTTCCTTAACATCTTTATCAGATATTAAAGCAGGACAAAATAATGTTTTCAAATAAGATTTAGTATCATATAATTCCAAATCATAAGTATTAGGATTAATGGTTATAAGGTCTTTATATCCTGTTTCATATCTCTTAGGAGTAGTGAAATATAATTTATCATTCCTAATTTTCATATAAATAGCTATTAACTGATTAGTATTCTTTTCAAGAGAATTATTAACTAATTTTTCAGTTAAATCTTCTTTATTTATCAATATCATAACTTTCAAAATCCTTAATTCTTTTTCTTTGCTTACTTTCTTTTTCTTTCTTTTAATAGGAAGAAGTATTAACTTTCAATAGCTGCTAATTCATCTTCTTCAAAATTCTAAAAATTTGTAGACACTCTATTTATAATACCTACTCCTTCATAGTGAATAAAATCAATCCTGTAATCTTCAGTTCCTTTAAAATCTTCATCATCTAAGTTTGATAAGTATTCCAAATTATGAATTAAATAATCAATATCTGAATATGTTCCAGTAGAAAAATGAGTTTCTTTTAATTCTTTGATTATTTTTTTAAAATCCTGAGAATCTATTACTAATGTTTCAGTTCCTACAATTTCATATTCAAATGTATTTTCAAAAGCTTCTAATAGAATTTTAGCTATTGAAGAAGTTCCTATTTCCAAATAACCTAAATATACTCCTGAAAATTCATTCCCTTTTTCTTTAGTAATATTAATTTTTTCAAGTTTACTTTCTTTTTCGCCTTCTTTAACTGAGATTTGTTTTTCTAACATTAACAATCATTCCTTAAATTTTTGTTATGAAAATAAAAAAATAGCAGTTAATTTATCATTTAAAGAATTTATCATTGTTTAATTAATAAAAATAGTTATCCTATAGGAGCATGAAGAAAAAATAGTAACATTATTATATAGATGAAAGATATAATAAATGATATATTACTTTTTTTAATACTTCCTTAGGAATCATTATTTGATTTTTAGGATCATGAAGATTTGATTGTAAGAATTTTGAATCATGTATTGGAAGAATGTAATCTATAATAGTATATTTTGTTAAATTGAAGGCCTTAATTCCAATTTAACATATTTCTACTATTATATGGAAACTTTTGAAAACCTTTTTGGAAATGTTTCTAATCCAAATTACATCATAAGTTTTAGCAGCTTCCAATTATCTAAAAACCAAAAACCCATTATTTTTATTAAAGAATGAACTTCAATAAAATCTTAACCTGTAACGTTTTATTTCCATGTAATACCATTTGTTTTTAGGCATTTATAAAGTTTTCTATAAGAAAAATGGTTTACTAATAGTATACCTTAATAATTAAGGATAAAAAAAGAAATAAAGAAAAAATATGTAATAATAGAAAAAAATAAGAAAAAATAGTACAAAAAATAAGAAAAGAAAAAAGGAAAATAGGAAAAGATTTTACTTATATTCTTTTGTAATTTCTCTGATAACATTCCTAAGAGATTCCTTAATTTCATCTTTGCCTTTATCATATCCTTCATTAAACAAATCTACCTTACTTAATTTTAAAGATTCATTTTCTTCCTGAAGTGTTTCAACTAAATCATTTAACATATCTATCTGTTTTCTAAGTTCCATGTTCTCTAATTCCAATTCTTCAATCATTGAATCTTCAGAAACATCTGAAACAGATTCTTCATAGGAACTTAAATCTTTAAAACCTTTCAGGAACTGTTTTAATTCATCATTGGAAGAATTTAGGATTAAGGCCTTAAATTCATTTTCTGTAATCAATCCAATATCTAACAGTTCAAAATCTGAATCTTCATTAAACTTCCAATCATAAACATAGAAATAAGGATCTCCATAATTATTAAAATAGTAACCTATTCCCTTATGAGTATCATTAGCAGTTTTATATTCATTATCTATAAATTCATCTAAGAAATTATTAACCTTGAAATGTACTAAAGAGTAACCTAAATAAAAATAGAAATCCTTTGAATAAGAATAATCATTAATCCATTCATTTAAATGAAGAAAATCTATTATAGGTTTTATTCCTGAATCTGTGAAATAATGATTGTTTAGCATATTAACAAAATCTTCTTCATCAAGCAATTTAGAAGGATTAAGATAAGTATCATTATTTAGGATTATTGATGAAGAATCATTAGTTAATCCATCTCTACCTATAAGATAATTATCCTTAGCTGCAAGATAAAGGCCTTTATTCGTTCTTTCTTCTTCAAAATAATAAGGAAATATAGATACAACATCAATATTATAATATTTCCTTTCAGTACATTTAGAATTAAGAACATCAATGATTATTTCCAACATTGCCTTATTCCTATTAGGAAAAGCATTAAGGTATTCATTAAAATCATTTTCAACTTCTTCAGGAAGCTTAAAAGTAGTGAAAGGTTTCTTATTTAAAGGATTCTTCTTATACTCCTTATAATCAGGATTAATTTTCATCTTTTAGCAGCTCCTTATATTTCCTTTCAGTAGCTATTTCATCAATCTTTCTTTCCTGAAGTTCCAATTGTTGCTTTTGCAGTTCCAATAACTTTTCCCTTAGAACAGATATTGATTCCTGATAATCTTCAATCTCTAAATTAATTATTGAAATACTGATGAAAGCATAACCAATAAGCTTATCCAAATCTTCAATTACATAATCTTTATCAGATTCTAACAATTCATTTAATTCTTCATGTAATAGGATAAGGTCTTTCTGTGGATTATCTGAAGATTCAATAAAATCAGTTACATATTTCTTAACATCTTCTTCAGTTACTCCATGTTCGATAAGATCCAATTCAAATTTTACTTTATTAAATTCAAGATTACTTATTATTCCTTTTGTTTCTGATATTGCTTTTTCATATCTTTTAATTTCCAATTCTAACTTCTTAGAATCATAATCAGTTAAATCAATTAACATATCAATCAATCATTCTTTCTTAGCTATTGGAATATCTTCAATTTCTTCTAAGGATATTGATAAACCATTGAATTTAAATGAATCATTACCTTTAGCATGTTGTTTTAAACATTCATCTTTAAAGGATTCTAAAGCTGCTCCATCATTGAAACCTAAATATTCTTCATCATATAGATAGGATTGTACCAAATGATAAGAATCAGTATTTTCTACATATTCATTAACAGGAACTTTAGAATAGATTACTTCATCATTTTCATCTGAATCAGAAAACAACAATTCATTATCAATAATTATAATATTATCAATTCTCTTTTTATCAATACTAACTAACAACATCTTATTTAACTCCTAATACTCTGAATTTTCTCTTTCAGAATTTTCTTCATACATTTCTATTTCTAATTCCTTAATGGATATTTCCAATTTCTGAATTTCTAATTTCAATTTTTCAATTTCAAGTTCCAAATCCAATTTTATATATTCCTTATCCACCATTTCAACAGCTCCTTTACTTAAATTTAACTCCTTCTTCCATCTTCCTTAACTGTTCCTGAAGATCTTCCTTATATGAAATTAAACTAAATTTTTCATCTTCTAAAACTAAGTTCTTAAAGGTTAAAGCTCCCATTTTTAAACAATTACTACTAATAAAATAGTTTAAATAAACATCTCTAATAACAGTATCTGATAATATATAATCAATTTCTTCTTTAAGTTTATCTTCAGGAATGTTTTTCTTCATCAATTCGTTCTTTAGTTTGATTATTTCATAGCTATTCCTATAGATTTCAATTTCTTTTTCTTTAATCTCTACTTCAATTTCCTTTATTTCAAGTTCAGTTTCTAATCTTAAACCTTCCTGATCTACCATCTTTAGCAGCTCCTAAGTATTACTAATTAATCATATATTTCCAATACTGCATTAATAAAAATATCATTGTAGACAAAATTGTAGACATACAATTGTAGACAAAATTGTAGACAAAAAAACCCTAATAAATAATACTTTTTATACTGAAAAGTATTAAAAAGGACTTTTTGTAGACAAAATTGTAGACATTCAAATTTTAGGATTTTATGAAAATTCATCAAAAACCTTTAATTTTTGTCTACATATTTGTAGACATTGGATTGTAGACAAAATTGTAGACATGAAAATAAGTTTTCTTAAAACGTTTTTAAATCAGATTTTATTGAAAAAATTATTCTAATCCAATTTTAAAACATTGAAAAATCTTATTTTCATAAATAAAGCATTCCTATAATAATAATAATAATATAAAGAAAATATAATAATATAATATAATATAATATATTGAATTGTAGACATTGTAGACAAAATGAAAAAAGGTATTGTAGCAGTTTTTGTAGACAAAAATGTAGACAATGATATAACCTTATACCTTTGAAAAAATTGTAGACATTGTAGACAATCCTTAACCTGATTAATAAATTCCATGTTTTTCTTTATACCAATCAAAGAAATGTTTAAGATAAATTCTTTCATCTAAAGCTTTCATTTCAAATTCTTCTTTAATTTCCTTTACAACATACATTCTTCTTTCTTCAAATAAGGAAATAGAATAATCTGAACCTTTTTTAAGTTCGTATCTATTAATAAAATCATTATATCCTTCCTTATGATTTTCAAGATTTTCAAATGATTTAATAGTAATAGGATCTTCAATATTGATATATGTTTTAGCTTTATCCCTTTCAATTCCTTCTTTAGTTTGATTAAGTAATTGCTTAGCAATTTTTAATTCTTCTTCTAAGGCCTCTACTTTTTCTGTTTGTTGAATCAATTGAACATTCTTAGAATTATAGATTCCTTCATAATATACTAATCCATTGATAATAATCATTTCTTTAGTAACTCTTCCTTTACTACATCTTAGAACATTATCAATCCTTTCTTCAGTAGATTTTTCAATCCTAACTGAAATCTTTCCCTTTTTAGCCATTTTCTAACCTTCTTCTATAATTAAAGAATGATTAAAATCCATGAAAATAAAAATAGTATTCTATGGTATTCTATGGAATACCAATTAAAAGTAAACTTTAAATACTCCTATAATAAAAATAGTATTAAGTAATTACTTATTGGAATTTAGGATATTGCAGTATCCTAATTCCTACCTATTCTATTTTTAATATCCATTGAATTTTATAATCATTATTTTATATCTAACTTTTTCTGTTTAGGATCTTCTTCATCTCTTTTTAATCCTTCAATGATATATCTTGTCATGATTTCTTTTATTGAAGTTTCTTCATCTAAAGCCCTTTGTTTAACTGCTTGATGAATATCCTTTCTTATAAAAAAACTTGTTTTAACTTCTTCTACCATAATATCACTTTATTATGTTAATTCAATTACTCTCTTAAATAAATTAATAAATATTCATTGGAGTAATTACTATTATTATGTATTACCTAATATTTAAATGTTTATTATTAAATCCATGTAACCCTTCAGATAAATAAGCTGCTCCATTGACTAATAGATACTTCCCTTGATAAAATATACATCATGATCATCTTCAGGAAGATAAATTTTATAATACTCCTATTGATATAATATTAATTAGGTATTAGTTGAAGTGTCTATTTTTTAAAAATTAAATCTTAAACCTATTCAAAAAATAGAATACCCCCTTTACATTTTCTTCAACTAATATCCTACTGTTTAATTGGATTATCAGTTAATCAGATTCAAATCTTTTTTTAAACTATCATTTTAATTAATCCTTCTTTCATTTTCCTTAATTGGTTATTGTTTTTTGATTTTTCAGTTCCTGTTAATCTACATAACCTATTGGAATTATGATGAACTAATCCAATTTAGATTTTTCATCTATTGCAGCTATTGGAGTTTTCATCATGGATTTTCATGAAGGCCTTAATTTTTTTAGTAGAATACTAAATTTAGTTCGTTATCATTGGAAAGAATACCATGTTTCATAATGGTATTCTATGGAATACCAAATGGTATTCTTAGAATACTAAATGGAATACTATAAAATTTTCAGATTTTCATTCCTGAAGATCAACATGTTACATCATGAAATTTTTCTGTTTCTTCGATATGAATCTATTATTGGTTTCATTATTGAACAGATTTTAGCATTTTTTCAGGTATTTTTCTTTCATGAAACCATGAAAACGATAAACAGTTTAAAATTTTCCTTGAAGATTGCCTTAATATTTTTGATACTTCATCATTAAGGTATTGATTTTATGGAAGAAAGTTTTCATTTCCTTGAAGCTTCAAATTTTTATTTTTTTGATTTTCTTTTTTTGATGAACTTTCAATATTTTAGATATGTTCCTTCAATAATTCTAATGGTTATGGTTCTAAGTATCATTTTAATTAATCATTCCTTTAATATCTTAAAGTGGTATTACTTTATTGT
>Ga0326512_10001811_pt1 | contig 16104 bp, 13 predicted proteins | sample 1_2617_0518_D_FD_203652 | JGI IMG/M metagenome (GOLD analysis project Ga0326512, IMG submission 203652) | Bovine rumen microbial communities from UC Davis, California, United States - 1_2617_0518 | ecosystem: Host-associated > Mammals > Digestive system > Stomach > Rumen | place: USA... | reverse complement strand
GCTCCATACCCTCGTAGGCCACACAAAACTTGGCTGCTTTGTCGGCCAGCCGCTTGTTAGTGAGTCCGGCATAGCTATTCTGCTCCTGAACCAGACAGGGTATACCCAGTGCATGGGCTGCGGCAAGTGTGGCACTGCTGGCATAGCCTCCGACACCGACTGCAACAGCAGGGCGGAACTGTCGCAGAATGCGACGCGCCATCCACTTGCTGCGAATATAGTCGCAGGCCACCATGATGTTAGCCGGCTTCCACAGCGGGCGATAGAGGCCACGGATGGGAAGGCCCTTAATCTCGTAGCCGGCATCGGGCACGCGCTGCATTTCCATACGTCCGAGGGCACCAACAAAGAGAATCTTGGCATCGGGACGCAAGGCCTTGATAGCATTGGCAATAGAAACAGCCGGAAAGATATGTCCTCCAGTGCCGCCTCCACTGATGATAACTCTTAACTCTTGATTCATATCTGAAAAAATTGCATGCAAAGTTACTAATTATATTCTTTTAAACGGTCAATTTATCGTCTCTTTTTTTCGCAGAACGACTTACGCTAAGCATCACTCCGATATAGGCGCAGTTGATGATGGTAGATGTGCCGCCCTTTGAGATGAGTGGCAACGGCTGGCCGGTGACGGGAGCCAGACCAACGGCGACCATCATGTTGAAAGTAGCCTGTATGACCAGCAACAACGCCAATCCCAGAACAAGAAAGGCAGGAAAGTTGTTTTCGCAACGGCTGGCAATACGTGCCGCACGATAGAGCAACACGATATAGAGAAATGCGATGACAGCAGCACCAATAATGCCCATCTCCTCGATGATAATCGCATAGATGAAGTCGGAGAAGGCCTGAGGCAGGTAGTCGCGCTCTACGGAGTTGCCTGGTCCCTTGCCGATAATACCCGATGATGCGATGGCCATGTTGGCATGACCCACCTGGAAGTTTTCCTCAATATCGTAGTCTGACGGAGCCACCTCTCTCCTATCGGCAAACTTCAGAATACGGTTACGCTGCGTGGCAAAACGATGGAAGATACCGCCACCCTTGATGCTGGTATTGTCGTCATCGGCCTTGTCGGACTTTGACACGCTCTCTGCCGTTACGGTAGTTTCGTCAGCATCATCCATGCTACCCAAAGTGAAGACAAGTGTTAACCCCACTGCCGCTGCAAGAACTATTCCCCCCACCAGTTTACCCATTTGCGACATTGGCACGCGACCAATAAACATCATCAAGAAAATAACTGCAAAAAGAAGGGCAGCCGTCGAGAGATTCTCGATCCCAATAAGGAACGTGGTAGGCACAAGTAAGAGCATGATATACTTAAAGGCTTTGCGATCGGCTCCCGTCTCGCGCTGCATAGCACTTAAGATTTGGGCAGTGACCAGCACCATCGTCCCTTTGGCAATTTCAGACGGTTGGAACGTGAAACCCGCCATGGAAATAACACGGTTAGCACCATTGATGCTTTCGCCACCAACCAGCACCCATATCAACGTCACTGCTGAGATGAAAAGCAGGGCTGGCGTCATCAGTTTGAAATAGCGGCAAGGAATATTGAGTGTCACCACAGCCACCAGCACGCCTAGAAAAATCATGGCCGCATGATAGATAATGGGACCCATATAATTCTGGCTCTTGTATGTCAGGTTACTGGAAGCCGAGAAAACTTCCACGATACTGATCATACAGAGGAGAAAGAACACCATCCAGATGACCTTGTCGCCTTTGAAGATATTACTGATTTTCTTATTCACCTTACTGTTTCTTATATCGAAATGACGGGATCAATTGTATAAGCGGCATATCAGAGACTACGAGCAATGGCCTTGAACTGTTCGCCACGATCTTCCATGTTCTTGAAAAGGTCGAACGATGCGCAGCAGGGACTCAGGAGCACGGTCTCACCAGGCTGTGCCATCTCGTAGCACGCTTGCATACACTCTTTCATGGAATGTGTATCGCGTACGGGTATCCCCATTGCATCGAAATTGTCATGCAACTTCTGGTTGTCTGCACCAAGGTAGACTAATCCGCTACACTTTTCCTTGACCAATGGCTTGATCGGTTCGTAGTCGTTGCCTTTGTCCTTTCCGCCAATAATCAGCACAACCTTTGTCTTCATCGATTCAAGTGCATACCAGCACGCATCAACATTGGTTGCCTTGGAGTCGTTAATATACTGCACACCTCTCACTGTACAAACCTTCTCCAGCCTGTGTTCCACGCCAGGGAAGTCGCTGAGACTCTTCCGTATCTCCTCTTTATCGATACCAGCAATGTTTGAGGCGATACCGGCTGCAAGAGAATTATAGATATTGTGCTTGCCCGTCAGGCTGAGACTCTCCTGTTCCATATTGAACGGCTCAGGCTTTTCTATTTTGTACTGTCCTTCTTCGATATAACCGATGACGCCTTTCTCCTTGAGTTCTGCAAAAGGATATTGTACAGACTTAATGTCGTATTTCGCCAATTCACGCTTGATGACGGGATCATCAGCCCAGTAGATGAACGCATCGGAAGGCGTCTGGTTCTGGATGATGCGCATTTTGGCATCGACATAATTTTGCATCTTGAAATCATAACGGTCGAGATGGTCGGGCGTGATATTCAGGAGAATGGCAATATTTGCACGGAAGTCGTACATATTATCGAGTTGGAAGGAACTAAGTTCGATGATGTAGTAGTCGTGTGGATCCTCCGCAACCTGCAAAGCCAACGAATTGCCAATATTTCCAGCCAATCCCGCATCGTAGCCTGCAGCCTTAAATATGTGATAAATCAACGAAGTCGTAGTAGTCTTGCCGTTAGAGCCAGTAATACAAATCATCTTCGAATTTGTATAGCGGCCGGCAAACTCTATCTCGCTGATGATGTGTATACCCTTCTCAACGGCTTTTCTGACCATCGGTGCCGTGTCAGGTATGCCAGGACTCTTGATTATCTCGTCGGCATTAAGAATCTTCTCCTCAGTATGGTGTCCCTCTTCCCACTCAATGCATCGGTCATCCAACAGTTTCTTATATTTGTCTGCAATTGAGGACATGTCGGACACGAAGACATCAAAACCTTCTTTCTTGGCAAGTACAGCGGCTCCTGCTCCGCTTTCGCCTGCACCCAATATGACTATTCTCTTATTCATCTTTATGCTTGTAACTTTATCTTATCTTTAATGTTATTATTGTCAGTGCCGCCAGAATGATGGTTGTAATCCAGAAGCGGATGGTAATCTTCGACTCATGAAAAGGACGATTTGGCCAGCCTTTCAGCAAGTATGTACTTGTGGCATCAAGTTGTGAGTCAAGTTTACGGAAATTGTCATGGATTGGAGTGGCCCTGAACACCCGTACTCGCTTCCCTTTTCGTTTCTGAATCTTGAACCACTGCGTCTGAATGATGACACTCAGACTCTCTACAAAGAATATGCCGCAAAGGATAGGCAACATCAGTTCCTTATGGATAATGACCGCACACACTCCGATTATACCGCCAATGGTCAAAGAGCCAGTATCGCCCATAAACACCTGAGCCGGATAGGCATTATACCAGAGAAAACCGACCATGGCTCCCACGAAGGCACAGAGAAACACTACAAGTTCCTCTGAACGGGGGATATACATGATATCGAAGTAGGAAGCATAACCAATATGTGATGACACATAGGCAAAGATGCCCAGGGCGACTCCAATGATAGCCGAATTGCCGGCGCACATGCCGTCCATACCATCGTTGAGGTTTGCACCGTTGGAAACTGCAGTCACGACAAGAATCGTCATCAAAATGAAAACCACCCAACCCGCAGCCACTTTATATTTGCCACAAAAGCCCATCACTTCAGAATAGCTTAAATTATGGTTCTTGATGAAAGGTATTGTCGTCTCCAACGACTTCACCGCCTCAGTTTTGTGTTTGACAACGACTTCCTGATTATGCTGGCGCACATTAATATTTTCACGCACAACAACATCGGGGCTGAGCCAGAGCGTCAGTCCGACGATGAAGCCAATGCTTACCTGTCCTACAATTTTATATCTACCTTTCAAACCATCCTTTTTGCCTCTGAATATCTTGATATAATCGTCGAGGAAACCAAGGAAGCCAAGCCAGACCGTAGTGACAATCATCAAAATAAGATAGATGTTACGGATACGTCCCAACAGCAAGACTGGCACCAGAATACTGACAATGATGATGATACCACCCATCGTCGGCACACCTTTCTTTTCTACGCCAAATGGATCGATACTGGCATCACGTTCAGTTTCAAAAATCTTCCGGCGCCTCATCCACTTGATAAACTTCTCACCGAACCATGCAGAGATAAGCAATGAGAGAATCAATGTCAGCAAAGCCCGAAAGGATATATAGGCCCACATGTGAGAGCCTGGAATATCGAACTGGTCTAAGAAACGGAAAAAATAATATAACACGGTTTTATTCTACTATTTGCTGTTCTACTTATTTTGCTGTTCCCAGGAAATATGACATGACTTTGGGTTATCAATTATCTGTCGATGAGAATATTTCACGCACAACCTCCTTATCATCGAAGTGATGTTTAATGCCCTTTATCTCTTGATAGTCCTCATGTCCCTTTCCGGCAATCAAGATGACATCGCCCTTTTCCGCAAGCATACAGGCTGTACGGATGGCTTCCTTGCGGTCGACGATACAGAGCACCTTCTTCATCTGCTTCTGGTCGAGACCCGCCAACATGTCGTCTATAATATCCTGCGGCTCTTCAAAGCGGGGATTGTCGCTTGTAATGATGACCTTGTCACTCTGTTTCACAGCCTCCTGAGCCATTAGAGGACGCTTGCCTTTATCGCGATTACCACCCGCTCCACATACTGTAATGAGATGGCCCTTGCCATTGAGCACCTCATGAATGGCACTAAGCACATTCTCCAAGGCATCTGGCGTATGGGCATAGTCAACGATGGCTGTATAGCCCTCTGGAGAGCGAATGGGTTCCAACCGGCCACTGACACTTTTTAGTGTACTCATTACAACGAGGATGTCCTCCGGGTTCTTGCCGAGCATAACTGCCGCCCCATAAACCGCCAGTAGGTTGCTGACATTAAACTTCCCAATGAACTGGACACCAACCTCGCGACCATCAATATCGAGATACATACCCTCAAAATGGCACTCAATAATTCTGGCCTTGAAGTCGGCCATAGTGCGAATAGAATAAGTCTTCACCTGCGCCTTCGTATTCTGCACCATGAACATACCATTCTTGTCGTCAGCATTGGTAATGGCAAATGCCTCCTTTCCGAGACTATCGAAAAAGGCTTTCTTTGCATCACGGTAATTCTCAAAGGTGCCATGGTAGTCCAAATGATCACGGGTGAGATTCGTGAAAAGCCCACCAGCAAACTTGAGACCTCCTATCCGCTTCTGAGCGATAGCATGGCTGGAGCATTCCATGAAAGCGTATTCACAGCCTGCCTCGACCATTTGCGCCAACAATCTGTTTAGTTCGATAGGGTCAGGTGTCGTATGATCGGCAGGAATTGCGCTATCCTCAATATAGTTGCAGACTGTTGACAGTAGTCCGCACTTATGTCCAAACTTACGGAACATATTATATAATAAGGTGGCGATAGTCGTCTTGCCGTTTGTGCCAGTCACGCCAACAAGCTGAAGTTTCCGAGATGGGTCACCATAGAATTGTGTAGCAACTTCACCGACGCAGTCTTCGGTTGACTCCACCACGATATAGGTAACTCCAGGAGTCCGCACGTTGGGAATATACTCACACATCACCGCCACTGCTCCTTGCTCAATAGCTTTGGGAATGAACTTGTGCCCATCGGTCTGGGTGCCAGGAATAGCAACAAAGAGATGTCCGTCTCTTATACGACGGGAGTCAATATTCACCCCCGTAATGTCAATCTCACCATCACCAATGATGTTGAGCACTTCTATGTTTCTAAACAACTCACTTAATTTCATATATCATCGTATTTATTGTGCTAAATATAGATAACATGTCATTTTCTCCTTGATAGCGGTACCAGCATGCAAACTCTGAGACTGAACTATCCCACGTCCTTTGACGATAACCTTTATTCCACGACTTTCCAACTGATAAACGGCATCGCGAGCGCCCATTCCTGTTACGTCGGGCACGATATTGCCTGCTGAATTTTGCTGTTCGGGCAATTGTTTCGTCTTGATATTCAACCCATTTAGTACGTATTCTGCTGCAGAGGCATTACCTCTCTTAACATCGGGAATCATCACAGCATCTTTATCCCTGGCATCCTTGACATCAAGTTTCAGGTTTTGAGCCATTACGCCTTCAGCTATATGCCGGAACACCACTCCCGACATGCCGCCTCCAGAAGCAGGCAATCCTGTTTTCTTCAGACAAACAATACATGTGTATTGCGGATTGTCGGCAGGGAAATAGCCAGCAAATGACAGCCAATAGCGTGTAACACCTGAGTGATAACTTCCAAACTGGTCAGCAATCTGTGCCGTACCAGTTTTCCCTGCTACTTGAAATGACTTTGAACCAGCTTTCCTTCCAAGTCCCTGACTGACCACATGACGCAGGATGGTCTGCATGGTTCGGATAGTCTGCGGCTTGGCTATGCGTTCGCGCAACACCTCGGGCTCAAACTCCCTTACAACCTCACCATCTTTCATCAACGCTTTCACAAAGCGTGGCTTCATCATTTTGCCGTCATTTGCGATTGCATTATAGAAGGCCACGGTATTAATTGGAGCTATCTGAGTCTCATAGCCAATACTCATCCATGGTAGTGTTGTCTTACTCCAGTATTTGCTACGGTCACTGGTCTTGGTGTCTGGCATTCTGATCCACGGGCTACGATAACCTACTAATGGTAATTGGAGATCTTCGTGAATGCCTACTCGATACAAGCCTTCGACATACTTTCTGGGATTGCTGCCATAGAACTTGTCAATCACATAGCTTACACCGATATTGGAACTGACTTCAAGCGTCCGTGCCACATTGATATCCTGATAACCACCACGCCTCCAATTGTGGTCCTTCATGTCACGACCATGCATATTCATGACGCCACTACCAGTGGGAATAACAAAGGATGTGTCTACAACACCGTCGTCAAGGGCGACGAGAAAGGAGGCAACCTTGAACACAGACCCAGGTTCACAACGATAGCTGATGGCATTGTTCACCGCTTCATAATAGAACGGATTGCCCTGGCTGTCGTAAGCACGTGACATATTAACGATTGCCTTCACATCACCTGTCTTCACCTCCATGAGAATGGCAACTCCCATCTCACCATTAATTTCTTTCAATTCTTCTATTACGGCCCGTTCTGCCAAGTCCTGCATGGTCACATCTATAGTCGTCACCACATCCGCACCGTCAACAGGAGTGAGCACAGGTATGTTTAGATACTTATTAAGCACTTTACGACGATGCATCAGACCATTAGTCCCTCTAAGGACAGAGTCGTACGACAACTCCAAACCATATTTAGCACTGTCCTTTGCGCCAAACAAGTCGCCTATCGTTCGCTGAGCCAACGAACCGAAAGGTCGGCGACGAGAATTGTATGGTTCCCAGTGAAACCCGCCTTTATATATTTTCTCCCTAAAGATAGGGAGTTTCCGCACTTCACAAAAAGTATTATAGTCGACTCGTCGTGGCCATATTGCCCAGTGACGGGCCCCCACTGTTCCATTCTTCAAAACCAGATTCTTGCCTTCCAACAAATGCCGTTTGAACTCTTCCGCAGACCTGCTGGGGAAAATCTGATTAAGCTCATACGAGATACTATCTATGGATGCTTCCCACATAGAATCACGCCTATAGCAGTCCGAAGAATCTGTAATGCCAGCCTGGAAATCCATAAACATCTTATATTCGGGTATGCTGCTGGCCATCAACTGCCCATCACAACTAAGAATGTTACCGCGAGTGGGCTTAACACTCAAGCTATCACGCTTTTGGCGGGATGCGACCTGTGTCCAATAGTCTTTCTCAGCGGTCATAATATACATCGCCCTGCCAACAATGGCAAAGCCCACGAATGTCAGAACTACTGCAATAAGCAGGTAGCGAGGCATAACCTTTTCGCTGTTGAACTTACTCATTCCGCTTTTTACTCTGGTACATTAATAATAAAAGGTGGCTGGTCCGAAGTCTTCAGCACACTGTCTTTGTTGTGTTTTAGCGCATTAAGCACATGGCTCTCGCGACACTGTTCCGTCAATGTACTGGAACTAGAAAGTGCCTTGAATTTCGCGTCAAGCAATTCTTTTTCCATCTTGTCGATAGCGATTAGGTCCTGCTGACATTGGTATCTGAACGCGACATAGATAATGGCAAACACTACAATAAGTATCATGACCCATATCTGACGCCTGATCATTTCTGCTGTAAGGAAGTCTCCGCCAAGAATTGTTTTCAAGGTCATTGTAGGAGAAAACTTGGGGTCTTCCTCTTTTACCTGTGCCTTGATTTTCTGCAGCGTCTTCTTGGCCTGCTTTTTCATCTCAACGGTCTCTTCTTTCAATGAAACCGTTTCATCCTTTAGCGAAGCCATTTCTGCACAGTCTTCTTCCTTAGGCTGTATCTGTTCTATATCGTCTACCTTATTCATTCCTTTCCACACTTTTCTGCAATTCTCAATTTTGCACTCCTGCTTCTCGGGTTTGATTCTTGTTCCTCCGCCGACGGGGTAATCACCTTGTTTCCTACTATTCTAAAGGGAGTTTCTATCCTGCCAAAGAAGTCTTGTTTCAACCTACCTTCCACATTGCCAGTCTTAATAAGGTTTTTTACGATTCGGTCTTCGAGCGAATGATAGGTGATGATGCTCAGCCGGCCACCTTCCTTGATAAGCGTCTCTGCTCCGTAGAGCATTTCTTTCAGGGCTTCCATCTCGTGATTGACTTCTATACGTAAAGCCTGAAACATCTTGGTCACCTCTTTCTTTTCACGCTCGCGAGGGAACAGCTTTTCTGTTGCCTGTATAAGTTCGCCTGTCGTCTCTATAGGCTTTTCCCTGCGTCTCTTAACAATGGCCGATGCTATCTTGCGCGCACTTTTCAGTTCACCATAAACATAGAACACATCCCCCAATCGTTCTTCATCGTAGACATTCACAATGTCTGCTGCCGTTATTCCTGCACGTTTATTCATGCGCATATCCAACTTCGAGTCGAAACGGAACGAAAAGCCTCGAGTTTCGTCATCAAAATGGTGACTTGATACACCAAGATCCGCCAACAGACCATCTATTCGCTCTACGCCATAATAACGCATCCAATTTTTTATGTATCTGAAGTTGCTTCTAACAAAAGTAAACCTGCTGTCATCGATGATATTTCGCTCTGCATCGGCATCCTGATCGAAACTGAAGAGATGTCCGTCAAGTCCCAACCTATTAAGGATTTCTCGACTATGCCCACCACCACCAAAGGTCACATCTACATAGACACCCCCTGGAGTGATGTTAAGACCGTCAACACTTTCAGCAAGAAGGACAGGACGGTGATATACTTCAGTTGTTCTCACCTCAGTCATACTTCACGGTTCATTATGCTTTCAAATTCAACCCCAAACTCATCTTCTGACTTCATCGTTTCATCCAAGTGCTGTGGATTCCAAATTTCAATGATGTCGTCCATCCCAACAAATTGTATATCCTGACTTATTCCTGCTACCTTCATCAGTCGCTTGGATATCAGAAAACGTCCATTCCCATCAAGCACTATAGCTTCAGCTTCAGATACAAACTGACGAAGCATTTGCCGATGAGCAGGCTGCCAAGGCTTCAGATGAGATTTCAGGAGGTCCAGTCGCTCATTCCACACGCTCTCAGGGTAAAGCACAAGACATTTCTGGAACACATCCTTCCGAAGAATGAGCGTCTCCTCGCCAGATGCTTGGAGCACCTTGCGGAAAACCGATGGCAGAAAAGCCCTTCCCTTGGCATCAGTCTTTGCTTCTATATTCCCTAAAAAACGCATCTACACCTAATATATTAATGATTCGGTTACAAAATTATATATTTTTCCCCACTTCACACCACAATTCCCCACTTTTTTTTGAAATTAACTATTTTTATTGATTTCCGTTGGGAAATTAAAGCTGTTGTTTACAAAATACATTCAATTTTTAATATTTTTCTCCCTTTTTTGCGCATTTCTAAAAGAATTGTGCTATTTTTGCACCTTGTTAACGAAAATAGGAGATAATGACAACTATCACAGAGAAAACTATCGATATAGATAGCATTCTGAAAGGAAAAATGGGGGACAGGATGAAATATGTCCCTAACTTCTTGGTCAGCTGGCTAAAGCGCATTGCCCATCAGGACGATGTAAACGCTTATTTATGGGATAGTCGCGACAAAGTAGGTGTCGACTGGTTGGAAGAGTGTGTCAGATACTTGGACATAACCATGAAGATAACTGGGAAAAACAACCTGCCCTCACCAAACGACGGAAAACTCTACACATTTGTTAGCAACCACCCTTTAGGAGGTCAGGACGGTGTAGCTTTAGGTGCTATCATAGGGCGACACTATAACGGACGATTCCGCTATCTCGTCAATGATTTACTTATGAATCTCCCTGGCTTAGCCCCGCTTTGTATTCCCATCAACAAAACAGGCAAGCAAAGCCGCAATTTTCCGGCGATGGTCGAAGCCGGTTTTCAGAGCGACAATCACATGCTGTTATTCCCGGCCGGTCTTTGTTCACGACGGCATAACGGTTTAGTTCGTGACATTCCTTGGAAAAAAACATTCATCACCAAAAGCGTTGAGTACCATCGCGATGTAGTACCTATTCATTTTGGAGGACAAAATAGCAATTTTTTCTATCATCTGGCGAACTTCTCTGACAAATTTCTGCCGTTTAATCTCGCTATGCTGTTTCTTGTCGATGAAATGTACAAAAACACGCATAAATCTTTTCGCATCGCCATTGGCGAGCCTATACCTTGGCAGACGTTTGACAAAAGCAAAACACCATTTGAATGGGCTCAATATGTCAAAGAAAAAGTTTACACCCTATAACACCTTCACCTCAAACAATATCTGACAATGGAACAAGAGATTATCAAGCCAATAGATAAGAAAGTCCTAAAACAGGAACTGACTCCAGAGTTACAACTTCGTATGACCAACAAGAGTCATAATGAAATATATATTGTAACAGCTCATAATGCGCCTAATGTCATGAAAGAGATTGGGCGATTGCGCGAGATTGCGTTTAGAGAAGCGGGCGGCGGTACAGGTAAAGCTATGGACATAGACGAATTTGACACCTGTGAGAACTGCTACAAGCAACTCATCGTCTGGAATCCAGAAGAAGAGGAGATTATTGGCGGATACAGATACCTTGAGGGCACATCATGGGAGATTGACGACAACGGACAGCCGAAACTGGCCACTAGCCACATGTTTCGCTTCTCCGAGAAATTCCTTAAGGAATATGCACCATACACCATAGAGCTGGGGCGGTCATTTGTGTCATTGCCCTATCAGTCGTCGAGGATGGGAGCGAAAAGTCTTTTTGCCCTTGACAACCTCTGGGATGGACTTGGGGCCTTGACTGTCATCAAGCCCAACGTCAAATACTTTTTCGGCAAAATGACGATGTACCCTTCATATATTCGCAAAGGCCGTGACATGATTCTTTATTTCCTGAAGAAGCATTTCGACGATAAGGAGCATCTTATTATCCCGATGAAACCGCTCAAAATTGAGGAAGACCCAAACGAACTTTCTAAATTATTCTGCAAAGACAACTTCAAGGAAGACTATCGCATCCTGAACTCAGAGATACGCAAACTTGGCTACAATATCCCTCCCCTTGTAAATGCTTACATGAATCTATCTCCAACCATGAAGCTTTTTGGCACAGCCATCAACTATGGTTTTGGAGATGTCGAAGAAACAGGCATTCTCATCGCTATGGACGAAATCCTTGAAGAGAAGCGTGTACGCCACATAGACTCCTTTATAAAAGAGCACCCCGAAGCACTGAAGATTACAAGCGGAGCCAACAAAGTGATATACAAAGAGCGAAAAGACTAAACTATAGGCAATGCGATGCCACTAATTTTTTGATATATATCGAGCGCATAGACATCAGTCATTCCGCTAATATAGTCAATAACAGCCATAAGGCGGGTTTCAAAATCTGGGGAGTCTATATCGTATTGAGTGCTGACGCGACTAATCAACTGCTTAGAATAGAACCTGTCAGGATACTGAACCGCTTCAACGAAACCTTCCATCAGGGTTTCCATAATCTTATAGCCTGACAATTCCACATCAAGCACCGGCTTGCTCCTATAAATACGTACTTTAGACAAACGACAGCAGTGCTGATAAGCCTCTTTTACGGACGGCGAGATATGCTGGACAAGGCTATCGTTAAAAGTTCCGCAAAGAATGGCCTCCTCATTGTTCACAAATGCAGCAACACATTCGCTTTCCAGCTTGCCAATGGCACAAGAACGCAAGTAGACCACCTTTTCATTATCATCCGACAATCCCTCATCTTCAATCCTTTGGAGAATGTGCTTTTGTTGGTCTTCGTCAAAGAATCCAAGCAGCAAAGAAGAAACCTCATTAAAAGAAAGAATCTTTAACTTGTGAGCATCTTCCAAATCCATAATCTCATAGCAGATATCGTCAGCAGCTTCTACGAGATAGACCAACGGATGACGAACATATCTCAATGGTTCACCTGGCTGAGAAACGCAAAATATGCCCAATTCATCGGCAATTTTCCGATAGATATTTCGCTCACTATTGAAGAAGCCAAACTTGCCTTTGTTCCCTGCTGCTGAAGAAGAAAAGGGATATTTCACGATGCTTGAGAGCATGGAATAAGTCATAACAAAACCTCCTGCCCGTCTGCCTTTAAACTGATGGGTTAGTATACGAAACGCATTTGCATTACCTTCAAAATGCGTAATGTCATCCCAGAAGCCATGACTCACCTCACGTTGTAAATCAGAGCCAGGGCCCTCGGTAAAGAATGTCTGTATAGCCTTCTCGCCACTGTGCCCAAAAGGGGGATTACCCATATCATGTGCGAGACAGGCAGCTGCCACAATCTGTCCGATTTCATTAAACAAGGTATTATCTAATTCCGGATGCTTTTCTATCAGACGACGAGACACATCATTGCCCAGAGACATGCCCACACAGGCAACCTCAAGCGAATGAGTCAGACGGTTGTGCACAAAAACGCTGCCTGGTAATGGAAACACTTGCGTTTTATTCTGAAGACGCCGAAATGGTGCTGAAAAAATCAGCCGGTCATAATCGCGTTTAAACTCCGTACGATCATCATGCCTCTGAGGATGACGATGCTCCTGTCCAAGTCGTTTGTTGGAAATCAATTGTAGCCAATTCATCATAATTGAGGGCAAAGATAATGCAAATAATTATAAAAAACCACATTTTCGCAAGAAAAGTATGGCTATTTGGGGAAAATGCACTATTTTTGCACCTTAATTAATGAAGTCTTAAAGAAATGCTACAGATAAAAGTCATCAACAAAGGGCATCACCCCCTCCCCCAATACGCTACAGCCCTGAGTGCAGGGATGGACTTGCGCGCCAACATTGATGAGTCCATAACGCTGCAGCCTTTAGAGCGCCGGCTGATTCCAACAGGATTACATATTGCCCTGCCAGACGGCTATGAGGCACAGGTACGCCCACGGAGTGGGCTTGCCCTGAAGAAAGGGATTACAGTACTCAATTCACCAGGCACCATCGATGCAGATTATCGCGGTGAAATCGGGGTTTTACTCATAAATTTGTCGCAGGATGCTTTTATAGTGAACGACGGTGATCGTATTGCCCAGATGGTGATAACGCGTCACGAGCAGGGAGAATTTGTTCCTGTAGAGACACTTAATGAGACAGAGCGAGGCGAGGGTGGCTATGGACATACTGGAGTAAAATAATGAGAAGACAGATATTATTTTTTTGTATCTTACTGAGCAGTATAGGCAGTCTGGCCAGCGAAGTCAGTCAGCGCAAGTATGACTACTATTTCCTCGAAGCCATGGTACAGCGCCAGAAAGGCAACCACGATGCTGCTTTCGATCTCTTGCAGCATTGCATTGAACTGAATCCCCAAGCAGCAGAAGCCTATTTCTATCTGGCACAATACTACGCAGGTATGAAGAATAGTACCAAGCCATTGGAGTATATCCAGAAGGCGGCAGCACTCAACCCAGACAATGAAACCTACATGGAGACCCTATCGCAAGGTCTTATAGCCCGGCAAGATTACAAAGGTGCTATCAATGTTATTGAACGGCTTTACCAACACAACAAAGACCGCGAGGATCTGTTGGAGACACTCTTCCAATTATATCAGCATGTCAAGGACTACGACAAGGCAATAGCCGCACTGGAACATATCGAGGCCATAGACGGCAAGAATGAGAGGCTGTCTGTTGCCAAAAGCGAAATCTACACACAGATGGGCAACAAGAAAGCCGCCATCGCAGAGATGGAGGCCTTAGCTCGCCAATACCCCAATGACCTCAACTATCTGGGCATGTATGGTGACCGTCTCATGATGAACGGGCAAGAGAAAAAAGCATTGAGCGTGTTTGACCGCATCCTGAAGGAAGAGCCAGACAATAGTCGCGTGCTGATGTCACTACGCACCTACCACCAGTCGAAAGGTAACCAGTTAATGGCAGACTCACTTACACGCCGCCTACTGCTCAGCAAAAGCACTTCCGGTGAGGAGAAAGTGTACTTGTTGCGTCAGGAGATAACCACATGTGAACAAACTGGAGGCGACAGTACCAAGGTGCTCAGCCTGTTTCACTCCATGCTTGCCACCCAGCCTGATGTTGACATTGCCCTGCTTTGTGCTACCTACATGGGACTTAAGAAGATGCCCAAAGACAGCATATCCCCCCTCTACGTACAAGTGCTCGGCATGGCTCCAGACAATGTGCCCGCCCGTCTGCAATTAGTGTCCTTCGCATGGGAAAAAGAAGACATGGACCAAGTCATAGACCTTTGTCAGGCAGCCCGTCAGTACAACCCCGACGAAATGGCATTCTATTACTATCAAGGTATAGCCTACTTCAAGCAAGAGAAGCTCGACGATGCCCTCTCAGCCTTCCAGAATGGCATAGGCGTCATTACGGAAGAGAGCGACCCGTCCATCGTCTCCGACTTCTATGCCGTCATGGGCGACATCCTTCACCAAAAAGGACAGGCAGAAAAGGCCTATGCCGCCTACGATTCCTGCCTGCAATGGAAGGATGACAACATCGGCTGTCTGAACAACTATGCCTATTATCTGAGTGAAGAGGGACAACAACTCGACAAGGCAGAGCAGATGAGCTACCGCACGGTGAAAGCCGAGCCCAAGAACTCCACCTATCTCGACACCTACGCCTGGATACTGTTCATGCAGAAGCGCTACAGCGAGGCTAAGATCTATATTGACCAGGCCCTGCAGAACAAGGATGACTCTGTCAACAACGCCGTAATCCTGGAACATGCTGGCGACATCTATGCCTTCTGCGGCGAACAGGAGCGCTCGCTGGAACTCTGGCAGGAAGCCAAGAAAGAAGCGCCAGACAACCTTTTACTTACCAGAAAGATTGAATTAAGAAAATACATTAAAGAATGAGACGATCAAGTATGCTGAAGATTGCCCTGCTGGCAATCCCCTTGTTACTGAATTCCTGTGCGTCGAAGAAGAAAGCGGTGCAGGAGAAACCCACGACAACCGTAAATATGGAAGGCAAGTCTTTCTTGGAAAAGGTACAAGCAAACGCTCAGGATACCAAGTTTATCACCTCAAAGGTGAAGTTCTCCGTTGAAGTAGGCGTACAGAAGCTCACATTGACTGGAAACCTGAAGATGAAGCGCGACGACGTCATCCGTCTTCAGCTCATGGCTTTCGGCTTCGTGGAGGCCGGGCGTATAGAGTTCACCAAAGACTATGTCCTCGTCATGGACCGTATCAACAAGCAGTATTTGAAAACGCCCTACGTACAGGTAGACTTCCTCCGAAATAGCGGTCTGAATTTCAACTCCCTACAGGCACTGTTCTGGAACGAGTTGTTTAAGCCCGTACA
>Ga0326512_10001810_pt1 | contig 16110 bp, 13 predicted proteins | sample 1_2617_0518_D_FD_203652 | JGI IMG/M metagenome (GOLD analysis project Ga0326512, IMG submission 203652) | Bovine rumen microbial communities from UC Davis, California, United States - 1_2617_0518 | ecosystem: Host-associated > Mammals > Digestive system > Stomach > Rumen | place: USA... | reverse complement strand
ACATAGAGATAGCACCATTCTCACCTCCGAAGTCTGGATTGCTGTAGAAGCCACGACAAACGTTGTTAATCTGGCTGTCAGTGATCAGTAAGTTCGGAATAGAACGAGAAAGCCTCGGTGGTAATGCTTGGTACATTCTCATGCGTCCCACCAAAGTAGCAAACTGTGTTTCGCTGAGATAGGTATTACTGAGCGTCTGCATCAAGTGAAGTTGCTTAGCAGGAATGAAACTGTAGAACAATTCCATAGCTGCCTTGTAGATGTCACCCACACTCATTACCTCAATCGAGAGTTTCACACCATCACCAGTAAGAATCTGGTTGGAGCAAATGCGAACACGCCAGCCCACAAAGATAGAAACCTTCTCCACTCCCTTGTTCTGACGATAGAGATTTAAGTCCGAGTAGTTACGAACACCACCACAGCATAATTCTAACTTCTGACCGTTGACTGTCTCAAAGATGGTGGGAATAGTGAAAGCGAAAGCCATCCTCTGATAAAATTGAGTCTTCTCGGATTCAAGAAGTTCGGAAGCACACTTTCCGAGGGCATCAGGTGTACGACCTCTTACGATATGGCTCACGCGGATAGAAGGATCATTCACGGTTTCACCCCGATAGAAGTCTTTCGCTGCATCATGGACGCAGTGGATGAAGTCTTGGTGGGAAATAGTTAAATCCTGATTGCCCCATGTAGGAACGACACAAGTAGAAGCCAACTCTTCAAGAGAAATGGCGTTAGTGTTAGCATCGAGGAAACTAACGGAACTCTGCATTACAGGATCTTCTACGATCACTGCATCCTCGGCATCAGAAAAATCGATCAGCGGCTGTGATGCTGCCACTGGAAGCATTGTTACATAATTTTCCATAATTCTGAAAATTGGAGTTGTTAGACAATATAAACTGTATATAGATACTAATTTACGTACAGTTGCTTATTATTGCTATTTTTCTTTATAATCGCTATTTTCCATATTAAGCACCCGAGGGGGCGATAAATATGGTTACACTTATTCTCTCAACACTCTATATTTTTTTCAGAATTAGGTATAATGTAATTTCTCGATTTTTCATCGAGTCACGACAGGTAGTTTCATATATAATAAACATTTCCCATCACTAAGGGTAGGGGCGAGAATCTGACAGAGTACTTACTATAAATAGTCCAATCCGAGGGGGCACTTTTGAAAAAATTGGAAAAAAGAATCTGGTACGATGGATGCCTGTACCAACTCATATAAGGGTCAGGAGTGACAAAATTTCAATTTCCTGCCTCTGGTATAGGGAAATAGTTAATTCCCTTTTGCGGATTATAGTTTTAATGATGTTCATTATTCTAATAACTAAGGTGGGGGGACAACAAAATTTTGACTTTGTAGCCCCCCCACACATTTACTTTCGTTTTATTTTACGTAATTCTCCCATAGTTTATTTAATTTCCTGTTGATAATCGTTTCCTTCGTGTCTCCTCCTCGTTCGCCTTTGCTTTTTTCAATGTTATCTGCAGTTACACGATCAATTTGATTAAGGAAGTTACACATCTTCTTAATAAATGTACTTTTACCATCTTCATCTTCATTAGACTTGGATATTATCCAATCTGGCAGAGTACGTTTTTTTAGGAAATCTTCAGAGAAAGATTTTCTTGCAGCTTCTAGTAGTTTCTGCCCTCTTTCAATATTCTTATCATCTTTAAGATAATCAGATATGCTTCCATTCATTGCATTTACCAGTACGGATTTCGTGACCTTTTTATTAAATGTCAGCCACATTGCTGCGGACTCAATTGAATATCCGTTTCCCGTCAACTGATTGAGGGCATTGAGGAGGGGTAATTCTTCTTTTAATAGCATTGCTGCTCCTTTTCCATAATCCGCAGCCTTCCACGGGTTGGTTGAGATATTTATTTCACTCAGCATTTTGGCAATGCTAATGTCCTTTAATGGGAACATAAAACTAAATTCGCCATCGTAATTTCTGTCCTCATTAGTAAGTTGCAGATGAGCCTTATATCTGTGGTTAGCATCTACCAGAACCACATAATATCTGGCATTCTCTTCCGTCACCTGTTCCCCTGTCTCAAAGTCTACGACCTCCAGACCTTCAGCAATAGCGTTCTCTGCCTTCACGATAATTGCAGGAACTAACAGACCTGTTGCTTTGAGAGATTTTTTCTTTGCCCTGACAATCTTTTCATCAAGTGTTCTGTTCCCTGCCAGTCTGGCAATTTTGAATCCCTTCTCCTGCAACATGGCAAGAGTAATAATAGTGCCTAAGTTCTTCATAAGGAAGTCATTTGTTTTTTTGTTACTTGCAGCATCAGTTGCTGCATTGATGGTTTGTTTTAAATTATCTTCCATTGTTTAGAATTTTATTTGCTCCAAATTCGAAGGTAGTCGGAGCGTTCACCTATATTAATTATAACCCTGTCTTTTGTGTGGCTTCTTAGCCTTGAGCAGATCCAGGGCAAGATCTGCGTCCACTACAATAATTTTACCCACTTGGCTTATGGCTGCGTTGATAACCCCTGACCTTTTTATCCGTGAGGCAGTAGCCGTACTGCATCCAAGTAGATTACACAGTCCTTGAAGACCGTACACATAATGCTTCTTGACCTTCACACCCTCATCCGGACTTGGTGTGAACAAAGCTTCAGCGAAACATTCCTTGAGCCTGTCGAAGAACTCGTCTTGTGTCATATTCAGTAACATGTTCATATTTGTTATTATGTGAAATCTGCTGCAAATTTCTGGTTTTTTCCAGAATAATTGAAATCTCAATAAACCTCAATAAAATAATTGTGCTCTCAATAAATAATTTCTTCTTCTCAATAAATCCGAGGTGTGTTATTCGACAAAAAAAGGCACCATGCTCGTTGCATAGTGCCTACGGTGTAGGTTGACTCAGACATTTTACGATCTCTGAGCGATTTCTGCCTGAATATTATGGAGCCATTTTCTTAATGATGCTTCGTCTGCATTGTTGAGCAGATTTATGATCTGACTCCGATATTGATTTTTGTTCCACTTCTCCATTTCTAGTGCCTGTGTTTCTGTTGCAGTCTCGATATATGGTTTCATGGTATTGTAAGACTTGTGTCCCGTACACTTCATTACCGTCTCAGCCGGGATTCCCATAGCTAATGAACATGAAACAAATGTTCTGCGAGCATCATGGTTAGAAATAATATCGCAAAATTTATGTGATTCTTCCTTACGCTCAGTACCAATATAAAAAATTTCTGTAATAATTCTGTCGATTCTTGCTTCCTTAGCTGCATCTTTAACGGCATCGTTCAATTTTTGAGAACTCTGCACATCAAAGACATAATCATCAGGTTCTTTACATATATTATATAGGGTTAGAATCCGTTGGGCTTCCTCTGTCAGTGGAATAATTAGATGCTCACCTGTCTTTTGAGCGAACATTTCAATCTTACAATCATGAATATGTATGGCCTTTAAACTCTTTAGATCTGAGACTCGTAGGGAAGTAAAAGCCATGAAACACCAGAAGTCACGGGCTCTCGATAGCCTGCCGTTCTCGTCATTCTTAAAACTAAAGTGTGCGAAGTGAAGTAGCTCATCATAATGAAGGAATGTTACGGTCTTAGGTAAGACTTTTAGATTGGTCTCAAAGTTTAAGACTTCTGCTGGCACAGCATAGCCAGTCTTGGTATTGAGCCATTTCAAGAAACCTTTCAGCATCGTTATTTGCTTGTTGATGGTGCGGTTTCGATATTTATTTTTTATGTACCATTCACGGAGCTGGTACATGTGCTCAACAGTAATCTTGTCAGGTCTTATGTGTGGATTTGCCTTTGTGATGTGCTGAAATGCCTGAGTATATTTTTCTTTGGCTTGATCGTCCCAATTCTTCTCTCTGCCACATTCTGTTAGAAACAAGTCTATCATTTCTTTGAATGTTTTCTTTTTGATGGCCTCAGTAGGAGCGGTGGAACTTACATCTGTTCGTCCGAGAGCTGAATTGACCATCCTTTTCAATTCATCTGTAGTTGGCACTGTATTTTTGAGGGCACACTTATCAAAGACTCCCTCAATTTCCTCACGGTATTCTGCGATTTCTGCGTTGATCTCCACGTATGTAAACTTCATATCTCGCACATAATGGGTGGTTCCTCTTTTAGCTTTCAAGAGGTCTTGATCCCATTTGGCAGGTTCAGCCCAAACATTGGTGAAGAATGAAACCACAGAATTACTATTATTCCACCTAACTTTAACAGCCACTTGTCCTGTACTACCTTTGATATAAGGTCTGACCGAATAATTTAACTTGATCATATTCTCTCTATTTTTTAGTTTAACTTAATCCCAAAAATCGTAGGTTCCATAGAGGTTCCAACTGAAATTTTCGGCAAAGTTAAAACTAAAAAATGAGATTGTCAAGAGGTTCCGCCAAACCGATAACAAAAGATAACAATTGAGAATAAAAGAATGTTTTGTTTTTCTAATTATTTGAGAATCAGCACAATTGTGATCAGGTGGTTTCAGACGTACTCTTTCCGACTCTCCCTCTCTCTCCGCAAAGGAACTAACAAGAGATACCCAATCGGGTGTCTCTTTTTTTTTTGCTGACGCCAATCAAACTTGTTTGAAATTGGTGTCAGTAAAAAAGAAGAACAAATAGCATCGCTATTCTCTTGTTAGTTCCTTTGCAAGGGCCTCCGCGGCGAGCAGATTAGGGATGGGCGAAGCCAATTTCTCTCTCCAAGGGCCTTCGCGGCGAGCGGTTTAGGGATGGACGAAGTCAATTCCTCTCTCCGCCGATAAATCTGCATCTCAATTCAGGTCTTTTTCCATTTTGTAACAAATGAATGTCTCTCCCACGATTTTCTTTGAGTAATCAGCCACATACCCCATCGCCTCATAGAAGTGAATTTTGTTGTCGCGGCTTTCTACAACAGCAGTCGTAAAGCCCAGTTCTTTAGCCCACTTCTCTGCCTCTTTTACAACGAGCGTACCAATTCCTTTGCCTCGATATTCTGGAAGTACGACGATTCTCCCCAACATCACGTTTTCTTTATCAATGGCATATAATCTACAGGTAGCTATAGGCAGGAAGTCATCAACCATCACAATATACTTTGTTTCAGGCGTGTCATGTTCGTCAAATTCCACGTCAAGCGGAATCTGATGCTTCCGTGCCATTGCCTGTATTCTTACATAATAGGCTCCTGCTTGCTCTGCCGTTTTTGTTGCTCTGATGATTTCCATATCTATTCATAATGTTATCTGTCTATTTTGGCTATTCTTGCTAAGAAATCGTAATGCTCTCCTTCAGCTACCACCTCGACTGCATATCCATTCCTCGCTGCCCGTTCTCTCAGGGTGTCAGCGTCGATATAGAGCCAAGGGAAGGGTTCGCCAATGGTGTCTTTATACTGCATCTGGAAACTCAGTTCTCCGTAATAGGTCATATCATCGGGCAGTTCAATGATACCATCCTCAGTCTCGAAAACATAGCTTATATCTGATGAATCACAGAGGACCTGACCTCCAGGAGCAAGTATCTTGTCGAGCTGCTTGAAGAAGTCAGGCAGACGTTCCAAGGTTCCCACAATACCGATACCGTTCATAAGCATAAGGATGGTATCGTATTGCCCTTTTAGAGTGAAGAAGTCTTGTTCAAACACTTTCCTGACTCCACGGTCTTTCATAGTCCCAACAGACAATGGTGAGATATCAATAGCGCTCACATCCAAGCCTTTTTCCTGAAGGACAAGCGAATGACAACCAGAACCAGCTCCTACATCAAGCACTTTTCCCTTTGCCATATCCAGAGCTTTGCGTTCTATCTCTGGCATTGACTTATAGTTTCGGAAGAGAGTGGTCAAGGGAATCTCGTCCTCCTCAAACATCGGGGAGAACACTCTGAGCTTGCCTGCCTTCTTCTCTTTGTGGTAGTCGGCAATCGCTCTTCCCATCGGATCAGCCTTGCTGTTCATCTATGGGCTTAGAAATTTACTTTCCTTTCAGGTTCTGAGAAAGAACAGAAACGAGCTGTGCCGTTGGTGATGTAGAGGACAGCCATATTGTCATCGTCAGCTTTATACATCGACTTCAAAGCAGGGTTACGATTCAGAAACTCTTCTTTAACTGCAATGTCATCGTCGTTGACTAATGTTCCTGTTACACGCATCCACTCGCTGCCAGACTTTTTCATAGCACAGATTTCAAACTTACCGTTTGCAGCCATCTGCTTATAAACTTCTTTTACTTTACCTGTCATAATGTAGAGACGGCCGTTGATAATCTCAGATACGCCAAAGGCACGAACATGAGGCTGGTCGCCATCGGTGGTAGCAATGAAGAATGCTCCGCACTCTTTCAAATACGCTTGTACTTCTTTCATGTTTTCTGGTTTTGTTTGTGGATTAATACTGCCAGCAGCATCTGTTTGGGCTACTGTTTTTTTCTCATTCCCAGTTGCCTGTGAAGGCTTGTTCTGTGTGTACGCTGTTATTGAGAACAGCATTGCAAAGGCGAAAATAATCTTTTTCATAATGGGGACAAAGTTATTCTAAATTTTTCAATTTCTCATGGAAACTTCTCAAATTTTATTAGAAAATTGCCAAAATGACAAATATTCACTTCAAATAGGGCAGATTAAAGCAAATTTTTTGTATATATACTATAAACTCTCGCTCGACTTGTCCGCTTGGGCGATGGAGTAGCAACGAATGTATTCCCAGCGTGGGAAAGTTTTGTTCCCGCACTGGGAAGCAATTATTCCCACGGTGGGAAATCGTATCTTTAGCACGCTTTCATAAAGGGCTTGCCCAACTGAAAGAATGTTTAATGTTTAATAAGGGCAGGTTATTGAAAATTAAACGCCATTTATCGAAAACATCTCCATCTCTCCCGTCAAACCCTCTTGAAGTCCCTATTTATGGCAACTTTGTAAATTTCATCTCTCCCTTCATCACTCCCATGATCTCTCCCATTTATTTAAAGTTTTGTGTGTAGAGTTGAAAGTTGAGAGGCAGTTTAAAAGTTTATAGTTTAAAGTAAAAATAAAAAGGGAGAGATTTGGGAGAGATAAAAATAATCTCTCCCGTGCTCAAACGCCCATGTAGCAGGGCTTCCCGAGGAATCATGGGAGAGATGAGAGATAAAACGCAAAAAACTTATTTTTTGAAAAATATTACTTTTTCTTTGTCAGTTTGAAAAAAATGCCTATCTTTGCGGTCGTAAATATGTGTATAACCACAAAAAAAACACCCCAACTATGATAATTCCCCGTGATAAGTATCTTCGACAACTGGTTGCAGCAGAAGGCAACGGAATGGTTAAAATTGTTACAGGCATACGACGCTCAGGTAAGTCATTTCTTTTGATGACATTGTTTCACCAGTATCTCATAGAGCATGATGTTCAAGAGAATCATATAATAGAAATTTCATTAGATAATCGAACGTCTAAGCGTCTTCGTCAACCAGATACATTGCTTAGTTACATAGATGACAAAATTCAAACCGACGGATTAATGCACTATGTTATACTTGACGAAGTGCAACTAGTGGAGGATTTTGTGGAAGTATTGCTAAGTTTGATGCAAGATAGACGTTTGGATGTATATGTTTCAGGCTCCAACTCAAAATTTCTATCAAAAGATGTAGTAACAGAATTTCGTGGCAGGGGTGATGAGATACATATTTATCCGCTATCGTTCAGCGAATACTATGCTGTTGTTGGCGGCGACAAACGAGATGCCTGGAAAGACTATTACACCTATGGCGGATTGCCTCAAGTAGTATTAATGGAAAGTGAAGAGAAAAAGGTAAACTATCTGACAGACCTTTTTGAACTGACATACTTGAAAGATATCATAGAACGTAATCATCTACGAAATGTAAACGGTTTGCGTACATTGATTCGCATTTTAGCATCAGGCATAGGTACGCCAACCAACCCCAAACGTATTGCAAACACCTTTCAGTCGACAGAGAATGTGCCTATAAAAGACAGTACAATAAGGGATTACATCGGATATCTTCAAGATGCATTTATGATAGAAGAAGCATTAAGATATGATGTTAAAGGAAGAAAATATATAGGTACAGCAACGAAATACTATTTTTCAGATATGGGAGTACGTGCAGCCATCTTGAATCTAAGGCAGCAGGAAGAAACCCACATCATGGAAAACATTATATACAACGAGTTGCGCATGCGAGGTTATCGCGTTGATGTAGGTATGGTGGAGACATGGACAACAAATGCTGATAAAAAAACAAAACGACAGACGTTGGAAATAGACTTTGTAGTCAACAAAGGTGCTGAACGCATATATATTCAATCAGCATATCGTATGCCAAGCGAAGATAAAGAAAAGCAGGAGAAACGTTCCCTGTTGTGTGCTAATGATAACTTTCGTAAGATAATTATTGTAGATGAGGATATTAAGCGAAAAACAGATGAACAAGGCATTAACACTATCAGTTTGTTAGAATTCCTGTTAGACCCTAATAGTATATAGTTTGTTTTATTTTATCTTATCTTAGACTGCCTATCCTTAGCCTTCGGTAAGTGCCGATCAGGGAGGGATTGGGTGTAGAGTGAGGGAGTAGTCAAAAGCACCCCTCCCTCAGCTTAAGCCCAGTGCTCATGGGCCTTGCAGCAATACAGAGGGAGAGGGGGAGAGATAAAACGCAAAAAACTTTTTTTTGAATACTAAAACTCTCAACTCCATACTATAAAACTGCCTCTAAACTCTATACTATCAACTTTAAACTAAAAAAAAAATTCCGATTTTTTGTATTGTTGGAAGTTTTTTGTACCTTTGTCCTCGATTGCGGGAAAAGCCTCAGCGGAGGTGCTGCATGACTTTATTGGTAAAAAATTGAAGCGTACGCTTTTTATTCAAAACGTCTCTTAAGCTTGGCCGCAAAATAGACGAACAGAAAGAGAATAAATAAGTGGATGCTCACGCAATAGCGTGGGCGTTTATCTTATCTCTTTCTGTAGGCACCGGCCAAGCGCCTGAGACGTTGGATAAGTATAAACTGTCCACGTTTTTTTTATGCGCTTGGCTGGTGTCTCACGTTTCTGAACGAATTCCGTTCGCTTTCTACTAATCTACTTCTATGGCAAAGAAAATACAACTTGGCTATAGGGAGATAGAGCAACGGCTTGCGGATTCGTTCTGTGGCAAGGTTGATGCTAATGAGGTTGGCTATCAATTGCTCTATTCCTTTGGCAAAAGCGAACGCGACATTGAACGTTACAAAGAAGGTAAGGGAGTTTTTAAAACCTTTGATGGCTTACTCATCAAAGGGCTGTTCTGCTATCAGCCTGTCAGCATGTTTGGCTTGACAGACCAATTAGAGCAGTTGAAATCTAATCAGCAGATTATCAAGGCTGCCCCAAAGATTATTGCTGTCAGCGATGGCAAGTCTATACTTGCATACGACCTTCGCGAGAAAGATACCTACGAAAACCAATTAGAGCGACTACCTTCAGACTTCGCTTTCTTCTATCCCTTGATGGATGTGGAGCGTGTACACTATGTAGAGGAAAGTCCTGCTGATATTAAGGCAGCAGAGAAATTAGCAAAGTTACATGACGAATTGAGAAGCTATAATGAGTTCCGCAGCGTTGATGACCTGCACGACCTGAACATCTTTATTAGTCGCCTATTATTCTGCTTCTTTTCTGAAGATACAGGAATCTTTGAGGAAAACCTTTTCACAGACTCTATACGTCGTTTTACAAAGGAAGACGGCTCTGACCTATCTGAATACCTTGACGAGACATTTAATGTAATGGATGTTTCTTTCAGACGCAGCGATATTCCAAGTATCGTAAAGCAGTTCCCTTATGTCAATGGTGGACTTTTCTCCAAACGAATTCAGATACCCAAGATGGGGCAGAAGGCCCGCAAGATTATCATCGAGTGCGGCGAACTGAACTGGAAGGACATCAACCCTGACATTTTTGGCTCAATGATTCAGGCTGTGGTTAATCCGGAAGAACGTGCTAATCAAGGCATGCACTATACCTCAGTGCCAAATATAATGAAAGTCATTAATCCATTGTTCCTTGATGATTTGAGAGGAGAATACAATAGGATGAATGAGCAATATGAACAGCTGATACAATCTAAGAATATTGGGGCAATTAGTGAAAAAGAATTCTATGACAAATGTCGTCCTATTGCAAGACAATGTCAGGCATTGTTGTTGAGGATGAGTAAGATGAAATTCTTTGACCCTGCATGTGGTAGTGGAAATTTCCTGATTATTACCTATAAGTGTCTGCGATTCTTGGAGATGGATATCTTGTCGTTGCAGCAGAAATGTCAGGGTAATACTCAGTCGATGTTTGTTGATGCCAGCGTAATCAGCCTCCAACAATTCTATGGCATTGAGTTACTCGACTTCCCTCATGAGGTTGCTATGCTGTCGCTGTGGTTAGCAGAGCACCAGATGAATACCAAGCTGAACGAAAACTTTGGCGTTAACACCAAAGCCTTGCCATTGAAGAATATCACCCAGATTGTTTGTGGCAATGCCTGTCGTATCGACTGGAATACAGTATGTCCCCATACCCCAGAGGAAGAGGTGTTTATCTTTGGTAATCCGCCGTATTTGGGGAGTCGCAGACAGGATGAAGACCAAAAGAAAGACATGGAGCTGGTTTTCAAGAAAGATTTTGGCGAACTCGACTACATTGCCTGTTGGTTTATGATAGGCGCTAAATATATAAAAGGAACAAAAGCTAAATATGCCTTTGTTTCAACTAATTCCATTTGTCAAGGTCTTCAAGTAGCTTTACTTTGGAAAAGAGTATTGAAGAATGGGCTTGTTATCAATTTTGCCTACAAATCATTCAAATGGCAAAATAATGCGAAGTATAAGGCTGCCGTCATATGTGTGATTGTGGGTCTTTCTTCTGGGGAAAATGCTATAAAACGATTACTCTATGATGATCAACAATGTAAAGAGGTTAAGAATATCTCTCCATTGTTAATGGATGGACCTACAATATTTGTCAAGAGTGAAACAACTCCAATATGTAAGGGCTTGCCACAAATGAATTTTGGCAATATGCCAGCAGATGGCGGTAAACTTATTCTTTCTGATGATGAAAAAAACGAATTGATAGAGAAAGAACCAAATGCTGAGAAATTTATCCATCCCTTAATTGGAGCAGAAGATTATATTAATGGAAAACGTCGATGGTGCATTTGGTTGTATAATGAAGACGAAAAAGAATATATATCAATACCACAATTTAAGAAAAGAATAGCAGAACTTAAAATTATTCGTGAGCAATCTTCTCGTCCACAGTTGGCAGCAATTCCACATCTTTTTGCTCAGATAACTCAACCAATGGGTACACCTTTTATAATTATCCCCAGTTCAACTTCTGAGAGAAGAGAGTATATTCCAATGGGATATTTGGATGTTGGCAATATCTCTGCAAATAGTTGTATGGTTATAGGAACAAAAGAGATTTCTTTGTTTGGAATGTTGATGAGTCGAATTCATATGGTTTGGGTAAAAACTGTCGGTGGCAGGCTAAAAACGGACTATCGCTACTCCGCCCAGCTTTGCTACAACACATTCCCCTTCCCCAAAATCTCTGCTGAGAAAAAGAAGGAGATAGAAGAGGCAGCAGAGAATGTTCTGATAACTCGCGAGTATTATCCAGAAAAGACTTTGGCAGAACTTTACGACCCAGACAAGATGCCACAAGATTTGCGTGAGGCTCACGCAAAACTCGATGACATTGTGGAAAGTTGCTATCCTGGCTATCCCTTCGCCTCAGACGAAGCCCGTCTGGAATGCTTGTTTAAACTTTACGAAAAGATGACTTCTAAACACTAACATCATGGAACAACATAGTAACAACATCGTAGATATTCACTACCTGCAAACAGGACAAGCTACAGCAACTGATAAGTTGGGTATGCGTGAGATGCAGGCTTTAGCATATGAACATCGAGATAAAAGATTTCTGCTGATTAAGGCTCCGCCTGCCTCAGGCAAGAGTCGTGCTCTGATGTTTATTGCATTGGATAAGTTGGCTAATCAGGGACTCAAGCGCGTCATTGTGGCTGTCCCTGAAAAGAGTATAGGACGCTCGTTTAAAAATACCAATCTGACGAAAAGCGGCTTCTTTGCTGACTGGAAGGTAGCACCTTATTTTAACCTGACAGACGTAAAGAATGAACAGGATAAAAAAGGACGATTTATAGAGTTCTTTCGTCAGTCAAGCGCAAGGATATTGGTGTGTGCTCATGCAACTTTGCGTAATGGTATGAAGGAGTTGGAAGATGAAGCTTTCAATGATACACTACTGGCCATAGACGAGTTCCATCATACGAGCGCTGATGCTAACTCCAACTTGGGTGACGTAGTACGCAGAGTGATGAACAATTCTTCAGGGCATATCGTTGCTATGACAGGAAGCTATTTCAGAGGTGATGGTATCCCTGTACTCAGGGCAGAGGATGAGGCAAGGTTTTTCCCAATCACCTATAACTACTATCAGCAGTTAAACGGATATAAGTATCTAAAGAACCTGATACTGGGGTATCATTTCTATCATGGTTCATATCTTGACCACATTGATGAGGTTTTAGATACCCATAAGAAAACGATTATCCACATACCAAGTGTAAACCAACGAGCTGCGACAGGCTTGGGCAAGTATCAGGAGACATCCGAGATAATGAATGTAATTGGCACATTAGATCACAAGGATTATAACACTGGTATCTATTACATAAAGACTAATGATGGCAGGATATTGAAAGTTGCAGACCTTGTAGAAGATGACCAGAAAGAGCGCAACATGGTGCAGGATTATCTGCAACGTATGAAACATAGGGATGATATGGACATCATCATTGCTTTGGGAACGGCCAAAGAAGGCTTTGACTGGCAATGGTGCGAAATGTGCCTTACTATAGGAGTTCGTGGCTCTTTAACTGAAGTTATACAGATAATAGGAAGATGTACACGCGACTGCGAAGGCAAGGAAACAGCACGCTTTGTGAATATGATAGCAATGCCGGAGGCTGAACAGGCAGAGGTGAAGGTTGCAGTAAATGATTTTCTGAAGGCTATAACAGCATCCCTGTTGATGGAACAGGTGATGGCTCCAAGTTGGAAGTTTAAAACCGTAAAAGAGGAAAATGAGCCAGGAGAGGACTTTGCACGCACTATTGTGGTGGAAGGTTTGAAGCCTCTGTCGAGTGTCAAGACAAAGACTATAGTTGAAAGCCAACTCGATGACCTGAAGGCTGCTATTCTTCAAGACGATATGGTAGTAAAAGCGCTCAGCGGTTCTACAACAGCAGAGACAATTACACAGCACTTGATACCAAAAGTTATACGCGAACGATACCCGGAACTGAACGATGGAGAGGTAGAAGAGGTACGTCAGCGTGTGTTGCTTGACACAATAATCAAAGGCAACGATATTGTGGATGAGAAAGGTAACCCGATAGGGACTATTACTGATGACGAAGAGCAACCCAGCGAGGGCAATAGACTCATCAAGATTGCCAACAGATTTATCAATATTGACAAGTTGAGTATTAACCTTATTGATACTATAAATCCTTTCCAGAGAGCATACGAGGTGATTTCAAAATCTGTAGATGCAAAGACACTGAAGATTATTCAGGACACCATAGCAGAGCAGAAGTATGACATGACGTTGGAACAGGCTATCACTCTTTTCAAGGGCCCTTTAAAAGAATATGTAGCAGCACATGAAGGCAAAGTTCCTTCTGTAGATGACCCAGATCCGAAAGTTAGAGAACTGGGTGTTGCCCTGCAGAAGATAAAGAACCTGAAACAAAGGAAATTGAGTGGACTTGAATATGAGGGATAGAGTATGGAATGGCCTAAAGAATTATTAGAGATTTTCGATGACCCGCTATTGGACGGAGTGCGTCCCAAGGTTGCTGCGCCAACTCCTAATGACAGGATGCAGCAGAAGCTGGAGGAAGTAAATAATTGGATTGCCAGAAATGGAAGGAAACCAAGAAATGACGGTGACCTGAAAGAAAAGATGATGCATGCGGCAATGACGAAACTGCGTGAAAAAGGATTTGAAGTATGAACATAGATAAGGAACTTGAAGAAATCTTCGACGACCCATTGCTGGAAATAAGCGAAGAAGAGACAAGGCTTTTCGATATTCCTCAGGATATGCGAAGAGTCATTGCCAAGAAAAAAGCCGATTACATAGCTCAGCATAAACTTTGTGAAAATTTTGATGAGTACAAGCCTTTGTTTGACAAAGTTCATCAAGAATTGAAGGAAGGAAAACGCTCATTGGTGAAAATAAACAAAACTGCAACATTGGCAGAAGGCAGATTTTATTTTGTAGGCGGACAAATGTTGTTGCTGGAACATATTGGCGAACTGAAGAAAAGCAGTAATTCCCTACCAGATGCCAGAACACGATGTATATATGAGAATGGGACAGAAGCAGATATCTTATTGCAGACTCTTCGCAAGGGCGTTGTTGGTGACGGATATGCCATATCAGAGCTACAGGAAGAATCAGACACCCACTTCTTTAACAATTCGGACATCGTTAGCGATGATAATGTAACTGGTTATATTTATGTATTGTCATCATTGTCTGACAATCCTATAATCAAGGCTGAAAAGAATCTGTATAAGATAGGTTTCACCACGAATGATGTAGAACAACGTATTGCGAATGCAGAGAATGAGCCAACATATCTGATGGCACAGGTTAAGATAGTCGCTACATATAAAGTGATAAACCTGAATTCGCAAAAGTTTGAAGATATGGTGCATCAATTGCTAAAACCTGTTCAGTTTCAGGTATCTGTATTTGATGAAAAAGGTGTCGAACATCAGCCGCAAGAGTGGTTCGTTGTACCCTTACCTGTAATAGATGTCATAATCAAGAAAATAATGGATGGTACCATTGTGGGATATACTTATAATCCGCAAATGGAATGTCTGGAGAAACGTGTCGTGAAAAAAGAATCGACTTTTGATACTACAGGTTTGAAAGTCCTGACACTCAACATCAAGAAGATTTATTTCGATGAGATTATGAATGGAACAAAGAAGATAGAATATAGGGAACTGAAACAGACAACACTCAACAAATATACCTATATTGACGAAACTGATGGCAAACGTTATCTGCGTCGTTACGATGCTTTGCGTCTATTTGTAGGATATAATAAAGACAGAGAAAGTGCGTTAGTTCAAGTGACAGACATCACTTATAATGAAGGTATTGTTGAATATCACCTTGGAATGATACTGGAAAAGATTACGTAGAGATGCCATTAGGACAACTTTAGATGTAAGAGGGAAACGATGTCAGTAACCTGCGTTAAGAAGGTGATAGAAAGTGTTTGATTTCTGAAAATATGTCTTCTAATAAATATATAGGCACAAAAGAAGCAGTTCTACTTACAGGTCTCTCGACTCAGGAGATATATAATCTTATTCATGAAGGAACTCTTCCTGCACGAAAGGCCCCTAAAAGTGGATGGCGTATTTCTCCACAAGACTTGGCTGATTTGGGCTTGATTCAAGAGAAATCAAGTTCTACAATTGAAGAGTCTCAAATTGAGGATTGTGTTTCATATATTGCCGATGAAGAGCATTACACACAAGTATTTAAAAGAATGGCTGAGGTGAAGTACAGTTTAAAAATAGCTACTGCAAACCTCAAGAACTTTAATGTTCCAGTAATGCTTGATGATGAGATTAAGTTCATACCTGTATGTGAATTCTTCTTATCTCTTGTAGAAAATGGTGTTCATGTTCAGGTGGTGTGTATGAAGCCATTCGATTTCTACAACAAAGCAAAAGATACCTGTCCTCGGTTATTGGATAATCCATTGTTTGAATTGCGATATAATGGGCATAACCACATGAAGATATTCATTTTTGATGATGAAAGTGCATATATAGGTTCTGCAAACATAACATCTGCTGCTATTGGCAAACGTTCAACCAGACATAGAAATTATGAAGCAGGAATGTTAGTTTGGGGTAATTCTATATTGCAAGACCCATTAAATCATTTTGAAAGAGTTTGGAATGACCCTGACATACTGAAACATACTTGGA
>Ga0326512_10001809_pt1 | contig 16114 bp, 36 predicted proteins | sample 1_2617_0518_D_FD_203652 | JGI IMG/M metagenome (GOLD analysis project Ga0326512, IMG submission 203652) | Bovine rumen microbial communities from UC Davis, California, United States - 1_2617_0518 | ecosystem: Host-associated > Mammals > Digestive system > Stomach > Rumen | place: USA... | reverse complement strand
CGCCATAAAGAAACCTGCAGGTGACCTTGCTACCGCCAGTAAGCTGTTTGAGAAGTCCCTCATTTAACCGGACACCCTCAGTCGGCTCTTCGCAGGTAACAAACCTTGCCGACTTAAGTCTTGCGATATCGGAGTTAGCTCCTCCGCCCAGACTTCCAACCTTCGACTGCAGCATCAGCGTATCCGGCTGGGCATTGCTTGCATAATCGCCCAGCATATCAGCTATGGTATCAAGAAATGTGGACTTACCATTGTTGCCCATGCCATAAAGGAAATAAGCACATTGCTCACGGTTGCTGCCAGAGATGGAATAACCGATGGACCGCTGAATATATTCCTGCAGATCCTTGTCGCCATTTGTAATCTCGTCAAGGAATTGCAGCCAACGTTTCGGTTTGCGCCTTTTGACATCATACTCACAATTACAGATCTTAGATAACATCAGCTTGCTGTCGTGCGGCATCAGCTCTCCATTCCTAAGATTCACCACACCATTCTGCACATTGAGAAAATCGTTGTATGAATCAAAATCATCCGGTGATGCAGGGATATCATATAAGTGCTGGCATTCCTTAATCATCGCTTCCTTGGCACTGCTGCTTGCCGTACGCTTGGCAAATTTGAGTGCCGCCTCCTGCAGATCCTCATCGGTCATATTGTATGCCTGCTTTTTTAGATCCTCGCAAACATCATCGGCAAGCTTCTTGACTTCGCCACTCTCATCCAGAGTCCATACCCTGCCGGTCCAGAAGTACCACTTCTTACGATTATAGGAATATTTGAGAATATTGCCGAACTTATCATAAAGCCTGTGAGCATTGCCAGTATCGGTAAAATCATAATTCTCTGCCTTGGATTCCTCCGTAACACCTACCTTGCCGCCCTTGAAAAATGCAATTGCAATTGAGGTATCATCGCTGTATTTATTCGGCTCATAAACCTCATCACAGGATGCACATGCCTTGCCGATGGTGATCGCACCATAAGTATTGCTTCCTCTCTTGGTGTCCCACTTTTTACGATACAAGCCACTGGTCCTAAAAATACGATCCATCTGCGCAGCATTCCTCGCTGTCCAGAATGCAAGATGGTTACACAGGGCAAGATCAGCCTCAGACTGGGATGGAAATAAGCTCTCCCACTGTCCTGCATAAAGCATGGTAAAAAGAGATCCGCTCCTGCAGGATCTTGCCTTGTCTATGATCTCTGCATCGTCCAGATCCACAACGACCTCTCTGCGAACCTCCGCCTTCGGAACTGCATTCGGCAGATATTTGCTGTGGAGTACCTTGACTGACTCGGTACACTCCTTGACTTTTACATATGCCGGATTATAAATATTGCCGGTACAGATAAAATATCTGCCCTCGGAATACATCTCAACTCCGCCCTTGCGCCTGCTGCCATCGGGCAACTTGCCCTTGCAGATAATGTGGATGCCATCACCGGACCTTGAAATCTCGGCATATGACTGCAGGGTTTCCACAAACTCATCCACAAAATCCAGATTGTCCATGCAATGATCCAGATCCACACCAAAAAAAGGTGGAGCAAACTCAAAACCGAGATAGTCAAACCCGAATGTATCACAAGCCTGCACAGCCTGCTCAAAAGTCCCCCATGACTTCGGATCATTCGCCTTTGCGTTTTTTCCGTTGAATGGGTTTTTGGGGATCTTGTCCACCTTGCTTACGCAAACCCATTGTGCGACCTTCTTTAATTCTTCTGGAATGTTCTCTACCTTTGTCAGCACGTTGCTGTACCTCCTCACTCATTATCACATCATACGAAATATGCCATTTGCCGCAGATCTTCTCAGCCGGTATGCGCCCAGTACGAATCCACTCTCTAATCGTCCGGACCTTAAGACCGAGAAACCTTGCGGTTTCTCTGATCGTCATGTCTTCTCCTCCTTGTATATGATCTCCATCGCATTGCTGTAATCATCCACATCGATGTACTTCTGCTTCAGCATCTGCTTGAAATCGTCCTCAATGCTCTCCTTGGATCTTCCCAGAAACAGGTTGTTGGTAACCCAACATTCAATGACCGGCTTAACTAACTTCATGCGTTTGTCCTCCTCAATTATTCTCAGCAGCCGCTAATATGGTTTCGTAAGCTTCAACATACTCAGCCTTGCTATATCTGTGAAGTATGTAATCGCTCTCAGCATTTGCTTTTTCAGATCTGATGATATCCTTAAGAACAGCGGCATTGATCCTTGAAAGCTCGTTGACTCTGATTCCGGTTATTTCACATGCTCTCTCAATTAACATTTTTCCACCTCCGTAATGAGCTTTTCTACTGAACCCATAATATCATTACTTCAGTGGTATGTCAAATAGTTTTTGATATTCTTTTATATTATTTCCGCATCAATCTTGCGGTAGTAACCAGTACGCTTTCTCGCCCAGCCTTGATAGATCCCAAAGCTGTCAACAAAATCCAAAACCTCGCCATACTCCTTACCCTCAGCCTTGCGTCCGACTCTGCCAGCCGACTGGATCACTGTGGTTTCGTCCTTCTCCGGTGTAGCCAGCACCACATAACGCAGATTCGGCACGTCCAGCCCTTCTTTCGCCAGTGCATACGTTGCCATAAGGCAATCCAGTTCTCCCTCTTTCAGCCCGATTAAGGCATTTTTGCGCAGTCTCTTGGCAGTTTTGGATGTCCCCATGCCAGATAAACAAATCGAAACTCTTCCCAGATCGTTATACCGCTTGCTTAACCCCTGCAGATATTCAACTCTATTTGCAAGAACAATCACAGGATCTCCCTGTGGCAGATTAATGATAGTATCCAGCACCAGATCAAACCTCGCCTCATCGTTGACCATGCTGTCGATGACCTTATGGTAATCGATCGTTCCGTCATACATAAGCACATCATCGGCAGGATACCAATTCGTATAGATCCTCCGGACCTTGATCGGGCAGGTAGTATGTGCGACCTCTTCCCTGCTGACCTCATGCAGGACATCACCAAGTAAAGCAAACATAGCCTGCTCCAATCCATCAGCCCTCTTCGGAGTAGCTGTCAGCCCGATCTTATACCTCGCACAAAGGTTACTCATAACCTTGTAAAACTGGGTAACTCGAGTCGGAGTCCCAGCGCAGTGCTGGCATTCGTCACAAACGATCACATCCCAGTAATCACGATATTGGGATAGATCAATGTTAGACAAAGTCTGAACTGTAGCGAAAGTGATGCCCTCACCAATATTGACCTTACCAGCTGTGATCGTACCGCAGCCAACATCTCCCAATACGGATTCAGCTCGGCTCTTACTCTGATTAAGCAGATCCTGCGTGTGCGTGAGCCACAATGCCCTGCCACCAATCCTCGCTATGAGCTCCAGACCACACTGTGTCTTACCACTCCCACAAGGCATCACCAGCACACCATTCTTGCCCTTTATTGCGGCTTTTACAGCATCTTCTTGATAAGGGTATAGACTTATACCACTTAGGTAATTATGCGTCCTTATTGGCTGAAATTCAGCGCACCACGTCACTGCTCGAGTGCATAACCGCCAGATACTCTGTACGCAGCCAAAAGGCAGCCACAGTTCATCGCCCACCCTTTCATACAAATAAATATGCTGCGGAGTATTGCCGGTCCACTTGCCCATCCTCTCTTTTTTATAATAGTCGGGATTATCCAGCACGAGATTATCCTTACACCATTTACCTATAGCCGGAGTAGGATTTTCAATTCTGATTTTTTCGGCAACCTTAATCTTCATCATCATCTTCCTCATATCCGCTGCAGTCAGATCTATGTGGACAAATCTCACAAGGAAGATCATTATAATTGCCAGTTATATAGCAGGCATCAAATCCAGATCCATATTCCATCATTCACTCACCGCCTTTCTCTGCCTTGTAGGGTGCGTTCTCCCATTCTTCCGAGTAGACGATTGACTTTGTCTTGTTCCACTCGTCAATCCCACGGATAAATATTATTCTCGGGAATGTCTTTCGGAGAACAAGGTTCATCACATCTCCGTTTGTCATTCCTTTGGGAGCATGACAAATCCAATCGCCCTCATCCCATTTCTCGCAAAGTAATTTGTACCATTCCTCGGCACTTTCGTTTTTCTTCAAAGCCGATATAGCCATATCAAATGCCTGTGCGTGAGTATCGCTGAACAATGGATTATTCTTAAATCCATCAAGGATTATCACGGCTTCTTCTCTTGTCATGTTTCACCGCCTTTCATCCTTGCTCCGCAATTAGGGCAATAAGTATAATCTGCTGTCGGTTTGCCATATAAGTGCATAAAACTGTGTATATACCCGCACTCTGAACACTTAAAGCTAGTATGGCAATTATGAATATCTTGTGGTACCCACTCTCCATTGTTCTCTACGGGTGGTAAATCATACAAGGCTTTTAGAGCGTCACCTCTTATTCCACTTGTTTTAGTTAACACATCAATAACCGCCTGTCTGCTGATTAAGTCTCCCTTGTTCTCTGCTGAATCGGGGAAAGAGTAAGTCTGCAAACTGTCAAGACTTTGAAGTACATTACCGAGGGACACATGGTACATTTCTCCGAAAAGGTCATTGAGGTATTTGATTGTGTCCTCTTTCTTGATATATTCACTCATTCGGCTTTACCTCCGCACCACGGACAAAAATCATAGTCACACTCTTTTGCTACGCTTGAAACGGTGATAATTCCACCGCAATTTGTGCATCCAAATATATCTGCATATCCTCTGCAATCAGCATTTATTGGAATGAACTTAACAGGAATATTCTCTCTTGCATCTGCACTCGGGAACTCTCTAAATGCTCTTTTGTGAATTGGAGTAGTCGGCATAGCATAACGCCTACCTAAATCATCCCATTCATTTATCAACCGTTCTCTACTGATTAAGTCTCCCTCTGTGGATAAAGCCGATATAGCCATATCAAATACCTGTGCGTGAGTATCGTTGAACAATGGATTATTCTTAAATCCATCAAGGATTATCACGGCTTCTTCTCTTGTCATTATCATTCTCCTTCTTATGTTCTTCTTCACAGATATATTCTTTGATTGTTTTATGAAATGGACATTCATTCTGATATTCTGTAGTATCTCTCAACAGCCAACACTGGGCTTTGTGATGGGCAAAACAGTCTTCCCGATAACAGCTATACTTACCCATTCATGTTTTCACCTCACAATTGGATCAGCATACCGGTTCAGATCCTTCTCCAGCTTCTTAAGTGCAGCAATGTACTGGATATAGGTCATCCATTCAAAGATGAAATCGTGATGAATTTCTTGATATCTCCGGTTGAATTCATCACCCATGCGCCCAAGAGTGCAGCCCTGCTGCCGAGCCTGTTCCTCATAATCCTCGCCATGATACCATGTAAGTTTCATTCTACTTCCCTCCACGGACACCAGTCTGGAATCTGATCTGTTTGATCATCCCAAATCTGTCCCATCGTATAATCCTCCGGAGCAAACCTCTGTGCACACCAGAGCCTGTCCATCGGGCAAGAACCTTGCCATCCATCTTTAGCAATACATACTTTCGGCATAGGTAAATCTATTTGGAGCATTTACTCACCACCTCCATAAAGTTCGGAATCATAATCCCAGCCGGTCGGAAAATTGATATTGCTCCATGCCTTCGCATTGCCAAAAGTCTCATCATCAATCGTATGCCAATACTTATCTCTCTCATCCCACCATGCTACCAACACCAGACCATTGTCGGTAAAGACATTCACAGGATCAGATATGCCCTGCTCATTTGTCTCTGGCTTTTCGATCTTCGCATCATGTATCATCATATCTCTCATGTTCATTCTCCTTTTTATAATCCACTAAAGTAATGTCCGCCATACTGAAACATCGGTTCACCGTATGCAGGATACCCATCTGCACCGAACCATAATATCTTCATCGAATGATCCCAATCACCTTCGATCCATGACTCATCCCAGCCATCAACGACCATTCCAAGTGCTTCATAGCAATCCTCACTCGGCTGTATCCCCATGCGACCGGTAGCAAATTGACTTGGTGCATAAATAATTTCGGGAATAGTTGCACCAAAATATTCTGTTCTGTTAAGCACTGTAAGCATCACAAGTGCCTTGCCAACTGAATCCTCACCTTCTGCTTCTGCCATCGCAACGTCCAGAAGTAAGCACTGCTCTTCGTATGTGACATTTACAAAATCATCTTCGCATTCCATCGGCAGATCAGCAGGATCAAATACCGGTACGAGCATCTCAAAAGCTTTGCCACTATCTTTCTGATATGTTACGGTTTTGATACTTGTCGGAAGTTGTTCTATAAATTCCACATCGGAATCAAATTCAACGACAACTTCTGGCGGCAACTCCCTCAATTGCATAGACTGCCTGTGGGCTTTGTAAGATCCTATGCAAGCTATGATCACAGATATTGCAATAATAATTGTGCCGATTATATTAACTATATATTTCATAAATTCGCCTCGTATACAGCTGATAACTTAATGCTTTTCTGCTCTTTTAGATCTGAATAGGGAATCCAATAGATCTTATCATTGTGCTTAACCGCTATATGCGGCATTCCATTCCCACATGCAATCCATCGCTCAAAAGCATTTATTTGATTGTCCTCCAGCCTTGATATATTAAATCTTCCGGCAGCGCAGGTCTTACAATCTACTGCAATGGGATTGTTGTCCTTAGCTGCGATAATATCAAAAGGCTGTGCGCCTCGGGCATCGGGTGCAATGAAATGCACCCAATACCCAAGCTGCGCTAATTTTTTACACATCTCCTGTTCAAATTCATTTCCAAGTATCTTGTTATTCATCAGAATGGTAACTCGGATATAAGTCCATCCGGAACATTAATAAAATCGTTGCCAGAACCGGAGTTGGAGCTGGAGCTGCTTCCAGATCCATCGGATGCAGGTGGCTCGACCCACGCAGGCAGGTCACTCTGGTTATTAGCATGAATGAAATTCTTAACCTTGGCATTAACGCTTCCATTCCACTCCTCATGCTTAACCACACATGCACCAACCTTTCCGATCCAGTGCTGGGTATTGAAATCCCCATCGGGAATGTCCTTAAATGAATCGAAGAACTGAGTGAGATTCCTGTTGGTGATCTCCGGTCTGTCCTGCAGGAAAACGATATGGTGATAGATCAAGCCCTTGTAACCGCTGACCTCGAACTTAAGGGTGAGCATATCGTTGCCGGTACTGCTGACCGTCTTATCCGCAACCTTGATACGGATGCGATGCTTCCCCTCGGGAATCCTCGTCTCAAAACTACTGCTCTCATCTCTTGTGTAATTCCATGCCATGATATTAGTCCTCCTTATTCTCAGCCTCTGTTGCCACAGCAAGTTCTGCCGGCATATCGGGCTCATCGTTAACCAGTTCGATCTCAACGCTTAGATCTCGATCATAATCAGTCGGTGTAAAGTGCTGCTTTGCTCTCTCGGCAAAAGCGACAGCTGTCAAAGCATCCTTGAAAGTGAATTTCTTAATGCCGACATTCACAACATATTTCATATCATAAACTCCTTTCTATAAACCGCCATTGCATTGGCATCGGACTTCTTGCAATCATAAAGCATATTATTGCCCTTGATCCTCGCATAACAAACAGCAAGATCATCCTTGCGGATCTTAAAAATCTCATTTGCTGCAATCTTCGCTTCCTCGGGATCGCTGGTCTTCACTCCCACAACAAGCCTGCGCCCATCATAGAACTTACTGACTTTTCTCCGCATCATCGGGTGTCCCCTCTTTCTGGATGAAATCCTCAACTCTGCACTCCTTGCGGCAATCGACTTGGTTCTTCGCATGAATATTCTGAGTAGCCTCCAGCAGGATATGGTGCTCGCCTTCCTTGTTGACTCCGATCCAGCCTACGATGTCGCAAAGTCCGCAGATATTATCAACGATCTTGGATGCGATCTTAGGCACGATCCTCGAATACTGTGATCCGTCCGGATGCGTGAACTGCTCAACAGTCTCCCATGCGGTCCAGAGAACATTCACTCCCCACGACTTCATGTAGCGCAGGCTGTTCACCAGCTTGAACTGCATGTACTGATAATCAGCCATTGCCGGAACTCCCTTGTTCTTGCCCTGTGCACCCAGATCCGACAGGATACATCTCTCAAGCTCGGAAACATTATCCACAGCCACAGTCTTGATGTTGTTCTCAGCAAGCCACTCCGGAGTGATCTCAGTGAGAGTCTTAGTCCATGCATCAAAGGTATGCACATTGTCGATCTCCTGCACAAGGATCTTGCTCGTATCCTTAACAACTTCCTTCTTGGCAAGGGTTCTGGTGATCGTGCGATCGATATCCAGCACCAGCGTGTTGCCCTCGGATGCCTCTGCAATCAAACCGATTGCTGTAGACTTGCCGCCACCGGTCTTGCAATAAAGCAATGCGGTATACGGCAGATTATTCGCCTCAATTTTTTTCAGATTCATAGGGTTTGTCCTCCTTTACAAATTCGATATACTGCTGATTAGGATCATAATGCATGCAGATGGAACTGTATTCACACCGCCTGCCGTACATGTTGCAATGACAGGTATTGCGGTAAAAATGCCCTGCATGTACCATGTCGTCTGCCATAAGCATCAGCTCATCACGGAACTGCTCAACCTCATCATCGGTCCGCTCAATCTGCAGCAGCCGGATCTTGGAATCGGTATCCGTATCGTACCAGTCGAGCATGCGGTAAAAAAACTCCTCGTCCGACTCGTTCTGCTTCTGCCTTATGGTAGGCTTCCTGCAGACTGTGTACCACACCTTACGACTTCCGGTCATGAACATGTATGCAAGGATCTGTTCGTCCCAGAGAAGATTGTATTCGTACTGCTCGGTGATCTCCGATCCGGTGCTCTTATGCTCTACAATGTTGCCATCCTCGGCAATTGCATCTGCAATCCCTACGAGTTTATTTCCATCGCCCAGATCATGTTCCAGCCACTTCTCTGCTTCCACAACATGAAACTTCGGATAGATATATTTCATATAAGCTCTCGCCATAGCCATCTCTTTCGAGTGATCACCGGCATAACCATCGCCATATATGATATCCTCTCCATTGTTCAAGGCTTCGAGCAATGTGTGATAATTGCTCCCAGTCTCGAGTGCCTCTGCCTTTACTGCAGGTCTAAGTCCTTCGATGTACTTCAGCTCGTATAACCTGCGGCAAGACTTAAATGCCTTAATTTTGCTGATTGATAATCTCATTCCTCTTCCTTTCCAATTACCAGCTCAATCTTCGCCAGCGTGATCTTGCTTGGATCTTGCGTACCATTCTCCACAGAATTGATGGTCTGATAAGACAGTCCACAACGCTCAGCAAGTTCCGTCTGGCTGATCCGCTCCTTAGCTCGGAACTGAACCATTCTATCTTGTAATGTCATTTGCACACCTCCTTTCTAACTCAACATCATACATCAGCTCAAAATAAATGTCAATCACTTTTTTACATTTCCCTATTATTCTATATATATTTATATTTTATTTTATATTTAATGCTACATTTTTAAAGAAAATAAAATAGAATATAGAAAAATATAAATACATAAGAGAAAGTTGAAATCGGGCAAAAATGCTACATCCTACACACCGGATCAATCGCAGGTGCTACCACGCTCCCATGTGCAAATGTACTTTCCATCCTCCTCATGCACCCTGCAATTATACAGCCCATACCCCCAGCGGATACTCTCGCTGAACAGCTCGTTCTGATCCTGCTGCGCCATGTAATAATAGCCGTCATAAGGCTCATCCCGACCGGCAGCAGCATACCCTGCCCTTGCCCTGTCAAACACTTCCTTGCTTACCTCAAAAGGTGTTCCCGATACCATAATTCATCCTCCTTTCATCTAACCTGCAAAACCACATCGATCTGCTTGAATCCGTACCCTCTGTGTTCACGCAAGCTGAGTACCTTCTCATCCCACACATCCTGCGGATTGACATACATCCTCTTCTTGCGGCTATACACCTTGTACACTCCATTATTTGTCTTGCTGTTCGCCCACTCTCTTACTGTCATGACTCTTCCTCCTTTTCCAATTGCCAGTCACACATTGATATGATCTCATCCCAGACACAGGTCCTTGTGATTGCCTCTGCAAAAAGTTTCCTCGCATCGGCTCTGGATATTCCATAACGCTCCTGCAGGTCATTCAAAGCACCATCGACTGCGTCTCTGTATCCGATTCCGGTATTATCATGCAACCTCATCTTCTGCCTCCTTCCCAAAAGCAGAACCAACACCATGCCGCCTTAAAATCCTTAACCACTCCGCAGTCCACAAGGCATCTGATATAACCTCTTGCGTGTTCTCTGATAAGATCACGCTGCTTGCCGGTTTCAGTATTCGCCATATCGTACCTCAATGTTTTCAGATATTCAAAATGGTTTGCAGGTAAGTTGTCCAGCATCTCCTGTGTTCTCATAAGATGACTCCTCTCTTCTTAAGATCGTAAAAGCACCATCTGTTGACCTTGGCATCGTCCATATCCTTGAAAGCGTCCATCTGGATATTGAACTTCGACTGCCTCTCTGTGATCTCCTCCTGCTGCCTGCGGATGCAGCCGCCCATCGGATCGTACCCTGCATCGATATCCGCCTTCATGTTCCGGATCATCGTCTCTATGACTGACTGAGCATCTTCAAACCAGATATTAAACCACTTCATATTCATACCTCCTCCAATTCTATAAATGCTGCTCTCTGAAGTGAATTCTTCTTGATCAGCCAATCCGGAATCTCTATCAAGGACCATCCACATTCATTTGCTTCGCTGATCTTCAGCTGGCTCATTGGTAACCAGACGATCCTGTCATTGATTGATGATGTCCCGAAACGCACCGTGAGGTAAAGAGCCTTGCCGGATTCAGATCTGTGTCCATTGATTGTGTTCTGGTGGATATACTTTTTCATGTTCCTGTCCTCCTTTAACTGTGCTAATAATAGCATAGCAAAATAGGTATGTCAAACATTTTTTGATATTTTTTAATAAAAAAAATCAGCCCTGCATTTCGCAAGGGCTGATCCTTACATTATTCAATTGTCTCGGACATTTTCCGCATCACACCATCATATAGCTTTGGAATCATAGCCTTCAGTGTGGTCATCAGCTCATCCATGATATCCACCAGATCTTCCGGATCTATCTCCGCAGCAATTTGTTTGAATTCCGTTTCAGCATTCATAGATCTAATTGACCTCGCATAAGAATATTGTGGTAAGCGTACCGGATCTTCGGTTTCCTCAGCAGGAAATAGTTTGTCTCTGATCGTATAAAAAGCCGCCAACTTCAAACAGGTACTGGTAGATGGGTTTCTCTGCCCTTCACATTCAGCGATGGCTTCCTGCAAATCGTGTTCGGTTATCACAGCAAGCCACCTCCCTTACATTTCGGACATCAATTCACGGAGCTTCTGCTTCACACGCTCATTGGGAGCATTCTGCATAAGATCCTCAATGTCCATGCGGAAATCATCTTCAGCCATGCTGTATCCGCCTTCACGAGAATATCTGTTCTCGCTTGAATATCTGCCCATCGAGTCACGTCTTGCATTGCGCCCTCTGCCACGAGCATAAGATGCATTTGAGCGACCGCCATCTCTGCCATTACGAGCATAAGCATAAGATCCACCAGCCATGCTATACTCTTCATCCTCTCCCATCATCTCTTCAGATTTGAGAAGATTCTTCTTAGCATGTGCAAGGGTATCCATATACTGAATCTCGGTCATGGAGAGTTTTCCGTCCTTTTCTGCCTTGCGCTCAAGATCCTCGAGCTCATCACAGATATATTCTATCAACTTGTGCATACTCTACCTCCTTCTCATGCTACTCTTGTGATACTCAGACTGCCATCGATTACATTAATGATGGGTGTAGGAACTACAGTAGGATCATCAACTGTTCCGTTGACATACTCAACAGATACAGTAAAGCAGCATCCACGAGGAACATCTACCACAGCCCTACTTGTTACGTTTCCATACTCATCCACCGCAGCAGGAGTATAAATGCTCCTGCTACCAATACGCTCCTCACCGGACACAACGATAGCCGTTGCGATCGGAGTAAGATCACCTCCGTCCGGAATTGCAATATTGCCGGTGAATTCAACTTCATATCTCGCAAAGCATGATGTAGGATTATTGACTATGCCACGCAGAACAAAAATTCCAGTGCCATTCTGATGGAAAACATACCCCTTATTGCACCGAATAGAATCAATGAATGGAATTGCAGCATTGAGTGCGACAGTCTCAATCTGATCCCTTGTTAAATACTCTGCCATAGCCATGACCTCCTGTTAGAAACTTCCACAGCCGCAGCCGCAGCCATTATTGTTGTTAGGGCATGTGAAAATAGGCTGCTCACCGTAAACCGGAACTGTTCCCACAGGACACTGATTGAGCCTATCATATATGCCATTGATAATTGTGGAGTTCTGTGCAACCTGTGATGCCTGTCCTCTTGCATAGAGAACTTCCTGTCTAAGCTGGCTGATCTCGTCATTCTTGGCATCAATCTTGTCTTGGCAAAGCTGATCCTTAATAGACTGGATTCCGCCATTGATTGCATTAAGAATACCCTGCGTATTCTGAGTATCGGTCGCACGAGTAGCGCATGCCTCGCTTGCGATAGTAGCTCCGAGATTAGCAACCGCAAGTCTGTTCTCGCAGCAGCACTCTGCCTGCTGAGCCTGCAGATTGTTGAATCCCTGTGCCATTGCAGTCTGTCCGGCAAAAGCGGTCTGCATGTTTGCGATCTGTCTTGCATTAGCACCCTGCTCAACTCCAGCAAAGCCATTAGCAAGTGACATCTGCAGATCACCGCAGCAGCCACAAAGCTGAGTGGAGAGATTTGCAACGCTATCACGGACCGATGTGATATTGTCGTTGATCATTGCATCACGGAATCCGTTGTTGGTATTGGAATTGATGTTCTGCTGACCGGTGAGTAACCAAGGGAAATCATAGTTGCCTCCACCGTATCCTCCACCAAATCCATTGCCCCAGCCACCGCCAGCAAGGAGTAAAAGAAGAATGATCCATCCCCAGTCTCCTCCAAAGCCACCGCCAAAGCCGGAATTGCCGTATCCACCGCCCATGTATGCAGGTGCGACAGGCATATAGAATCCATTGCCGTTGCTTTCATCTGTAATTGCCATAACTTACCTCCTATAAAATTTTGTAGGTTAGGAATCTCACTCGTACGCTGTGAAATCCGTATATATAAAGCACGTCTGCTTTATTTTCTGCCCATAAGCTGCTTGATCATAGGATCATTTCTCATGGTCATCATCTGATTGACCTGCTGCTGAGAAACCTGCCCAGAATTGATGAGATGCTGAATGATCGAATTAGGATCATTCACATTGACGTTGCTCGGGATATTAAATCTCCTCGCCAACATCTGCATCGGGTTCTGTCGGAGCTGCTGATACATCTGAAAAATGTTATTCATCATCATCTGCCACCTCTTTTTTTACCGATTTGGTTTTAGATCTTTCGCTAAGAGCATTGACCTTTTCTCTAAGGTCCTCAATTTGCCCTCTGAGGTCCTCAATTTCGGCTTTTAGCTCATCAAGCGATAATTTATACTCTTCTGATTTTTCCGTTCCATTTTGGGGTATTGTAGGCTCTTCCTTGACCAATCTATACTTTTCAAATATCGGATTGTCCAGCTGAGAAAAACCCATGGTCTTCACATAGATATACGGAGCGTTCTCAGCCTTGAAATTTACACTTTTGCCATAGCCCACCGGATAGTTCCTCGCAAAGTCCTCGCTCGGAGCTGGCACAAAATTGCTCTCCGGCATGGGCTGAACATTCTGCTGGACCGGAGCAGGTGCTCCATTTTGGATCTGCTGCTGATAATAATTCTGTGGATACTGTGCCTGTGGATACTGATACGGATTAAAATAATTTGGCATTGCTTACTCCTTTCTGAACCATACATAAACCGGAACTTCCATTGAGCTGTCCCAATTATCAAATAGATCACCATCAACGACAGTCGCAACATGACCGCCAAAACCTAACACAAAAGTGCCTATTGGATTATCCCTGCAGAAATCTGCAGCTGTATAGCAATCCGGACAATTATTCGGGATTGACATCCGATAAAAGCCATTCTGCCTCAGAACAGCTCCCCAGACACTGTCCGAGCTGGGCATATCTCCCATAGCATAACCATTCTCTGAGATCATGGTGTAAGCCGTTTCCCAGTCTGTATTAAGAGCCTTTGCAATAGCCCGAACAGCACAATCCCCTACACTTCTTCCTGTCGGATTCGGATTGTATTTCACCCACATGCTTACACCTCTCAAGGGAATTCAAATAAGATTCAAGATCAGACAAACAGAAAATATTAGCAATGCAAATAGAGCTTGCCTCGCAAGGTGTATAACCATATTCAATTAGCTTTCTAATCAATACATTAGTCATAAACACCTCTTGTATTGATTAAATCATTTCAGCAGGACCGGTAAAATGATAAAAACGTGCAATTTTCGTGCAACTTTTTAAAACACAAAAAAAAGAGATGCTCGAAAGCATCTCTTTTTCTGAAAAGGAAAATTTTTTATAAACATGAGTAAAGACAGAGGTAAAAAAATAGGATATCAGCACCTATAATATATCATTTTGATCCTCTCTTGTCAAAATGCGAAAATATGATCCTTTCGCATTTATAAACAATAGCCTTGGTCTGCCGTACAGATAATCCAAACTCTTCTGCAAGCGGCTCGAAACAGATACCATCAAACAATCTTCTGCGGATTATCGCTCGATCTCTTTCGGCATTCTTGCCCATGATCCATTCATCGATTAATTGATCAATATCAGTTTTGGAGAGATTATCCGGTATCATTTACTCACTCTTACTCTTCCAGTTCCATGGCACATATTACATTTTCTGTATCCAGAATTGCCACCGGTCCTTCTGCGTCTGCCTCTTGTAGTGGACTGCCTAACTCTGACCCTTGCCATAATTATCTCCTATTCCGATGACAGTAAAATCGCCATCTTCCATCTCGGATTCAATGTCTTGCTCGACTTCCTCGTAATACTCCCACTGGCTCTCATACCAGAGCCACAGAGCATTCGTTCCCACCAGCAAAACAATTAATAGAATGCAGATGATCCACAGTCTCTTAATAGTCAAGCCCTGCCTGTCGAGCATACTCTCAACAGCATAAAATGGAATTGCTGCTTCCTTCTTCTCTTCACTCATAGAATTTGTCCTCTCATTTTTTAAACTGTTTATAGATCTGATTCACTCCGGTAGCGGCAAACCCAGATACAATGCCCACAGCAATCGATGTAAGAATATCGTCTGCAGGGAATCCGCTCATGCCACTAACAAAAGCAATAACACCAAGGACCGCTCCGGATGTTCCGCAGATGACCGGAATAAACTTATCATCTACCGGAGAAACCTTGATCCCCATGCCAATAAGGTAACATATAACTACCAGTGTTGGAACTGCCAAAATACCAAAAATATTGAAGTCCATATTGTACCTCCTTTACAATCCCAGCTTGCTTGCCAAAAAGCCCAGAATGATTGATATGACTGCAGTAATTGTATAAGAAACGATCTTTCGCCACATTTCTCCATCCTGCGATTCGAGCAGCTTCAATCGCTCGCCTTGATCCTGCTGCTCTTTTGCCATGTGCTCCATATTTGTAGCTAACCTCTCAACAGAGGACATGATATTGGATATCTGTGCGATCATACTCTCAAGATTTGATAACCGGTGATTCTGCCGATCGTTTTCCTCAGAAACTCGCTTCGCAAACTCTTCATGAACTGACTTTAGTAAAAAGTCCTTTTCGTCCATCACGCACCTCATTTTATGATTATGTATTGTCCAATCTCAATCCTATTTGGATCTTGAATACTATTAGCTTCAACAAGTGCCTTAACAGTTGTATTATACCTTCTTGCGATGCTTGTAAGTGTATCGCCTTTGACCACAACATAAGCTTTGCCAGATTGTTTCCTTTGTGCAACAATCTCATCTACTCGTCTTTGCACAATCCAATAATCATACCCTGCAAGCTTAAGTCTCATTTTCCTTATGATACCATT
>Ga0326512_10001808_pt1 | contig 16117 bp, 42 predicted proteins | sample 1_2617_0518_D_FD_203652 | JGI IMG/M metagenome (GOLD analysis project Ga0326512, IMG submission 203652) | Bovine rumen microbial communities from UC Davis, California, United States - 1_2617_0518 | ecosystem: Host-associated > Mammals > Digestive system > Stomach > Rumen | place: USA... | reverse complement strand
TAAACATTTATAGATAATCCAAACAATTACAATCAAATAAACCATATTGATGGTAATAAACAAAATAATTGTGTAAATAATCTTGAATGGTGTGATAGTTCATATAACATAAAAGATATGTATAAAAGAAAAGGTAAATATAATAATGACAAAATTATTATAGAAAAATATAAAGAATTAAAATCTTGTAATAAAGTTGCTAAATTATTTAATATGAGTGGTGAAAATGTAAGACAAATTTTAATAAGAAATAATATTGAAAGGAATTGAGGTGGTAATAATGAAAAATAAAGAGATAGAAGAATTATTAAATAAAATGAAAAATTGCAATGGTGTTTTTGATTATTATTTAGAATATGGAGAAGTAGATTTATTATTATCATACATAGAACAACTAGAAAATAATAGAGATAAAGCAATTGAATTTATAAATAGCAAAGAATTCAATAATCTTACTACAAATAAAAGGAAAAAATTAAACGATATATTAAAAGGTGATAGTAATGAATAAAGAAAAAATAGAAATTAGTCTAGAAGAATACAAAGAATTGTTAGAGATAAAAGGTAAATATGAAGAAATAAAAGAGCATCCAGAAATCAAATATATTTACATATACGAACCATATCCAACAAAAATAATAGATTATACACCAAAAGTAAATTGGGAATTAAGGTAGGTGAAATAGATAATGAATGAATGTTTTAAAGCAATGTATAATCAATTGGAAGAAGATTATAACAAATTACAATCCAACTGGAATAGTTTAAGAGAGTTTGTTAAAGAAAATGGATTTTATGAAAGACAAGATTTTATTGACGCAATATGCAATCCTAATGAAGATAAACTAATTTATATTGATGATGTATTAGATAAAATGAACGAATTAGAAGGGAAAGATAAAGAATGAATGATATTTTAAAAGAAGCTTTGAAAGACGTACCAGTAACAAAAACAGATTTAGCAATAAGTTCTTATGGTAGTGTAGATTTAGATGAATTAAATAAAACGGTTGAGAGATTAAATAAAATTCCTAACATGAATGATTTAGTGAAAGAAAATAATCAATTACAATCCAACTGGAATAGTTTAAGAGAGTATGTTGAAGAATTATACAATAAAGAAGGTAGTTGGGCTGGTTGTGGTGCTAGATATGTATTAGATAAAATGAACGAATTAGAAGGGAAAGATAAAAATTAAAGTTTTAGAATTATTTGCTGGAACGAGATCAATTAGCAAAGCCTTTGAGAGGAAGGGACATAAAACCTATTCTATTGAATGGAATAAAGATTTTGAAAACATAGATCTATATGAAGATATAAACAATGTATCAGCAAAAGATATTATTGAATTATGTGGTGGTGTTCCTGATATAATTTGGGCTAGTCCAGATTGTACTACATATTCAGTTGCAGGTATTTCACATCACAGAAAGAAGAATCTTGAAACCAGTTTTTTAGATCCTATAAGTGATTATGCAAAATTTTGTGATAAGACAAACAAACACGTACTTGATTTGATAAATGAATTAAAACCTAAATATTATTTTATTGAAAATCCAAGAGGTGGATTAAGAAAGATGGATTTTATGAAAGGCTTACCAAGATATACAGTTACATATTGTCAATATGGAGACAATAGAATGAAACCAACAGATATATGGACAAATCACCCTAATCCTAAATTTAAGTCAATGTGTCATAATGGAGATAAATGTCATGAACCTGCACCGAGAGGAAGTAGAACAGGAACACAAGGCTTAAAAGGAAATAAAGAAAGATCAGTAATACCAGAACAATTGTGTGATTATATTGTTGAAATATGTGAAGATGAAGGAGGAAAGAATGAATAATTATAATGATTTTTGTCAAGAATACATTAAAACAAAAATGGAATTAGAAGAATTACAAAAGAGGGTTGCAAGAGCAACAGAGTATTTTCAAATATTAGCAGATGTACAGCCTTTTATGGTAAATGGAAAGATGATACAAAAAGGCATTGATATTTTAAATGATGAAGAATATAAAACAAAGAGAAGAGGAAGGTAAATGAAATACCAAGTATTAGGACACAAACGAAGATTACAAAACACAGACAAGCCTTACGAAGTAGTTTGTGAATTTGAAAGTTTAATTCAATTATATGCAATGATGGATAAAGTAGATAGAAGAAAATATGATGGCGTATTAGTTATTGATACTTACACTAATGAATTGGTAGCCAGTAGGGAATTAGAAAGAGAATATACAAAGAAAAGGAGAAAATAATGATTTATATAAAAGAAATAAGATTAAACAATAATTTAACTAGAAAAGAAATGGCATATATCCTTAATTTGAATTTAGATAATTATAGAAAAATAGAAAGAGGAGAAAGACCAACATCATCAAAAGTAATAAAAAAATTAAAGACTTATTTTAAAAATATAGACGCAAATAAGTTTTTCTAAAAAAGACTAAAATTGTATTGACAATTAGAAATAATTTTTATATAATTAAGATGTAATTAAATAGAGAAAGGAAATGATGAAATGGAATTTGATTACAAGAATATTACATTTGGGGATTTAGATGTTGAATACAATTATATTAATTTTAGTGCAGAATGTGATGGAGACAATCAAATTATAAGAATGGGGGTAAAAGATGACACAGAATGAAATGTTATTAGATTACCTTAATAAAAATGGTAGTATAACAACTTATGAAAGTTTTACTGAATTATTTATAACAAGATTATCAGCAAGAATACATGATTTAAAACAAATGGGTTATGAATTTAATGAAGAATGGATAACCAAGAAAAATAGGTATGGAAAAATTTGTAGTTTTAAAAAATATATATTAAGAGGTGAAAATAATGAGTAATACAATTACTAAAAATCAAACTGCTAATGTTGGTAAATATAGTTATCAATATGTAGATATAGCACAGATACATGAATATTTAGAAGAAAATGGAATGAAATATTATCAAGAAATAGAAACATCAGAAATAAATGGAAAAGATTATATAATGACATATAGATTTATAAATGGAGAATGGGAAGAAAAGCCAAAAAGAGGTTGCCAAGTAACAGAAGCAACTTTAATGGGTGTAAATAATCCAGCGCAGCAACAAGGAAGCGCAATAACTTATGCTAGAAGATATAGCTTGTTAATGGCTTTTGGATTAGCTACTGAAGATGACGACGCACAAAGTCTAAGTGAATTAAAAGAACCAACAAAAGAAGACGCAGAAGAATATACAATTAGTTTTGGAAAGCATAAAGGTAAAAAGTTAAAAGAGGTACCAGAAGATTATTTAGAATGGTTAAGAGATAATGATAAAACAGAACCATATTTAAAAAAATGTTGTATCTTATTAACAGAACCACTACCAAATGAAAACGAACAATTAAAGATATTAGATTTAATGGCTAGAATGAATGAATTAGTATCAGAAACAAACACAGATTATGAAGATATTAGAACTCATTATGAAGTAGAAAGCACAAGTAAAATGACATTAAAACAATTAGAAGATTGTATTAAAAATCTAGAAGAAAAGAAAAGGAGAATGTAATATGTTAGAAAGCAGTACATATTTAAAATTGTTAGATACAGAACATAAAATGCTAAAAGAAATAGAAAGCATAACAAGAACCGATTATGAAGTAGGAGAGTTTATTAAGGTAGACAATTTAATATCAGTAATAGAAGATTTAAAAAGCGAATATGATGATTTAAAACTAGATTTTGAAGAATACAAACAAAGAATAGAAGAAAATTACAAATTGATACCAAAGGAGAATGAATATGAATAATTTTATAGGTATAGGTAGATTAACAAAAGATTGTGAATTGAGATATACGACTAGCAATAAAGCAGTTGCTAGTTTCTCAATGGCAATAACAAGAACATATAAAGCACCTAATGGACAAAATGAAAGCGATTTTATAAATTGTGAATGCTGGGATAGTGTAGCAGAAACATTATCAAAATACACCCATAAAGGGGATTTAATAGCAGTAAATGGAAACATAAGAACAGAAAAATATCAAGATAGTAATGGTAATAATAAAACAAGAACATATATATTGGTAAATAGAGTTCAATTTTTATCAACAAAGAAAGTAGAAGAAAAAACAAAATTAGATAGAGAAGAACTTGCTGAATATCCATTTTAAGGTGATAATATGTCAGAAAAAGAAATTAGATTATATTTAGAAAAATATAATGAAGAATTTATAAAAAGATATATATTAAAATGTTTATCTCATGATTTTACTAATTGCAAAATAGATTATTTAGGAAGTGAAGTAAGAACAGGAGTAGGATTACATAGAGCCGACATGGTTTATATAATTAGAACATTATATCCTATAATAATTGTTATAGAATTAAAGCAAGAAATTGGAACAGAGGCAATTATACAACTTCAAAATTATATTAAAGAATTTAAAAAATCAAAAATATTAGAAAAAAACAGAAATAAATATATACATTCAAATTTTAGATATGTAGGAATAACAGTTGGGAAATGGATTAGACCAATAGCAAGTAGATTAATTGAAAGCAATTTATCTTGTGATTTAAGTTATATAGAATTTTACAATAATGAATATAAATGTATTGATGAAGATATGGTATATCACTATACAGACCAAACATATTGGTTTGAAAATGGATTATTTGAAAAATAGGTGAAAATATGTTAGGTAAACCATTAGACTTAATAAATTGGTTATATAATCAAGAAAAAGACAAATTATATGAGATAAAAGAATATAAGCAAAAAAGAAGTTTAAATGCAAATGCTTATATGTGGGTATTGATAAACCAAATAGCTAACAAAGTACATTTATCAAAAGAAGAAGTATATTTAAATATGTTAAAAAGTTATGGGCAATCTACAATAGTAAGTTTATTATCTAGTATTGATTATAATGGTTTCTTTAAATATTATGAGGTGATAGGTTCAAGTGTATTAAATAATAAAGAATTTACACATATAAAAATCTTAAAAGGCAGTAGTGAATATAATACACTTGAAATGTCTATCTTAATAGATGGTGTAGTACAGGAATGCACTAATTTAGGAATACCAACTATAAATGATGAAGAATTAGAAAGATTAAAAGGAAGTTGGAAAAATGAAAAAAGATGAAGAACTATTTGATTTATTATATGCGTTCCCAAAATATAGGAGAGCCAAAAACAGAATAAAAGAATTGAATAGAGAAAACAGAAGATTGTATAAAAATTGGGAAGTACAAGTAAGTAAAAATGAAAAACAAAAAGAAAAAATAATTAGATTAAAAAGTTTAGTAGAAGATTTAAGAAAAGAAATAAAAGGTGATAGAAATGAAGTTGTCAACAAGTAAAAAAATATTAAATGAAAGAGAAGAATTTAAAATATATTGTAGTTGTGGACATGGAGTTGTGATATTACCATTTGAACATAAGAAAAAGAAAGTATGTAGTTATTGTGGAAAATATGTATATAAAGATAAAAAAGAAGAATTTAAAGAAAGATTAGGTGCTTTATTATGAAAGTTAAAGGAATAATTATAGGGATGTTGGTTGGATTATTTATAGCGATACCAATTATATGTTTAAAAGCAAAAAATGATAAATTAGAAAAAGAAAATGCAAGATTACAACAACAAGTATTTGATTATAAATGGCAATTAGAACAAGTACAATGGATATTCAAAACAATAGAATAAAAGGGTGATAATGTGAGAATGAGAGATAATTTATCAGAGCTAGAAATCAAACAAATGGAGACAATAAGTAAATTACAAGATATTATAAAATTAAAAGAATTTGATATTCACAAAAATAAAAATCAAATTGATATTTTAAAAAGAAGTCTATTAGATAGAAAAAAAACATTAAAGTTAGTTATAAAAGAATTAGAAGAGATTAGAAAAGAAAAAAATTATAATAAAATATCAAGTGTATTAGTATCTTTAAATTCATCATTAAGGGAGAAACAATGAAGAAAGAATTTTGTATAATGGAAAATTGCTCGCCATATTTTAGAAATGAAAGATTTGCTGGTAGTGAAAGACATGAAATATTTGAAGGAAGAACTGGCAATAGAAAAAAATCAATTGAAGATGGACTAGTAATATTTACTACACCAGAAATACACAGGACTAGTAAAAATTCAATACACCTTAATCCAAAGGAATGGTTATGGTTAAAAAGGAAAGGGCAATTGAGATGGTGTGAGTATTATGGCAAAACAACAGAAGATTTTATAAAAAAATATGGTCGTAATTACTTGTAAATTTTATTATAATATGCTATTATGAATATAGCAGGGGATTAAAAACTATTAAGATTACACCCCCTTTTTTTTGTACTCTTTTATTTCCTTTCTTAGAGCGAGTTTGTGATAGTGAGTTTGGTTCTAAAATTTATTTGGAGGTTATATGTATAGAAAATTAACAAGATACCAAGAAAAGCAAGAACTTGAAAACATAAGAAAAACATACGGCAAAAAGCCAAAAGAAAAATGTCCTAAATGTAACAAAAAGACATTATTTTTTAAGAATGATAAAGGGGAAATATATTGTATCAGATGTGATAAGATTGTGAGGATAGATAATGTATAAATTTAATTTTATAGATGATGATAAATTAGAATTAGTATATACAAGTAGAAATAAAGAACAAAAAAGATTTGAATTTGAAAGAACAATAAATGATAAAAAGAAATTTGAAGAAGTAAACATAAGAGCAGAAACGAAGTTAAAACTTAATTTAACCAAGCAAGGATTAACGAAAGATGATTTTGTGATAACTACTAAGGTAAACGGTAAAACCGTTTATAACGAACAAAATTACAACGAATTAAAAGATGAATATGTAGGAACAGAAATATTTGTTATATTAGATGAAATAATACGAGATAAATTTGGAATGAGTTTTGATGAATTATGGCTAGATATGGGATTTACAAACGAAAATAAAACAGAGTTACAACTATTTATTCAAAAATTTAGTGTAATAATAAATGGTGGTAAAGAAGAAACGGTAAAGCCCTCAAAAGAAAGTTAAACAAAAGACAATATTTTGTTATGCTTATGATAGTGATTTAGAACAGGGATATGCTTTTTACTGCGCTAGATATAAAGATATGAAGTTTAGTGAGTTTTTAAAATTAGGAATAAGTGAATTTCAAAAGAAATTAGCAAGTATTCCAGAAACTGAACCTTTATATAACATCATAAAGTCTAGAACAATAAAAATAGGAGAAATCAAAGATAAAGAAGAAAGAAAATATTGGCAAAAAATGAAAAGGAATAATAGAATACCAAATGTATATTTAAGCAATAAAGAAATATATGAGAATTTAAAAGAAAGTTCTCAAAAATTAGGAGGATTAGATGGAAAAAGATTTACTTAAGTTTATGAAGAATGTAAAATTCATAGACAAAGACATGAGTGAGTATGAAGATGAAAATGGTAATTATTATTTAATACCAAACGGACAACTTATAACAAATGTAAGTTTTAATCAACCAACAGAAGAAGAATATAAAATAGGTAAATATCAAAATATATTTGAAGATTTAGATTATAAAGAAACAACAATAAAGAAGAAAGTAACAAAAGATACAATAACTAAAAAAGAAAAAGATAAATTTACAATAGTAGAAGTAGATACAAAAGTTAAAAATATATGGGTAGTAAGTAATTATTTAAAAGCAACTAAATGCTTTACAACAAAGAAAGAGGCTTTAGAACTAGCTAAAAAGATAAATAAAGAAGTATTAGAACAATCTAAAAAGTAAAATACAAGGGTAGAAAAAGGGAACAGGCGAGTATCAGCATTAAACTGTTGGAGGGTTGGAGTGATACTTAATAAGGGAGTGATAATATGCCATGGAAATCAGAAAGGCAAAGAGCATGGGGACATTCTAAAGAAGGAATTAAAGCATTAGGTGGCAAGAAAGCAGTAGCAGAATGGGATAAAGCAACAGGAGATAGAAAGTTACCTAAAAGAGTAAAGAAAGGTAAATAATATGAAATATGTTGCTAGTTGTTCTTTTGGTAAAGATAGTTTAGCAATGTTAATTAAAATAAAAGAATTAGGATTGCCATTAGATGAAGTTATATATTGTGAAATAATGTTTGATGAAAACATAAGTGGAGAAACACCAGAAATGTATCAATTTATTAAAAAAGCAGAAAAGATATTGAAAGAAAAATTTGATATAAAAGTTACACATTTAAGAGGGATAACATTTAAAAAACAATTTTATACAATTAAGAAAAAAGGAAAACATATTGGAGATAATTATGGATTTCCTTATGTAATTGGTAGTTGGTGTAATTCAAGATTAAAAATAGAACCAATAAGAAAGTATTTTAAAAACAACAAAGATGTTATACAATATGTAGGAATTGCTTATGATGAACCCGAACGATATAACCGATTAAATCATGAAACACATATTTGCCCTTTATATGATTTAAAAATAACTGAAAAAGAAGCGATGGAAATATGCAAAAAATATGATTTAGTTAGTCCTATATATAAAACAAGTTTTAGAGGTGGTTGCTGGTTTTGCCCAAAACAAAGCATAAAACAATTAAAATGGCTATATAGAAATCATAGTGAATTATGGAATACATTAAAAGATATGGAGAAAGATAGTTTTAATACATTTAGACCAAATCAAACATTAACGCAATTAGAAGAAAGATTTAAAGAAGAACAAATGACAATATATGATTATTTAGAAGAAACAGAAAGGTAAATAATATGGAATTAAAAATAGAATATGTAGATATAAATAGTATAAAACCATATAAGAATAATGCTAAACAACACCCCAAAGAACAAATAGAACAAATTAAAAAGAGTATAGAACAATTTGGTATGGACGACCCAATAGGAATATGGAAAGATGAAATAGTTGAAGGACATGGACGTTTAATCGCTTGTAAAGAACTAGGATATACCGAAGTTCCTATAATAAGACTAGACCATTTAACTGATGAAGAAAGAAAAGCATATACATTAGCACACAATAAACTTACTATGAATAGTGATTTTGATTTAGATATATTACAAGAAGAATTAGACAACTTTGATACTATTGATATGAGTGATTTTGGCTTTGATATTGATTTAGATATAGAAGAAGAACAAGAGATTGTAGAAGATGAATTTAATATAGAAGAAGCAATACCAAAAGAACCAAAAGCAAAATTAGGAGATATATACCAATTAGGAAACCATAGATTAATGTGTGGAGATAGCACAAGTGAAGAAGATGTAGCAAAATTAATGAATGGTGTTAAGGCTGATATGGTATTTACAGACCCACCTTATGGATATGAATATCAAAGTAATATGAGAACTAAAACACAAAAATTTGATGTAATAGAAAATGATGATAAAAAACTAGATTTTATGCCAATAGTGAAGAAGTTTAATAATGGATTTGTATTTGTATGTACTACTTGGAAAGTATTAAAAGAATGGTTAGAAATATTTACGGAATATTATGACTTATCAAATATGATTATTTGGAATAAAGGTGGTGGAGGTATTGGAGATTTAAAACATACCTTTTCAACAGATTATGAGATAATATTATGCAGTAATAATTCTAAAGAAATAACAGGTAAAAGAATAGGAAGTGTCTGGAATATATCAAAAGACAATGCTAACGATTATGTTCATGCTACACAAAAACCTGTTGAAGTATCTGCAACTGCTATTACAAATACAACTAATGAAAATAACAATGTGCTAGATTTATTTGGTGGTAGTGGTTCAACACTTATTGCTTGTGAACAATTAAATAGAAAATGTTATATGATGGAACTAGATGAACATTATGTTTCGGTTATAATTGAAAGATATATAAATTTTACTGGAAATGATGTTTATAGATTAAATCCTGATGGAACTAAAACTAATTGGAGAGATATAAAATGCGAAAAGGAGAAGTAAGACCTGATTTACAAAGAGCAAGAATAGGAATTTGTCTTGTATGTGGTAAAGAGTTTAGAGCAGTAAAAGATTTTAAAGACCATAAACAAAAATATTGCAGTAAGGAATGTTGGAGCAAAAGAGCAACTATAATAAATAAATGTAAATATTGTGGTAAAGATATAAAAACCAATATTAAAAGGAATAAAGTCTATTGCAATAATGAATGTAGGAACCTAGATTATAGAAATACACATAAAGGCGAATTAAGTTGGTTTTGGAAGGGTGGAAAAACAAAAGAAAGCAAATTAAGAAAAACTAATTCTCAGTATAAAGAATGGAGAGATAAAGTCTTTCAAAGAGATAATTATATTTGTCAAAACTGTGGTAAGCATACAAGAGATTTAGAAGCACATCATATAAAAGCACAAAGCAAATATCCCGAATTAATTTATGATGTAGATAATGGATTAACATTATGCCACGAATGCCACAAATTAACAGATAATTATGGATATAAAGCAAGATGGGAAAATTTTACAGGAGAAAAGGCAGTGAAGTTAAATTGATAGTAGTTGCAACTGATGAAGAATACAAACTAGCTAAAAAGCGATTTAAAGGGCAGAAAATAGTTAAAACTGGTGTTGGTGGTATAAATATACTAGAAACATTAAAAAATACCAACAAAAACCTAAAAATAACGAATTTTGGCTATGTTGGAAGTAATTACTTTGATATAGGAACTGAAGTGCATATAGGAAGTTGCAAATTATATCATCCAAACGTTGAATATCAAGAACCGACTTATATACTTGATGGCAACGTGAAATGTTATACATCAAACGACTTTGTATTACAAACCGATATAAAAGAACCTTGTGTATTTGATATGGAACTCGCATATATATGTGCATTAGGTTTTAAAAATGTAAAATCAATAAAAATAGTTAGTGATAATTTAAGTTTAAATGAATATGAACAAAACATAAAAAGGAAGTGATATAGTGGCAAAAGAAGACCAAATTGAAGAATATCGATTTGACAACCGAACACCCGAAGAACAGCGAGAGATAGCAAGAATGGGTGGAATTGCTAGTGGTAAGGCTAGACAAGAAAAAGCCACTATGAAAAAAACACTAGAAATGTTATTAAATGAAAAAAATAATAAAGGTAAAACATATAGAGAATTATCAACATTAGGATTGATAAAAGGTGCAGTAGATGGTAAAGCAGAAAATTATAAAATAATGTTACAACTATTAGGAGAATTAACTGAAATACAAGAAATAAAGACACCAGAACTAAAAATAGAAATAGTAAACAATGAAGAATTGGAAAAGGAAATGTATGAATAAATATCATAATAAAAAAGTGTTTTATGGAGATATATTATTTGACTCCAAAAAAGAATGTAATTATTTTTATAAATTAAAGTTAATGGAAAATACAGGAATGATAAAAGATTTAAAAAGACAAGTACCATTTGAATTAATACCAACATACAAAATAAATAATAGAACAGTAAGAAAAATGCAATACATAGCAGATTTTACTTATATAACTACTGAAGATAATAAACTTCATATAGTAGATATAAAGGGTTCAAAAAATACAATCACAGAAGCATTTAAAATAAAGAAAAAATTATTTGAATACAGATATGGTGTTGAAATAGAAATAATAATATAAAAAAAGATATTTGAATATAAATACAAAATGGAGATAGAAGAAATATGATATTAGATAGCAATAATAAGCCTATATCAAACGAAATACTAAAAGAAAAGGAATATATACCAAGTGTATTTAAAAGTGGCTTAGAAGCCAAAAAAGGAGGGAATAACAATGGAATTTATCAAGATAGGAAAGAACTACATGATAAAGAACAGCCCAAGCATAATAGTAACAGAAGAAGAAAAACTTAAATTAGAAAAGAACGAACTAATATTAAAAGATTTAGAAGGTTGTAATTGCCAAGGAGAAACTACCAAAAAAATCAGTAAAATAAATAAAAAGATTAAAGAGGTAGAAAATGAAACTATCAAAGAAACAAAATAGTTTAATAAATGATATACAAAATACAAAAGAACAAGAAATATACATATTAGGAAGTACACAAAGTGGTAAAACTTTTGCTATTTCATTAGGAACAATTAAATATGCAGAGAATTTATCAAAAGCCTATCCTAATGAAGAATTTGATGGTGCAATAGTAGGTTGGAGTGTAGCAACAATGAAAAAGAATATTCTTGATGTAATGCTAGACTTCTTTAAAATGCAAGGAACACCATTAGAAAAGAATAAAGATTGGAAATGGGGAAATAATGAAAAGTGGATTAAATTACATAATATAACTTTTACATTCTTTCCTTTTAATAATGTATTATCATTCAATAATATAGTAGGTAGACCTTTAATATATATATGGGTAGATGAAAGTGCAAGAATATATACTCAAAAAGCATTACAAGAACAATTTAATCAATTCCCAGGTAGGCAAATGAGCTATGCTAATAATCCATATATAAAGACTATTCATAGTTTTAATGTTGAAGGTGGAGAAAATCACGATTATAAATTAGACTACTTAGACAGAAAACAAGACAAAAAGAATTATGTATTCTTTCCTTATGATAATCCAAAAATAGACACCAAAGAAGCAATACATAAGGTTATAGAATTATTCCCACCAGGAGCATTAAGAGACCAAAAGGTTTATAATAAATGGACTATTGGCTACGGCAAGGTTTTTGAAAGTTTAAATATTATTGATAATATTGAAAATTATGCAGTAAGAGAAATTGGTATTGGTATTGACTATGGTTCAGTAAACCCAACAACTTTTGTTCCTATAATGTTAGCATATAACCAAATATCAGCAAAATGGGAAATTATACGATTACCAGTATATTATCATGACCCAAGAGTAGAAATGGATACACCAACAACTGAATATTATAGTAGACAATTAAGGCTATTTTTAGGACATTTAAAAGAATTGTATCCTCATATTCCTATTACAACAATAGTTATAGACTCCGAGGCTAGTCATTTTCATAATAGATTAGTAACGGACAATATACCTCATATATTAGCAACCAAAGGACCAGGTTCAGTAGATAATGGAGTTCAATATTTGCAATCTTTAATTTATAAAGGATATTTACAAATGCTAAAAGGTAATTCAATAAAACACATAAAAGAAACTGGAGAAATAATTTATTGCAACAAGGACGAAAGCATACAAGAATTTGAGTCGTATCAATACGATACAATCAGAAGTAAAAAAGAAGGAATTAACTGTTATAAAAAGGAAAAAGATCATAGTGTCGACTCCCTACGCTATGTTTTGGAAGAATGGAAAGAAACCAACAGAGCACCTGTTGTTTAAGGAGGAATATTTTGGAAATAAGATGTAAGTCTAGTAAAAGATTTTTATTAAATATAAATATAGAACAATATCATAATTCACTAAAGAAAATGGGTATTGATACAACTATACCATTGATAATAGAAACTCCATGTGCTAAATGCAAAATGATAGAAGTATTTGAAGTATATCCTAATAATTATAAACATATAAAAAGTTATAAATATGAAAAAAAATAACTTTTTTTTATTTAAGTATTGACATTATAACATTATTATGTTAATATATAATTGACTTTGAAAGGAAGGGATTAAAATGTATACCTTAAAATATTTAAGAACATTAGATAATGAGAAATTAAAAAGTGAATATCAATATAATAGAAAATGGCAATTAAAATGGTTTGATATTTATGAGGAACAATATAAACATGGAATAAGAGATAAAGATGTTTCAAGAAAATTAGAAGAATATACAAAAGCAGTTCAAAAAATAGAAAGAGTTATAAATGAAAAGGAGGTAAAATAAAAATGAAAAATATGGATTTATTAAATTTAGCAGATATGTTAAGAGAATTAGATTTAGACAAAAATGATAAAGAAACAATAAAAGAAGCATTAAATTTTATAGCAGATAAATTAGAAGAATATGTAGGTGAAAGTAATGGAAAATATAATAGGAATAATACAAGCATATAAAGAAGATAATCCTCATGTAATAATAACAGATGATATGATAAAAAGTGTTATAGAAGAAAATATAGAAGAATTAGTAAAAGAAGTTAAGGAGGAATTATGATAGGATTTATAATAGGTGGGTTATGTGGAATAATCTTAATGTGTATAGTACAAATAAATAGGAGGTAGAAATGGCAAAATTAAATAAAATGTATTATTATACTAAAAATGAAAAGAAATTAAATTGTTATTATATAAACATACCAAAAGTATTAGTAGAAAAAATGGGATTACAAGATAAAGAAGTAGAAGTAAAACAAGATGGAGATAGAATAGTAATTCAAAAAAGTAATTAGTAGTTGACAATATTAATACATTATGGTATTATTATATAGAGAAGTGCAATAAAGTGTAGTTAAACACGAAAGAGCATATATCCGTATGGGTGTATGCTTTTTTTGTTGGAGGAATATATGAAAAGATGGAAAGTAAATCTATATTTTAGAAATCAGTTTATTAAGAGAGTTTATATCAAAGAAGGAGATAAACCTTTAGAAATGATTTATCCTATAAGAGTATTATTTAAAAAATATTTATTAGGTAGTTGGAATACAAAGATAGTAGTAAGACCAATTGCTTTAAAATATACCAATAACAAAAAGAGAGAAACACACATAGAAGTTGAATTATTTGGAGGTGTATAATGAGAAAATTAGTACCAGCCTATAATCCTTTACAAGCACCTTATATTGAAATTAGAGCAACAGTAAGGCTACCTGGAGAGACAAATGGAATACCCAATATTAAAACAGAAACAAAATATCAAGTAGCACCATCAGCCAAGAAAATAGCAACATTTATAGTTAATTCAATATTTGGTAGTGATATAGTAACACAAACAGAAGGGTTGCAAATAAATTGGTTAATGCCTACTTTAAAAGAATGTCTAGAAGAAGGTATATATCAAGGAGAAAGTTTTATATATATCCATAAATTTGATAATAAAATCTATTTAGAGTGTATTAGAAAGAATGAAATACATGATCTAGTACAAAAATATGATAAAGTTATTAGTTGTAAAATAGTACAAGAATATGGTGGAATATTTAAAGATGATGAAATTATATATGAACTAATAAGAGATATAAAACTAGAAAATGGTATAACTTATATGAATTTAAAAGCCTTTGCAGTATCAGAAAAAGGCAAAAGAACACCTATATCTATACAACAATTTAATCAAAGAACAAACAATAATTATTTAGATAAATATATATTACCTTATGAAATAATCATCAATGTAGATTTAGGACAAGACTTTTTCAAAGAAAGTGAAAAGCTATTAAATGAAGAAATGGTTGTTATAAATACTATGGCTGATGAGATAGAAAAGACTAAAACGAGAATAGTAACAAGTCAACACTATCAAAGCGGAGACATAGTAAGCAATTGGCAACCAAGTACAACACATTTTGATGTAAGAAATTTAACAGTAGGAACTTTAACTGATTATTTCACTTTATTACCTGGAGATAAAGAACACCAAATATTTGAATTTTTACAAGGTGATATAAGAACAGAACAATATGTATCAACTTATAAATTTTATGATTACCAAATTATACAATTAGCAGGATTAAGTCCAGCAAGTTTTGGTTATGAAAAAGATGCTTATCAAAATGTAGATAATATCAATTTGCAAAAGAATGCAAGTGATATGACTATTGAGGCTATTAAAACACAAATAGAGCCACAAATTAACCATTTAATAGAGAATATAGTTAAAGCACAACAAAGTGAAGGAATACAAGAAAATCTATTACCAACAGAATTGCAATGGGATTATGGAGCAAATGAAAAATTTGATGATATAAAGAAGTTACAAGTATTAAATAAAATACAATCAGTAGGAGCAATACCTTATTCAATGAAAGCAAAAATCATAATGCCTATATTAAATAAGTTAATAGATGAAGGAATAGATGAAAAGTCTATTGATGAGTTAATAAAAGCACATAATGAAGAAGAAAAAGCAATGCAAATTGAATTTGGTGAGATTTAATGACTGATGAAGAATACAAAAAGTTTTTGGAAGAATACGGAGACATAGAAACTTATATAGGCGAAGA
>Ga0326512_10001807_pt1 | contig 16119 bp, 14 predicted proteins | sample 1_2617_0518_D_FD_203652 | JGI IMG/M metagenome (GOLD analysis project Ga0326512, IMG submission 203652) | Bovine rumen microbial communities from UC Davis, California, United States - 1_2617_0518 | ecosystem: Host-associated > Mammals > Digestive system > Stomach > Rumen | place: USA... | reverse complement strand
TCATCGAGCACAATCTCGATGTCATCAAACTGGCCGACTACATCATCGACATGGGACCGGAAGGCGGACGCGAAGGCGGCACTGTACTGGCAACGGGAACACCCGAAGAAGTGGCAGAGAGCAAGTGCGGATATACGCCTGCTTTTCTTAAATCGGCCCTCGAACGTGGCAACTAATACACTTTTTATTTGGTCAATTCAAAGAAACACATTAATTTTGCAAAATAATTTAGAATAAGCAATATGAGGAACTTCTTACAACTACTATTCACTCTTGTTCCATTGGCAATGTCTGCACAGACATTCGACTTCGACATGACCCAGCAACAGCCTGTTTATTCAGAACAGACAGGCTACGGTTACGACGTGCTTCCTGCGCCCACGAAGAAAGCTCCTCAGGAACCTTTCTACTTCTCGGTGAAAGTACCCGACGGCAACTACCGCGTGAAAGTGGTGCTGGGAGGAAAGAAGAACAGCAACACCACCGTGAGAGCTGAGGGCAGACGCCTGCTGATGGACAACGTCACAACCGGCAAGGCCAAGGAAATGGTGGAAGTGGACTTCACCGTGAACAAGCGTTCGCCACAGATTGACGAGAAGACACGCGTGAAAATCAAAGAGCGCGAAAAGGACTATCTGGCCTGGGATGACAAGCTGACACTGGAGTTCAACGGCTCGATGCCAGCCGTAAAGAGCATACACATTGAGAAGGCCGACGTGCCTACCATCTATCTCTGCGGCAACTCGACTGTGGTAGACCAGAACTACGAGCCCTGGGCCTCATGGGGACAAATGATTACCCGATGGTTCGGCCCGGAAGTAGCCATCTCGAATCATGCAGAGAGCGGACTGACGGCCCGCACGTTCATTGCCTCGCAACGTCTGGCTAAGATCCTCACCACGCTGAAGAAAGGCGACTATGTGTTCGTGGAATTCGGTCACAACGATGAAAAGGAAAAGAAACCCGGTGACGGTGCTTGGTACCACTATCAATATCAGCTGAAAATATTCGTCGACCAAGTACGCGCCAAGGGGGCCGACATCGTGTTCTGCACACCCACACAGCGCCGTGCATTCAACGACGACAGACAGACACTTCGCAACACGCATGGCGACTTCCCCGCAGCTATGAAGATGGTGGCTGAGAAAGAAAACGTTCCCGTCATCGACTTGAACCAAATGACGAAGGTGTTCTTCGAGACACTGGGCTTTGAGGATTCCAAGCGTGCCTTGGTACACTATCCTGCCGAAGTGTACGGACGCAAGATGGAGGACAACACCCACTTCAATCCATACGGAGCATACGAGGTGGCCAAATGCGTGGTGATGGGCATGAAACAGCTGCAACTGCCCATCGTGAAGTATCTGCGCAGCGACTGGCAGGACTTCGACCCGGCTCATCCCGACGACTGGAAGACCTTCAAGTGGGCTCCATCCAGAATTGTAGACAACATCAAACCAGATGGAAACTAAACAAATCTACTAAAAACCAATGAGAAAAAAATCTATCCTAACTTGCCTGTTGGCATCGCTGTCGCTTGCAGTCTGTGCGCAGTCGTGGCCCACAAGCACGACAGAGGCAAAGCCCGGCACACGGTGGTGGTGGCTCGGCTCTGCAGTAGACAAGGAAAACCTGCAATGGAGTCTTGACGAGTTTGAGAAGAAAGGGATCGGTGCAGTCGAAATCACTCCCCTCTACGGTGTGCAAGGCAATCAGCAGAACAACATCGACTTTCTTTCAGACAAGTGGTTCGAAATGCTCCGCTTCGTTGAAGAGCAAGGAAAACAGAAAGGCATCGAGGTGGGCATGGCAACAGGCACGGGATGGCCGTTCGGCGGTCCGTGGGTGCCACTGAAAGAGTCGGCCTGCCGTGTCGTTTTTGTAGAGAAGACCTTCGAAGGCACTGAGGTGAAGAATCTGGACATAACACCGTCGGAAAAAGAGGCCAAGAACGCCTTCCTCGACAAAGTGATGCTCTATGCCGAAGGGAAAGCCTACGACGTGACAGGCAATATAAAGGATGGCAAACTGACTTGGAAACCTCTGCACAGCCACCTTGCTCAGTACACAGTCAAAAGAGTCATCGCTGTATATATTAAATATGGTGTAATGAAAGTGAAGCGAGCTGCACCTGGCGGTGAGGGGCTGGTGATCGACCATTTTGACAAACAGGCCGTCAAGAACTACCTGAACCACATCAGCGATGCTTTCGACCGCACGCAGACACCCTATCCTCACACCTTCTTCAACGATTCGTATGAGGTGAGCGAAGGCAACTGGACACCGACACTTTTCAGTGAGTTTGAAGCGCGTCGCGGCTATAAGCTCGAAAACCATCTGCCCGAGCTGATCGCACAAGAGCCGAAGGTGTTGTCGGACTATCGCGAGACCTTGGGCGACCTCGTACTGGAGAACTTCACGGAGCAATGGACGGAGTGGGCCCACCAGCACGGTGCCATCACCCGCAACCAGGCTCACGGCTCGCCAGCCAACCTCATTGACTGCTATGCTGCGGTCGACATTCCCGAAATAGAAGGCTTCGGACTCTCGGAGTTCGGCATCAAGGGACTGCGCAAGGACCCAGGCAAGACCCGCAAGAACGATTCAGACTTCTCGATGCTGAAGTATGCACCTTCGGCAGCACACATCTGCGGCAAACCCTACACATCGAGTGAGACATTCACTTGGCTGACCGAACATTTCCGCACTTCGCTCTCGCAACTGAAGCCCGACATCGATCTTATGTTCTGCGCCGGCGTCAACCACATGTTCTTCCACGGCACATGCTACTCACCCAAAAACGATGAGTGGCCGGGCTGGAAGTTCTATGCCTCCATCGACATGAGTCCCACAAACACCATCTGGCGCGATGCTTCTTATTTCACAAACTACGTGGAACGCTGCCAGAGTTTCTTGCAGATGGGTACTCCCGACAATGACTTCCTGGTCTTTCTGCCCCTGCGCGATATGTGGAAACAACAGACGGGCAAGTTGCTCATGCAGTTCTCCATCCATGCAATGGGTAAGCTGGCCCCCGACTTCATCAAGACGATTCTCGACATAGACCGCGCCGGATTCGACTGCGACTATATCTCAGAAAAATATTTGCTGACAACCGTCTTCAAGGACGGCATGCTTCAGACTGTTGGCGGCACGCGCTATCGCGGACTGATCATACCCGGTAGCGGCAACATGCCTGAGAATGTAAAGAAACACATTGAAAGTCTGAAAGCGCAGGGCGCAAAAATCATCTACAGCACCAAGGCCACCGAATTGGCAAAGGCTGCTACCCCCGAAGCAATCAGAACTGAATGCGGACTGAAGACCATCCGTCGTAAGAATGACAGCGGCTACCACTATTTCATTGCCAACCTGACGCCCTACGATGTTCACCGGAAGGTGAAGCTGGCTGTGCCTTTCAAAGGTGCCTCGTGGTTCAATCCGCTCAACGGCGACATTACCGATGCCTACTTCGACAACGAAGGCATCGACATCCATCTGCGCAGTGGCGAGTCGATGATTCTGCAGACCTTCGACGAAGGCAAAGGATGCGTGGCAGATGCGGTTAAGGACGACATCAACTGGAGTCACATAGAACTGAAAGGCCCCTGGACGCTCTCATTCATCGAAGAGACACCAAAGGTGGAACAGACTTTCAATATGGACAGGCCCCAAACATGGGAAACCCTCAGCGATCAGACAAAAGTGACGATGGGAACGGGTGTCTATACCACCAAGTTCAAGATGTCAAAGAAAGATGATCCCAAAGGCAAGTGGATTATCGACCTGGGCGATGTGCGCGAGTCGGCCCGTGTCTATATCAACGGCACATTCATTGGCTGCGCATGGTCTGTACCTTATATCCTTGACACAAGGGGTACACTGAAAGCTGGTGTAAACGAACTGCGCATTGAGGTGACCAACCTTCCTGCCAACCGCATTGCTGAACTGGATCGCCAAGGCGTGCAATGGCGAAAAATGGAGGAAATCAATGTCGTTGACATCAATTACAAGAAAACACTCTATAGCGATTGGGAGCCGGTTCCAAGCGGACTGGGTTCAACAGTAATCTTATATAAAAAATTATAATCTTTAAAAGGAAAACATTAAAATGTCAGAACAAAATTCACATCACCACCATCATCATCATGGACACAAACTTGATGGGGCGAGCAAATTCAAACGGGATAGTCTAAATGCCATAGAACGCGACAAGGCATTAGCCAAATGGGGCAAAAGGATACTTATTGTCATTGCAATCTTGATGGGCCTGGCTGTGGTCATTGCCTACACCATCGGATAATCTCCATCAGAAAGAACACGAAAGCGATTTCTTGCTTTATTGATTTCTTCAATGCTGACAGTTGCGACAAGCGACTGCTCAGCATTTTCTTTGCAGGCAACCATTGTCCTGCCGATAGGGTCGATGACCATAGAACCGCCTTCATAACTACAAGCCGTGTCCTCGCCAACCCTGTTCACCGCTATCATATAGCACTGATTCTCAATGGCCCGCGCATGGGTAAGCACCCGCCAGGCATCCATCCGCTTCTGGGGCCAGTTAGCCACACAGATGATGGCATCATACTTGCCTGCCCATCCATAGCGCGACCATACAGGAAAACGCAAATCATAGCAGGTCAATAATAAGAATCGCATGCTACGCCATTCTACGATAACTTGCTGCTGACCTGCCGTAAAATGTTCATGCTCACGGCCATGCGTGAACAAGTGGTGCTTGTCGTAGTAGTACACATCGGTTGGGGTGACATAATAATGACGGTTGCGGTAACTGCCATCAGCCAATCTTACGGCAAGACTGCCCGACAAGGCACAGGACTGGCGACGGGCCACGCTCTTCATCCAACTTAATGCCACAGAGTCGTCCTCCTGTTCGGCGAAGCCTTCTGGCTCTACCACAAATCCTGTTGCCCACATCTCCGGGAGAACAAACAAATCGGCATCGGGATGAGCCGACACCATCTTCTCTGCACGTTCCACATTTTGCATCGGCTTGCACCAATCAATATCCATCTGTACGATTGCTACTTTCATAGTGAATGTTTTTTATTTGGGAGGAATCATCCTATTAACAATTCAGATTGACAGGCAGTTATAAATAGAAGTCCTTCGTCAGCTGTTGATACCATTCCGACCTTACATTAGGACTGGTTTCAATCACACCTTCGGTAATCTCAGCATTTTCAACGCGATGCTTCCTGAATGCAAGCAAATAACGTTTCGTAGCTTTTCGAGGAGTAGTCTTCACAGCACACTCACGAACCTTGAAGAAGCCCTGCAAGGCAGCCTCACCCTCTAACTTTGACTTACATTCTGCAGGTATGACAACCGAGAATTCTCCATCGCTGGTCAGCAGTCTGTAAGCATTGCCCACAAGCTCTGCATAGGTCAGAGAAGAAGCGTGACGTGCGATAGTACGCTGATGGTCAGGACATTCCAAAGAATCGATAAAGTAAGGCGGATTAGAAACAATGCTATCAAACAAGCTGTCCATCTCCTTTACATCAGTATTGACAACCGTCACTTCGAATGGCGATGCCGCTACGTTCTCAGCAGCCTGTCGACAAGCCTCTGCATCAATGTCGACCGCCACTACAGTAGCATCAGGAAAACGCTGTGCCATCATCAAAGCAATAAGTCCTGTCCCCGAACCTATATCTAATATATGTTGCCCGCCATGAGCCCAGGCACCCAGCAAGGTACCATCGGTCCCAACCTTCATGGCACAACGATCCTGTCGGACCGTGAACTGTTTGAAACTGAAATAATCGTTTGCCATCTATTGAATTACATTTCGAGAAGCAAATATACATAAAAATCCGCACATACGGTCGGTATCAAAAAAGAATAACCTGTACTTGATACCCAATTTGCATAAAATTATGGTTCTTTTCCTTTTTTTGTAAGTTTTTTCTAAAAATACTTTGTAAAAATATATTTTTTTTTCGTACCTTTGCAATTGGTTAAGCCTAAACAACAAAATATTATATAATACATTCATTAGATTATGTCAGAAATTAAAGGACGCATCAGCCAAATTATTGGTCCTGTAATTGATGTCTTCTTCGACACGAAGGGACAAGATGCAGAAAAGGTGCTGCCAAAAATTCACGAAGCACTGCGTATTGACCGCGGACAGGGCAGGGAACTGATTGTCGAGGTGCAACAGCACATCGGCGAGGACACCGTGCGCTGCGTTGCTATGGACAATACCGACGGTCTGCAGCGCGGATTAGAAGCAGTTCCTCTGGGTTCACCTATTGTGATGCCTGCAGGCGACCAGATCAAAGGTCGTATGCTGAACGTGATTGGTCAGCCTATTGACGGTATGAAACAGCTCAACATGAAAGGTGCCTATCCCATTCACCGCGAGGCTCCCGAATTTGAGGAACTTTCTACGAAGAAAGAAATCCTTTCGACGGGTATTAAGGTGATTGACTTGCTGGAACCTTACATGAAGGGTGGTAAGATCGGTCTGTTCGGTGGAGCAGGTGTGGGCAAGACGGTGCTCATCATGGAGCTCATCAATAACATTGCCAAGGGACACAACGGTTTCTCAGTGTTTGCTGGTGTGGGTGAGCGTACTCGTGAAGGAAACGACTTGATTCGAGAGATGATTGAATCGGGCGTTATCCGCTATGGAGAGAAATTCCGCAAGGCTATGGACGAGGGCAAATGGGACTTGTCATTGGTCGACCCCGAAGAGCTGAAGAAGAGTCAGGCCACGCTTGTCTATGGACAGATGAACGAGCCGCCCGGTGCACGTGCATCAGTAGCACTGTCTGGTCTGACGGTGGCCGAAGGCTTCCGTGATGGCGGTGGCAAGGACGGCGGTGCAGCCGATATCCTGTTCTTCATCGACAATATCTTCCGTTTCACACAGGCCGGTTCTGAGGTGTCAGCCCTGCTGGGCCGTATGCCGTCAGCCGTAGGTTATCAGCCGACGCTGGCTTCTGAGATGGGTGCCATGCAGGAAAGAATTACCTCGACCAAAAAGGGCTCAATCACCTCAGTACAAGCTGTTTATGTGCCTGCCGATGACTTGACCGACCCTGCACCTGCTACGACATTTACTCACCTCGATGCTACAACGGTGCTCGATCGTAAGATTGCCGAGCTGGGTATCTATCCTGCCGTGGATCCTCTGGGCTCAACTTCACGTATCCTTGATCCGTTCATCGTAGGCAAGGAACACTACGAGTGTGCTCAGCGCGTAAAGCAGATTCTGCAGCGTTACAAGGAATTGCAAGACATCATCGCTATCTTGGGTATGGACGAACTGTCGGACGAAGACAAGCAGACCGTGAACCGCGCACGTCGCGTGCAGCGTTTCCTGTCTCAGCCTTTCTCTGTTGCAGAGCAGTTCACAGGCCTGCCTGGTGTGATGGTACCCATCGAGGATACAATCAAGGGCTTCAATGCTATTCTCGCCGGTGAGGTTGACGACCTGCCAGAGCAAGCATTCCTCAACGTGGGTACGATTGACGATGCAAAGGCTAAGGCAAAGAAACTGTTGGAAGCAGCTCGCGCTTAACAATTGACAATTTCACTATTTGACAATTGGCCACGCAGCCATATCATAGAATTGTAAAATCGTAAAATTGTGAAACGAAGTTATGCTGAAGTTGAAAATAGTTTCTCCTGAGAAGATTGAGTTCAGTGGTGAAGTTGAAAGCGTAAAGGTACCCGGCACGATGGGTAACTTCGAAATACTCAACAACCACGCTCCGATTATCTCGACCTTGCAGAAAGGCATCGTTGAATACAACGGTAACCAGCTGCCAATACTGGGTGGATTCGTAGAGGTACAAAAGAACGAAGTGTCACTGTGCGTAGAAATAGGCCAATGATATTCAATGGGGTCATACATCCTGATAACGTTCTTTTTCACCCTCTTAGGGACAGCCTACGTGAAAGGCTATGACATTGTAAAGTCGAAATCGCCTGAACATCTGCCCCAGTTCTACCTCATCATGGCAACAATACGCATGCTGCTCGTACTGACAGTCGTCGGCATTTGCATATTGCTTACCGAAAACAGAGAAAATGCCACCCACATCGCAGTTGTTTCCATCGGAATGTATGTTGCGATGATGGTCATAACCCTCTCACTAAGACACTAAAACGTTGAACGTAAAACTTTAAACGTGACAATTAAACATTATAAAATGAATCACATCAAACGACTGCTTTGCATGGCACTGGTGCTTCTGGCACTGACGCCTGCGGTGAAGGCAGAGGATTTCTCGGCCAAGGAAGTGGTGCTTGAGCACATCAAAGACTCACACGACTGGCACGTGACCGATCTGGGCGAAGGCAAATCGCTCGTCATCCCCTTGCCCATCATCGTCAACAGCTCTACGGGTTGGCACGTGTTCTGCTCATCAGAGTTCGAGCATCATGCCGATGCGAACGGGCTGCGTCAGGGACCATTCAACCTTGCCATCGCCACTGAAGGCGAGAATGCAGGCAAGATCGTCGAGAACGGTGAACCCGTTCTTGACCTCTCGATCACCAAGACCGTAGCCGTGATGTTCATCAATGTCATTCTGTTGCTCTGCTGCGTGCTGCTTAGTGCTCGCTGGTACAAGACACGCAAGGCAAGCGACAATGCCCCTGGTGGCTTCGTAGGCTTTGTGGAAATGCTGGTGATGTATGTGGTAGATGAAATTATCAAGCCCGGTGTCGGTAAGGGATACGAGAAGTACACCCCATACCTGCTCACCTGCTTCTTCTTCATTTTCACATGCAATGTGATGGGCCTCATTCCATTCCCTCCAGGCTCAGGCAACGTGACAGGCAACATTGCCGTGACGTTCTTCCTGGCTCTCTGCACATTCATCATCGTGCAGTTCTCTGGCAACAAGCACTACTGGAAGGATATTTTCTGGCCCGACGTACCTACATGGCTGAAGGCACCGATTCCCATCATTCCCGTCATCGAGTTTGTGGGTATCTTCACCAAGCCATTTGCCCTGATGATTCGACTTTTTGCCAACATGATGGCAGGTCATGCCATTGCAGTGGCCATCACCTGCATCATCTTCCTGGTTGCCGCACAGACAGCTGCCGTGCAAATGTCGATGTCTGCTCTGAGCGTCATCATGAGCATCTTCATGATGTGCCTTGAGTGTCTGGTATGCTTCATCCAGGCAATGGTGTTCACCATGCTGTCTGCCGTATTCATCGGCTTGGCAAGAGTGGAGCCTGAGCACGAATAGCCCTCAGGCGAGAGGGCAGGGCCTGAACAAGCAGCTATGCCGCATAAGACAGGCTCAGCAAATTTTAAAATATCAATTAAAACAAATAAGTATTAACTGGGGTGAAGGCCCAAAGCTCTGATCCCCACCTCCAAACGGGGGGCTAAAAAAATTAAAGTATTATGATTACAACTTTATTAGCAATCGAAGGTGTTGCAAAGTTTGGTGCCGCAGTAGGCGCAGGTCTCGCAGCTATTGGCGCAGGTCTTGGTATTGGTAAGATTGGCGGTTCGGCCATGGACGCAATGGCTCGCCAGCCAGAGGTGATGAGCAAGCTGTTTACGAACATGATTGTTGCTGCCGCTCTTATTGAGGGTGTTGCTCTGTTCGCTGCCGTGATTGCATTCCTCTGCATCTAATAATCCTACACTTCTCAAAAAAGTTCAGCATTTATGGATTTATTGATTCCGAGTACTGGCCTATTGTTCTGGATGTCTCTGACGTTCCTTGTAGTGCTGTGCATCCTTTGGAAGTTCGGCTTTCCTGTCATCACCAACATGGTGGCAGAGCGCAAAGCTTTCATCGATGATTCACTGCGCAAGGCACATGAGGCAAACGAGCGACTGGCCAATATACAGAAAGAAGGTGAATCCATCTTACAGGAAGCACGCGAGAAACAGGCACAGCTCTTGAAAGAAGCTGCCGAGACCCGCGATTCCATCGTAGAGAAAGCCCAAGAGAAGGCCCGTCAAGAAGGCGCCCGCCTGCTCAGCGATGCCAAGGCAGAGATTGAGCAAGAGAAGAAGGCTGCCATCGCCGACATCCGAAAGCAAGTAGCTACGCTGAGCGTTGAGATTGCCGAAAAGGTGCTCAAACAGAACCTTCAGGGCGACAAGGCGCAGATGGATCTCATTAACCGTATGCTGGATGATGCTTCTTTAAACAAATAAGTTAGGTACGTATGGATATAGGAGTAATATCGGTTCGTTATGCGAGAGCGCTTCTGAAAAGCGCAAGCGACGCAAAGATCGAGGACAGTGTGTACCAACAGATGCAACTCTTGGCTAAGAGCTATGTCGAGGTACCGCAGCTTCGGCACACGATAGACAATCCGATGCTCTCGAAGGAAAAGAAGGAGATGCTCCTTATGACCGCTGTAGGTGGTGATCAGGCATCGCCGCTGACCAAAGCCTTCATCGGCTTAGTGCTGAAAGAAGACCGGGAGAACATGATTCAATTCATGGCCAATTCGTACGTCACGCTCTATCGCAAGCAGAAGAACGTCATCCGTGGTAAACTCACCACCGCAGTGGTTGTTGCCCCTGAAACGGAGCAGAAAATGCGCAAGATGGTGGAGAGCCGCACTAAAGGTATTGTGGAGTTCGAAACAGAGGTCAATCCCGACATTGTGGGGGGCTTTATCCTCGAGTACGACACCTATCGTATGGATGCAAGCGTAAAAGCCAAGCTGAATACGATATTAGCCACATTAAAGAAATAATCTCGGAGTTCTGGAGTTATTGGCATTTCAACTTCGGTTGAGTCCAGTTGCTTACCTCTATAACTCTGATACACAAACTGGAGACAGGGTCTCGGAGAAGGGAGAAGACGGCAGTCTTAGCCAAAGCACCTCCAGAAACCCTCCACTCCCTTAAAAGAACAAAATAAATGTCAGATAAAATCAAACCAAGCGAAGTCAGTCAGGTGCTGCTCGAACAGCTGAAAGGTATCAGCGACGGTGCACAGTTCGACGAGGTGGGTACCGTGCTACAGGTCTCTGATGGTGTGGCCCGCATCTACGGTCTGCGCAATGCCGAGGCCAACGAGCTGCTGGAGTTCGAGAACGGCACTATGGCAATCGTGATGAACCTGGAAGAAGACAACGTGGGTTGTGTGCTTTTGGGCCAGACATCGGGCATTAAAGAAGGCATGGTAGTGAAGCGTACACGTCGCATTGCCAGTATCCGCGTGAACGACAACATGCTTGGTCGTGTCATCAATCCGCTGGGTCAGGCTATTGACGGCAAGGGCGACATCGACCTAAAAGGCGCATTCGAAATGCCTCTCGATCGCAAGGCCCCTGGCGTGATCTATCGTCAACCAGTGAAGGAGCCTCTGCAGACTGGTCTTAAAGCTGTCGACTCAATGATTCCTATTGGTCGTGGTCAGCGTGAGCTCATCATTGGCGACCGCCAGACTGGTAAGACGGCTATTGCTGTTGATACGATCATCAACCAGAAGAGCTTCTATGAGGCTGGCAAGCCCGTGTATTGCATCTATGTAGCCATCGGTCAGAAAGCATCTACCGTTGCTGCACTGGTGCAGACCCTGAAGGAGCACGGTGCACTGCCATACACTATTATTGTTGCAGCAACAGCTGCCGATCCAGCTGCCATGCAGTACTATGCACCATTTGCCGGTGCTGCCATCGGAGAGTATTTCCGCGACCGCGGCTATCCCGCTCTCGTAGTCTACGATGATCTGTCGAAGCAGGCCGTGGCCTATCGTGAGGTGTCACTTATCCTGCGCCGTCCTTCCGGACGTGAGGCATATCCTGGTGACGTGTTCTATTTGCACTCGCGCCTGCTGGAGCGTGCCGCAAAGATTAACGAGCAACAGGAAGTGGCTGAGCAGATGAACGACCTGCCTGAGTGCATGAAGGGGCATGTCCGTGGTGGCGGTTCGCTGACGGCTCTGCCTATCATTGAGACACAGGCAGGTGACGTTTCGGCCTATATCCCGACGAACGTGATTTCAATCACCGACGGTCAGATCTTTCTTGAGAGCGATCTCTTCAACCAAGGCTTCCGTCCGGCCATCAACGTAGGTATCTCGGTATCACGTGTGGGTGGTTCGGCTCAGATCAAGTCAATGAAGAAAGTAGCTGGTACGCTGAAGATTGACCAGGCCCAGTATCGCGAGCTGGAGGCATTCTCAAAGTTCTCCAGTGACATGGATGCCGTGACTGCCATGACACTTGACCGTGGACGTAAGAACAACCAGTTGCTCATTCAGCCACAGTACAGTCCTATGCCTGTAGGCGAGCAGATTGCCATACTCTATTGCGGAGTGCATGGCTTGATGCGCGAAGTGCCTATCACACAGGTTCGTCAGTGCCAGAATCAGTTCCTCGACAAACTGCGCTCGCAGAACCCAGAGGTGATTGAGACCCTGGCCAGCGGTAAGATTGACGATAGTACAACTCAGAAGATTGAAGCCGTCATGGCTGAAATCGCCGGAACATTCAAATAAATTGAAAATTGAAAATTGAAGATTGAAGATTGCAAGCGCAGCCTTTAAGATTCAATTTTCAATGTTCAGTCTTCAATTTCAAGAACAATGCCAAGTTTAAAAGAAATTAAAGGACGTATTGCTTCTGTCAACTCGACACGAAAGATAACGAGTGCCATGAAGATGGTTGCCAGTTCTAAGTTGCACCACGCTCAAGTGGCCATCCAGAACATGCTGCCATACGAGACGATGCTGGAGCACATCCTCAAGTCGTTCTTGGCGGCCGAGGCGGAGGCTCAGACCATCTATGATCAGGAGCGCCCCGTGAAGCGAGTGGCCTTGGTGGTCTTCTCGTCTAACTCATCACTCTGCGGTGGATTCAACGCAAACGTCATCAAGATGATGCAGCATGCGGTTCAGGAGCTCAGTCAGGAACTGGGTGCTGAGAACATCGACATCTATCCCATTGGGCGAAAGGTGACAGAGAAGGCGCAGAAGCTGGGCTACAACGTTAAAGGCGACTGGAGCGCCACCGTCGACAAGCCCAATGTTCAAGACTGTATTGATCTGGCGATGCACTTAGGCCAACGCTTTGCAGATGGTGAGATAGACAAAGTAGAACTGATGTACCACCACTTCAAGAGTGCCGGTTCGCAGATTCTGACGTCGAAGACTTTCCTGCCTATCGATCTTGAAAGCGAGTTGGAGCGTGACCATGAGCGCGATCTCACGATGAATGTAGCGACGAAGAAAGCTGTAGACTACCTGAGGCAGAAAGGACGTCGTAAGCGTGAAGAGGAGGCAAATGAGACGGCACCGCTGAACGACAACTTCATCGTGGAGCCCGACATGAACACGGTGCTCTCACAGCTGTTGCCAAAGATGGCTCATCTGATGCTCTACACAGCGTTGCTCGACAGCGTAGCCTCTGAGCATGCTGCAAGAATGGTGGCCATGCAGACAGCAACCGACAATGCCGACGAACTGCTTCGCATGCTGAACCTGCAATACAACAAGGGTCGCCAGCAAGCTATCACAAGTGAGCTGCTCGATATTGTGGGAGGCTCGGTCAACAATTAGTATTCTTCCATGAAGATTCTATCTTAAAGTTCAACGAGAAAGGCATTTCTATCGACAGAAATGCCTTTCTTGTATCATGACAGTGCCAATGGCCCTACAACAGATAGCCATGCTTCTTCAGCTGGTTCTCAAACTTTCTGATGTCGTCTTCTGCCACTAAGATCAGATAGCCCTCAGCCCGAACCACCAACTTTCGCAATTGCTCGTCCGAAGTAATCAGGCGAATAAGCTCTGCATTCTGAGGTGACACACGGTAATGCCTATAATTCGTTTTCTCCACCGTGAACGGATTGCAATGCATGATGAGCGTATCAAAGAAGTCCTTCCATAGCGGTGGCAGTTCCTTGCTGATGAACTGTCTGAAAAGATCTATCTTTTTCTCAATGTCGTCACGCGATTTACAATTTGCCAAAAAACTGTTGGGCGACGTTTCAAAACGATTGCTGGAGATAGGAGTTGCGCTATCGCTTAACAGATGAACATAGGGATTTGGACTGACAAGCGAGCGAATAATGAGCCTGTCGGGATCCAACTCAAAATAGACGTGCTGTTCAATTGTTGGCGCACTATACTCCGACGTTACTTGCAGCACATACTGTCCTAGTGGTGTGAGACGCACGAACTCAGCCCGTGCGAACGGCGATTCCATCCGTTTGAGCGGCGACAATGCCAGCTCTGCCATGCCCAGACTGCAGAGCATGAAACAGGCTGACTGAAAAAGCGTATATCCGAATTCCATCACAAAAGAATCGACAGCCAGCTGTTTCTTACTAAACGTATTAACAATATCAACGTCTTCTTTTTGATAAGTATGGTCGAACACCATCGTTATGATAGGAATCGAACTATTAGGATTAGACAAATCAAACGCGGCCTCCAACAGAATGTCGTAAATGCCAATCCAGTCATTGGGTTCTTCTTTCAGGCATTTGATAAGGAATTCAAACAGAAGGAAACAAGAGTTCAGACTTAAAATCTGGCGTCGCAGTCCTGTGATATGCGGAAAGAATATGGCAGGAAGATAGTTTTCAAAATTGTCAATCCGTCCAAACATCCGGCGCAAAGCCTTCTCATAGTTAGTGCCATCCTTATGACCAGAAGAACATAAATGATAGTTCATGGCCAGCATTCCCACATAAAAGTTTGAACGCAAAGGTGGAAAAACATTAGCATCAAGCGGAAACTCCTCCAGTCCTAATCTCTTACTTGTCTTCTTGATGCTGGACTGCGCCACGCCTTTCGTCTTTACTTCTATTTCGCCAGTATTCAACAGTCCTGCCAACAAATGGAAAGCCCTGTAGCTGTCAGACTCAAAGTTGCACACAACGTAATTGTCAGCAGGCAAGAGTTTGCGCCCTTTCCCCACTTTCTGTACATCGGGAAAAAACACATTAAAGAAATACCGATATAGCTTCGATGAGACACGGATGAAGTTCACACGCTTACGATAGCCATAGCGCTTTTCCGTAGCCGATAAGCTTTGCCCTACCGACAAGAAACACAGTTCTTTGTCCATCAAAGAAACATCCGAACTCGAATAATAATAATAGCTTCTCGAATCAATATCAGTATCAAACACTTGATTAGTACCAAGAATTTTCTTTGCTTCAGCTTCAGACACGTAGACATTCGTCAGCACCCTACGCCACAGTTCCCGTTTGGGTTCACTAAGATTGTCCACATAGAAGCGAAGATTCTCAGGCATACAGAGGATATAAGCCAATTCTTGTTCCAACTCTAACTTATTACTCGCTTTCGCCACCTCTGTATGCAACTGCTTGCTCCCATCCCTCTGCTGGGTGAATATGCCGTCATAAGATTTCATCATGCCATGCAGTGCCACAAACATTTTATGCAGCTGGTTCTTGGTGAAACTTCTGTCCAACAATTGCATAGTATCCTCCAATAATTTCTTGGGCGGTTCGGTAAAAAGAAGCGAACGTTCTGAAAACACTTTTTGTTTCTTGCCAGACGCAGTTGCGTGAGTGTCTTTCTTTGCCATAGCTATCCTAAAATAAATTTGATGTCTTCCTCTGTCAGATGTTTCGTCATAGATTGATCGCCCGTGATCAGACTGTCGGCCAAGTCTTTCTTTTGTTGCTGCAACAAGCGTATTTTTTCCTCAATCGTGTCACGTGTGATCAGCGCATAGCTCATTACTTTTTTCTTTTGTCCAATACGGTGCAGTCGGTTGATGGCTTGCTCTTCGGCGGCTTTGTTCCACCACGGCTCAGCTATATACACCGTGTCAGCCACAGTCAGGTTCAGTCCTACACCACCCGTCTTCAGTGTCATGAGCAACACCTTGCATTCATCATCCTGCTGAAATCGCTCTATCACCGAGCGACGGTCGCGGGTTGAGCCTGTCATTGTGGCATAGTCAATGCCTGCCTCAGTGAGCCTGTCGCCCAGTAGCTCAATGCCGGCAATAAAGTTGAAGAATACCACCACTTTATGTCCGCCAGCCACGGCCTCGTCTATCGACTCGCCAAGCAGCGCGATCTTCGGCGATGCCACCGTGCCGTCGGTCAGGCTCTCTGGCACCGAGGAGATACGCCGCAACTCCGACAAAGCCTGAAACATCACC
>Ga0326512_10001806_pt1 | contig 16119 bp, 27 predicted proteins | sample 1_2617_0518_D_FD_203652 | JGI IMG/M metagenome (GOLD analysis project Ga0326512, IMG submission 203652) | Bovine rumen microbial communities from UC Davis, California, United States - 1_2617_0518 | ecosystem: Host-associated > Mammals > Digestive system > Stomach > Rumen | place: USA... | reverse complement strand
TCCTTCACTGCTCGTAGCAATGATGAGATAGTCGTCATTCTTGGATGCACCCTGCTCAATAGCGCCAACAACATCTTCTCTAACGTCGCCAGAAAGCCACTCGTCAATTGTATTGATTCTTGATCGAAGTCCTTGAAGCTTGTCTCTTGACATTGGTCTTACTTCGAGAAGCGAATTTGTCACAAAGTTTTGAATGCCCTTCTTAGTAGAAGCGAGTTTAACCCTGTTTGCTCTGTTTCCTGTTGTGTTTTGAAGAGAACCAGCCGTCATAAACTTAAAGACCGGTCCTCGAGCTCTTACAATTGCAGTTTTAAAAGGAGCCATAACTTCTTCAGCCTGTGCCATCGTAGGAGCTGTTGTTACCTGATGCGTAGTCGTCGGATCAACAACTTCGAAGTATGACTGAATACAATAATCATACATACTCTTTGCAGCGCCTCTGGCTACGATCAAATATTGCTTATTAATTAGTCGTTTAAGTATTCTCTTGTTTACATAATGTTTAAGCCCTGGATCGTAAATACTTCTTTCGATGTAGTAATACCATCCAAAGACTTGTTCACCCCAAAGTTTAAATGTGTCCAAAAGATTAAGGTCAGATCCGTCAGTAAGTGTTAACTCACTTTCACAGAATCTGACCCATCCTTCCACTGCTTCGTCATCGTAATAAACACCAGGATTTGCTATAAGGCCATCTATACGATTCATCTCCATAGATACCTCGCGACAAACTGGTATTTCTCCACGAAGAACAGCAGCACGAAATTGACCATAATAAATAGGGGTAGCCGTATTAGAAAGCAATTAGTATCACCCCTGTTTACCTCTGTTATGCCAGTATGTACGCATTCTACTATTCTCATACTCGTATTTTCCACCGAGTACAGCTGATGCAGCTAATGATCCAGTTAATGCCGCTCCAGCCGCTATTGATGAAACCGGAGTTCCTGTAAGTTTTCTTCGGTACCGCAAAGAATTAACCAGCGGCTGACCATAATGTAAGAATGCATATGAAGATCCGACTAATGCCATAGAAACAGCACCTCTTGCAGCCATTTCTTGTCTTTCGTTACGTTCTATGGTCTTTCCTCGTCTATACATTTCGCGGCCTTGATCTCGCTTTACGTCATCTTTAAGTTTTCTATTAGCGAGCTTAAGATCCTCCTTAGATTTACGCAAATTATTTTTTGCAACATAAATGTCACGTTCAGATGCACGCCCGAACTTATACTCATGCTTAGCATTTTTAAGTTCTCTTTTTCTATCTTTGTATGAACTTTCAGCTTTCTTATATCGTTCAAGTCCAGCCTGAGTGTAACTACCGTCTTCATACTGGAAACGTCTTACTCCCCACCGCTGGCCTTTAATACCATGATGCATAAGCTCGGGTCCAGTATTAACTATTCCATAATATTGTGATTCATAGATCATTTTTTCCTAAGCTCCTTAACAGTTAACGCGATTCCGAGACCGGCACCAACGACGCCAAGAACATTTCCAGTAGCAGAAAGTACTGACTGTGCATAATCGTATCCGCTGGAGGTAGACTGAGAATTTACAAGATCTCTATATTGTCTTTCCATGTTAAGACGATTAATTCTTCTTCTAAGTTCGTCGTCGCTCATAGTAAGCGGTTCTTTAGGCTTTCTGGCGTTTCTTATTGTTCTAACGTCGTTTACAAGTCTTCCTGCAGATTCAACGCTGCTTGAAGCATTTTTGGTCATGCTTTCTAATGCAGAAATATTAGGCTTATCTTTACCATTCTTAATATTTCTTTCAGTAGCTTTGACAAGCATTTCACTGGCGTTTGACGCTTTACCGCTGCCAGATTTTCTATCATACCAAGTGCCTTTTCTAGCAATAGCTTTCTTTCGCTGAGATGAGTATCTCATTCCTTCAGCCATAGCTCCGCCTTTTAAATACCTGGCTCTACCGGCAGGAGTTAACGATCCATCTTCATACTGAAAACGTCGAAGACCATGTTTCTGTCCTTTAATGCCATGATGCATAAGATAAGGTTCGCCTAAGCTAGAGGTGCCGTAATAGCTTTCAAATAGAATTCCAGCCATTTTGATTATTCACCTCCAGCAGTAAGCCCCTTTCTATACTGAGCGGTACTGATCTGAAGTACTGCTCCAAGGAACGTATCAACGGCAGCTATTGTGCCTACAATTTCAGTTGCAAATGGAAATCCCCAGATCTTAGCCAGAGCAGCATAAAGAACGCCAGCTGCCGGAAGAAGGATCTGAGCAATCCATTTAAGAACGTCGTATACATTATTACTCAGTTTCAATTCCGAACTCCTTTCTATGAAGTGCACAGTCCATAGCCAAAGCATCTTCTTCAGAAGCAATAGGCAATTTCATGCAAGCATCATAACCGATCTCGCAATCGCCATTTCCGCCAAGACCATTCGGTGGCGCTTCATGATACGGTTCATATAAGTATTTAAGATTTCTCTTTTCTTTCAATGTTATTGCACCTCTTCTAACAAACTTGTCAGTAAGGTACAATATTTTGTCATGCCCTAGACCGAGAAGCATTCGACTCTGTGCAGAATACTTTTCAGCTTCTTTCTCTTTTATTCGATCTTTTCGCTGAATAAGAAAGATGACTAAAGAAGTGAAACCAGATGAAGTTACAGCAGTAATAATAGCTACGATAATTGTCGGGAAAAGACGAACAAACTCGTCCATAGCAAATACCTCCATAAAAAGAGACGGACCGTAAGGCCCGCCCCTAAAGTAACTATTATCTGGTACCCATTCGGATCCGGTTAATTTCTTCCTGGATCTTCTGTCTCTCGTAATCGCTCGTTGCGGTGTCCATCTGCGTTTCCAGCGATGCAATCATACGATCCTCGATGCTATGCCCGCTATACCCCATACTGGTCTGACCATGACTAATGTATCGGCCAGTCACCGGAGATCTGCTGCGTCCATAACTATCAGTATCATTCATACCCTGATGCATTCCATAAGCATAAGGATTGTCATTAACTCTCCTAATGTTCATGTTCCAAGCACCGGAATATCCGTAAGAATTTTCAGGATCGCCCATAGGCATGCCGGAACCATAGTTGTTAAGCATGTCAAGTACACAAAGCGATTTCTTTAAGTTATCGAGGTCGGCAGGAGTGATAGCTTCACCCTTGTCTACAATTTTCTTGATCTCTTTCTCAAGAACTTTTTCAGCGTTCTTGATAAGTTCCATATCGAGCATAGGTCTATCCTCCTTCCTTAGGCTACTCGGTTAACAGCTACATTTAAGTTACGAATATCGATGCTGGGAGCTGGTGTCGTAGGAGACGACTGAGGCGAAGCATTCTCAACAGATATTTCAAAGCAGCAGCCCCTCGGAACATCGATGTAAGCGAAGCCAGATACATGCCAATAGTCGCCAACAGCGGCAGGAGTTGCTACGGCAATAGTGTCCTGAAGAACTTCGCCGTTAATAGCAAGAGCCGTGGCGATCTTGCCAACTGTTGCCCCTTCGCTAAGAGCAATGTTGCCAGAGAATTTGCACTCATATCTGGCATAGTTCGAACAAGGATTATTTACAATCCCTCTTGCCGTGATGATACCAGATCCTTCACGATGCAAAATATAGCCTTTATTACAGCCGAATCTAGTACTGTTCACAATAGCGTTCTGCCCATAAGGAACAGTCTGGACCGGAGCATAAGTAAACTCAGCCATTAGATTGCCTCCTTAAACAGACCCGCAGCCGTTCCAGCCCCAGTTTCCGCAGTTGCAGCCGCTAGGATTCTGAACCGGATATGCCGGAATAGGAGCAGGATCAAGAGTGCGTACAATAGATGCTGTCTGAGCAGCCTGGGAAGCGTCGAACCGGGCGTCGTTAACCTGTCCACGAAGAGAATCGATCGTGTTCTGCATGCCGGCAATTCTGTTCTCGTAGTTCTGTTTAACACCATCAAGTTCAAGCTGGCAGAGCTTGTCCATAACCATCTGAACTTTTGCATCAGTATTCGCTCTGGTTGCAGCGCTCTCCTGAGCCATAGTGTATTTAACGTCAGCTACTGCAGCCCGGTTTTCACAGCAGCAATTCTGCTGGTTCATAGCCAGCGTATCGAGTCTGGAATCGACAGCCGTCTGTGCGTTGAAGAGCTGCTGCATGTTAGCGATCTGTCTGCCATTAGCAGAGATCTCAGCAGCAGAAAAGCCGTTATTCACAGCTGCTGTTACTCCGGCAAAGCCAGTACACTGTCCCTGAGCAAGAGCATTGATCCCAGCGTTTACGCCGTTAATCCCACCCATAACAGCCTGCTGATCGAAGCCACGCTGCACGTCGTTATTCGTGTTATTGTTCATCATATAAGGCATGGCACCGTTTCCACCGAAACCGCCAAAGCCATTACCCATGAAGCAAAACAGGAACAAGACAATGATCCAAAACAGGTTGTCGCCAAAGCCGCCATTACCGTAACCGTAGCCACCCATAGGTCCTACTGGCATTACCATGTTACCCTGATCAGTTAATCCCATGTCTAGTCCTCCATAGTAATAAAAATGTAAGTTTACAAGTTACCGATAATTACGCTTGGCACAACGCAATCATTGTCATTATCTAATAAACCCTCTAATCATGCCAGCCATGTTCAGGATTTGATTGTACTGATCCTGAGTTATCTGTCCGGAGTCAAGCATCTGCTGAGCTTTATTATAAGCAGCAGCTTTAGGATCGGTTCCCTGTTGCTGCATGTTCTGGCTGAACTGATTAAATCGCCCCATAAAGTTCTGGAAGCCGCCAAACATGTTAAAGATGTTATTCATCATTTAGTACCTCCCAGTTCTTCTAAAAGTTTATCGAACTTACTGACAAGAGAATTAAACTCTTCTCTTGTAACAGCTCCATTTTGATTATTTGTAACTGGTTGTTCTTCCTTAAATGGAAAAACTCTAAGTGGCTGAGGAACACCATCATTACCTCTACTCTTGATCCAGAACTTCTGCTTCTCGAAACTAATAAGCATAACGCTAGTTCCGGGAGCAATCGGATAAGAGTTCACATCTTCTTCACCGTTCACATAAACAGTCATAAGTGACCCAGTAGCCTGCTGTGGATAGTAAGTCTGAGGCTGTGGCTGCTGGTATCTTGACTGGTATGTTGGCGACAGTGGCGTCTGTGCCTGTCCATATGGATACAGATTGTCCATCTACTATTTCTCCTTTCTCCAATAGTATTCAGGAATCTCGTCTCCTGTGTTCGCCGTGTCATAGTAATCGCCATCGACAACTGCTATAGCATGCCCTTCTGTTTTAAGTAAGTATTTGCCATAAGGATGATCATGACAAAAGTCTCTAACAGTGTAACAATGAGGACAACTATTTGGAATTACATATCTCCTGAATCCGTTTACCTTTAAGTATTCTCCCCAAACACTGTTTGCAGTCGGCATATCGTAAAGAAATGCTCCCTGCATAGAAAGGTCCGTATATATGTTTTCCCAAGTATCATCAAAGATTGCGCTAAGAGCTCTTACAACACAATCTCCGACGCTCTTTTTATCCGGATTAGGATTATAGTAAACATAGCTCATGACTGCTTTGCAAGCTCCATCTTAGTGCAAAGTCGCCATCCTATTTCGTCGATCTGTTCGTTGATGGCCTGCATAAGAACAGAACTAGTAGGAGGGTCAAACTCTTTGCGAACCTTAAGATACACGAATGACATTGCTTCATTAAGCGTAACACTATTTGCTGACTCGGTTGGCCCAAGAAAGTCAGACCACGTTGCGCTATCATCGCTGATCGTAAATCCATCGACGCCAACCTTAAACTGGTTTAGCGTTGCCAGAGCTGAATTAATAGCTATGATTATGTTAAATGTAAACGGGTCAGAAGCGCTGTATTCTTCGTCGCCACCTATAAGTTTTCTGATTGTTAAAAGAATGCTTTCTCCCACATTTAAGCCCTCCATGGACAGGTATCATTAGGAGCTCGTTCAACTGGTAGCGAAGGCAACAGAGAATCGGATCCGTAATGAATAGCCTGATGTGTAAGAAACGTAGTTGTTATTACATTTTCAGGATCGAGTACACATTTTCTATGCTCAAGAATGTCTTCAATAGTTATCGGATTAAGATGATGAACGTAAGCTTGCTGACCATGTATTTCAAAGTCAGGATGAGCAAGATCGCAGCCATTATCTCTTACAATGATTCGAGATCTAAATGCTTTCCATTCAGGAGATCGATAAAAGCTCTGGTTCAAATATCTGTGAGAGCCAAATGTTGAGTCTCCTATGATCTGTCCAGTTCTAAGATACTCATATCGCTCTTTAAACGTCGGAAGCTTGATCAATTCACTGTATGTTTTAGCCATCTACAATTATCTCCTGTCCAGCCATCGAAGATCTGTATGATCTAAGAGCAGCAAGAACCTCGGCATTGTTGTCATCATTGGCAACGTTGTATTCGATGTTCTTTCGCTTAGATGTAATAAGCTTTTTCTGCTCTTCCAGAATATCTCGTTCAAGCTGTTCCTTCTGTGAGCATACTTTAAGAAAGTAAGTTGTCTCCTGTGAAGTAGCAGTGCCATCTCGTATACGTTGCTCTACCAAATCGTAGGCAAGAGCGCCGATCTCAAGTTCCCTAGCTCTTAAGTTTCTAGCTTTTCGTCGAGTAGAAGGCTCAAGAGGCTTAGGTTCTTTAATTTTAGCCATAGGTTCTCCTCTCCTTTCTGCTAAATAGCATATACAGACACACAAACACAGTTAGACGAGGGTTATCATCGAGTTTAGAGGTATAGTAAACGTTTGAAAGGAGACACCAAATGGGAAGAAACCTAACTATGGCTGTGTATCTGTATACAATATCTAGCGAAGTATGCCAAATGGGCAAGAAAGGCTGTGCAATAGCAGCCTAAGATTTGTCAAAAATATCCTAAAAATATCCCCCGGAGAATTTCCAAGGAGCCCGGCGATGCAAGAGCGGGGGTGAATTTTAGGACCCCTCCCCCGGGTATGGTTGACCTCTCCCGAGCGGCTTTGACACCTAAATAGCTACAAAAATAGCTAAAAAGATGCCAAAACCAATCGAAAAAGGCATAAGAAAGGAGGTGAAACATGAACGCTCATACTAGCATATGAAAATGTACCAAGTTTATGCCGTATAAGCTAGTAAATAAGCAAATATTACCCGTATTTTAGTAATTATTTAGCAATTCACATGTATTATTTGGGCGGCTGTTGAATCGAAGAAGACTGCATGGCTTTGAATGCTTCGTTAGCTAAAGGAATCATGACATCAGCTTCATCTTCATACAATTTGTAATGCATACCAGAAGGATTAATGTCCAACACCATGTTAACTGCTTCTTCAATTGCATCATTGTTCTCATCTTCTTCTAAGTTTCTGCAATGTTTAGAAAAGATAGCAAGCCAACGATCAGTATTGTAACCGCTTTTCTCTATGTCAAAAGCTTTCCATTGTTGACGTTGTGTAAATGGATTCCATGGATTGTCCATAGTTGTAGCATAGCAACGTTTACTCATGATCATTCGCCTCCTTTCTTAGGTTTAACAATACTTGAAACAGAAGAAGGAGAAATACCAAGCCTGTCTGCTATCTCAGCTGTAGTAAAGCCTCTATTTGACATACTCTTTGCAAGCGCTTCCATAGATGGTGTAATATTAGACTGTCTTCTAGGAGTTGCTCTTTCTTTAATCTTGTCAAGATCTGTATGTGCAAAGATTTCTTTAGCTTTACTATGACTAATAGCACCAGCTTGAATAGCTTCCCATTCGCGATCGGTTATGTTAATCTCATAATCTTTCTTCTCTATTCCTAGCTTTTTACGAGCACTATTAATAGCTTGTGCTCTATACTTGGAAAGATGCTCTTTGTCACTAGAAAGTTCAGGGTGTTCTTCTTTCTTAATGGCAATTACATGATTTGCAAGAAGCTGTGCCTGCCTTTCCTGAGGAGCCTTAGACAATGCAACCTTTAATTTAGCATTAAGAGAAGCTACCTCGTCTTTATATTGAGCCTTAGCCCCCTTATTCATTTTAAGGTTGGGGGTATGCAGCCACTCAAGTCTAGCTTGATTAGCATAACCTTTCATAGTGTTGGCATATTCAGCATAGATTGCTTCAATACGGGTACCGGGGTTCTCTTTGCTTCCACCAGAGGTCAATGTATAAGCATCCTTAGCTTCAGCCATCTTGGTTGTTTTAGTAGTGCGTACCTGATCCTTAATGTCCCCGGAGGTGTTTTCCTCAGTGACATAGGCCCTAGTCTTCTTCTTAGTAACAGGGTCTTCTGAAATATAATAGTAACGACCAGTCTTCTTATCAAGATTAACAAATACCTCTTTGCCCTTAGTAAACTGATCGTCATTGAAGTAGTTCTTCTTCTTAGCTCCAAAAGCATCTGTTGAAATATAATAGTGCTGTCCTGTAGTACGATCGGTCTGAACACGATCTACAAATATAACAGTACCGTCTTCTTCTCTAATACTGCTCTTAAGCTTAACCTTCTGATTTTGCTTATTGGTATATTCGTAGATTTTCTCGCCAGTAACAGGATCTATAGAAGGCTTATCTTCTCTACGAGTAAGATTATAATCTTTTCTCTCACCTACACGTTCTTCAGACTTAGCCTTAGATATAATAGTTGATGCACCATGAGTTCCATCAGAATTATATTGCCAATCGTTTTTAAGCTCATCAATTCGAAGCTCTTTTGCAGCTCGTTTATAATCAAGACCATGCTTTTCGGCATCTATAACAGTCATTGAATACTTCGTGGCTCTGACAATATCAGACATAGGGGCGCCTTTAAGCGTCATGTCAGTGATTAGATTAGATATAACACCCATCTCAATACCTTTTTGATGAGGTGTCATACGTTTCATACCTTCATAGCCAGGATATGTTTCTTTTGCATCAAATTCGATGAGCTCTTTTTGAGCTTTTGCCACCTGAACCTTGTTTCGCTCAGTGATTGGAATAACAATAGCTGTATCGCCATCAAAATCTGCTCCAGAAAGCTGTTCAGCAGCTCTAGCATTTATTCCAATAGCATCTCTTGCATTACCAATAGCTTTCTTAGCTTCAGTGTTAGAATTATCAACAGTAAGTTTAGGAATCTGCATGATGCCTTCGTGCGGATGCCTAATAAGTACAACCTGTGTACCATCTTGGTAATTCGTAGCATAGCATTTGCCATCGGGAATGCTTGTAAACGGTAATATAACATGTGTCTGCTGACCAGGGAACGAATGAGCCTTAAGATCAACAGCCATAGAATCACATTTTGAAGCGTAAGCTTCAAGAAGCTCTTGCTTGACAACAGGATTCGTAATGGATTTAATAGTTTCGAACTCTTCCTTCTTGTCAAGAATATTAAGCTTGAGCTGTTCAGCAGCAACCGCAGGAGGTTGCTTGGAAAGGAACTGTGAAGAAAGGTTCTTTCCCCAGTCTTCCCAATCTCCTTCTTTGTTCACAATGTGTACAGGAGATATAACAGTGTCGCCATTCTTATCTTCGTACTTCACCTGTGTTACAGTAGCACCAAAAGGATTGTCCCAGTCAACATTTCCGTCTAAGTCTTTCTTTAAAAGCTTAAGAACACTATGATCGTTGTCAGGTCCAAGCATTGGTGTTCCAACATGCTTATTGGTGTTAAACAAAATATCACAGCCAGGTGGAAGATTGTCAGAATAGATAGCCATACCTTTAAGGTAATGTGTATCGTCAACCGCTATTCTAACCTGAGCATACAAAGACCCACCAAGCGAAATATCATCGAGACCTCTTCTAATTTCAATAAGTCCGTCCCGATCTTTTCCGCCTTCTTCAGCATACTTAACCATGACGCGACTTGAATCCACAGAAGGAGCTTTTTCAATGCCAAGCTTCTGAAATTCGCCAGACGTATCAATCACTCTACCAAGAGCATCTATTCCACGAATATCATAGCGATGATCGTTAAGCTCAGAGTAGTCTGTACCAGGAGGGCAAAGAACAGTAACCGTAGTTTTGTTATTTGTTCCCATCTGGTCAATCTTGATAAAGTGTTTTTCGTAGCCCTGAACTTCAAGACGACTAACAATCTTTTCAAAACCAGTTTCACTGACATTGAAAGATAAATTTGCTCCGGAAGAAACATCAACATATTTGTATTTGTCAACATATTCCTTAAGAGCATTTTCAGCAGCAACAGATCTTGTAAGAATTTCGTTCTTAGATCTGTATCTGGATATAACAGTTGTATCAGCGAGTCCAAGCTTGTTACCAATCTCAGTCCAGCCCATGCCTTCTTCATCATGAAGCCGTTTAATCTCAGCAGTCTGATAAGCTTTGATCTGTCTTGTTGCCATAGAATATTCAGCTTCAAGACGTTTCACATCAGGATTACCGAATCTGTCAACAAAGCCACACATAGAAGCAATGTCTTTCTTGCTTGTGCCTTTAGCAAGCTCTCTTCTATAAGTAGAATATAAATCCTGATGTCTCTGATAAGCATTTTCACCAGATCCGAAAGGATATCTTCCAGAATGTGGAATTGGCCCTTCGTGAGGAGTGCCAACATGCATTAAGAAATCGTCCATTATTTGGCACCTCCTGTAAATTCGTTCATAATGTTGTCAAAATGAATTATTTTGTTCATGACCGGAATAAGTTCATTAGCATCCGGAGTGGCTCGCAAAATATCATTGCTCTGGTAAATGCGTACTTCAACACTAACTTCTTTAGGATCAAGTCTATACTTGAGTAAATATAAGCAAGCATAGATTACTGGCTGCTCAATCTTAGCCGGAGTTGCACCTGTCTTAAGGTCAAATATCATAAGGTGTTTTCCGTCAAATCTTACAGCATCAGCAGTACCAAAGAAGTTTTCACTAAAATCGACTAGTACCTCAGTTTCCATCTTAGAAACAACGCAATCGTTAATATAAGACTTAACTGTACTAAATGTTTCTTCAGGAACGTACTTCATGTTAAATATCAAAGTTCGACCATAGCTGCTAAGACCGTACTCAGCACTAGAATACTTCTCATAAATATGTGTTTCCACGTCCTTATAGATTTCTCTAAGAGAAGTAACCTTATGCCCAAGATTAATCTGAACAGCGCTCCATTCGTGAATCTCTGTTCCAAGATTTGACCGATACTTGCCAGTGAGCTTATTAACAAACTCATCGTCGTCATAGTTCAGCCAAGCAGGCTGTGAAGGACTAAACAAAGCATGTTGTCCTTTAAGCTTCGAATTTTCGTTCAAGCCCATTCAATATTTCCTCCTCGTTCTCTGGAAATATAAAAGCCGAGAAACTCATTGAATTAAGCTTCTCGACGTGATAGTCCTGATTTGGCTGGTGGCTTGCTTTAGCATCTTTCTTAACTTCAAGAAGTGCCCATTTGTCTTTATAAAGAATTGTAAGATCCGGGATTCCCTGAATGCAGGAAGGATCATTCTTCAAAATATAACAGCCGGGAAATCTTTTAGCCAATTTTTTCTTTAGTCGTTTTTGGTACTCGCTCTCTATTTTTCCCATAATTTCACCCCTTAAACGCACAAAAATAGAGAGAAAGGTTATAAAATTTGAGTTATTTCCTTTCTCTCTATTATATGCGAACTTTTTTTCGCGGATGCAAAATATAATAGTCACTAAAGAGCGCGACTATAGTACCAATTGTTAAAGCAACATTTGCCACAATACTCATCGTTCATTATGCTGTCACCAATGTCATCAAGGAAGTCGTCAAGTTCATCTTCGTCATACACTTCCTGTGCAGCCATTACAGCTTCAACATAATTTTGATGAGGATCTTCGTAAAGCGGCTTGCCACAGCCTTTACAGGTTCTATTACCTACAGTTAAATTAGGCTTATACATAGTGCACCTCCTAAATATAAAAGTAGCATTAGTATAAGCCTGAGGATTCACTTAGTCAACTTCTTCATTATCTTCTTCAAAATCTACGGTAAGCTCGCCAGAGCGTTCGCTGGCAAGGCCAACTAAAGAGTCGTTAATATTAATAATACCGTCAATGCAATTTACCAACCTGTGATTAGTATACCTATTCAGTTCCCGGTTTTCATCAATCAATTCGTGAACCAAATTTACATATGCTTTCCTAAGATCAGAGTACATCTTGACGACACTGATAAAAGCAACAAACACGAACACAGCAACAACTATGCACCAAATATCAAACCTTTCCATTCCTCTTACAAAAGCTCCTTTCGTTGAAGTCTTTCTTATTAGCAAGCGCTCTAGCTATAGCAAGATCTATAGGTGCCTTGGACTTAAGCTTATAATAGTACAAGTCCTTAAACGGTGTGTTGAGTCTGTCTATTCGACCTTCTGCCTGCTTAGTCTGCCGGTAACTATAAGACTGCGAATAGAATATCATAGTATCGGTGGTAATGCAGTTCCACCCTTCGCATCCGGCTGAATACTGAACGAGATAAGCCCATCGCGGTCCCTCTGGTACCACAGTGTGTACTTCTCCATTCCATTCCCCGATATCAAAGCCGAGCCCCTCAAAGAGCCTCCGAAGAGCGTTGAGCTCGTAGGTGTAATTGTAAAATATGACGACTCTTTGATGGCTTTCACAAATAGATCTAACAGCGTCAATTCTTGATCCATCATTATTCACCACCTTTCTAAGTAAATATAAAAGTTTACCAGTTTCAGCAATTGGCTCATTGTCATATGGATCCCATCGGTCTCTCCATACTTTCTTATAGAGTGCACGGTCATAGAATACTTCGATCGGAATTTCGATAGGATTGGTATTCTTATCAAGTGTCATCCGTACAAGAATATCATTGCGATGTCTTATTAGTTTTCCTTCATCCCTGTATCCTTCAATCTTTGGATATGCAGTCACAAATGGTGAATAGATAGCATGCTGCCGGTTAAAGTCAGTCTTGTCTCTGTAAAACCCATTAGCAACAAAGACTGGAATGTAATCGGCCCACTTATCACCAGGGGTGGCGCTAAGCAAGATCCACTTATTCTTTCTTGCAATGTTTATAAACGTCTTTGCCCACTTTCTATACCCGACGACTCGTTGTTCATCAAATATAAAAAAGGCACCGTAAACTTTCTTGTACTTCGAAATATTATTCCACGAGTCTACACATACTTTTACCTGATCCTCAATGCCAAATGGAAGCATCTCTCCTTCCCATTCAAGTGAGTCTCGTTTCTTAGCAGTTGTTATAATATACAGATCACGTGGATCTTTCATAGGCTCATCTTCACCTTTACCATTAATTCGCAATCTACCAAAGCAGGCAACAATATAATAGTAAGCCAAAGACGTTCTACTTTTGCCAGTTCCAACGTCAGCAGCTAAAATGCAACCGTTCTTCATCTTTGCTACAGCATCAAGCTGTTTCTCATCAAGAATTATTGGCATTTATCTCACCGCCATAAATATCACGGTGCAGTTTTGAAACAAGTGATCTAATAAGCGATGACCGATCACATTTAAAATAATCGCAAAGTTCATTAAGATCACCTTCTTCGTTGCTGCTAACTCTTATATGTAATGTGCGATCTCTTTTGATGTCATCTTCAATTTTTGGCCTGCCCGTCTTTCTCATTCCATTTCTCCGTTCGCCGTGTAATTAGCAATATCAACCAAAGTAACTTTGCCAATGTCGCTATTTCCGCTCCTCTGCTCTTCAAGAAGCTTAGCAATAAACTCGACCTGATCCATGCAAGCCTTGTAGCCAATGATCCACCAAAGAAGCTCGTCAGCGCACATTTTATCGTCAGGAAGGGGTATGTCTTCTGTTTTCAAAATATCAATAAGCTCTTTCATAAATGTCTCCTTTAATACACCCGTATCTTACAATAAGGACAAATGACCTCAGACGATGTTGCGACATATACTTTCCTTAAGCATCGTGGGCAAATCAAATAGTATCCCATCACCATATCTCTGTCTACTCCTTTTTAGGCATTTGCTTGCTTTCCCATCTCCGCCTATCAGGGCAACCACAGCAAGCCAGTTTACTTTCAAAAGACATTTTGCATGTAATGCACGGATCGCCCATTCCGTCATTGGTCGGAACGGCAGGCACTTCTTCGTATTTTGGTTCTTCATCTGTTATGCAAGCTATAGCAAAGCGCAAGCCATTACGGAAGCCTTTGCTATATGTGTCATCAGTGTTTGTGAAAACCAGTGCCGCTTTTAAAGCGGTTATTATGTCAGAATGGTCATTGATCGGAACGGTAGGCATTTCTTCATGTTTGCTTTCGTCAACAGCTTTTCGCATTGTTTCCATCCAATGACGCACACAGTTCGCCATGCTGCTGTTTTCTCTTGCTTTGCACTGGTCACAAGGACAGCAACGGCACTGCATACATGAAGCGATCGTCTGTGCCACACGTTCAAGTTCGTCCATAAATGTCTCCTTTCTAAAGATTCGAGATGTACCAGTGTTCCAGGTGCACCACCTATTTTAAAAACTTTTTAAATCAAAAAATTTTTTATTTTAAAATTCGCAAAAAAGGGTGGTGCAGGTGGTGCACTGGTACAAAAAATAATAAGTACATACAAATAATATAATATGTACATACAAATACCCCTATTTGTACATACAAATCCAAAAGTAAAGTGCACCACCTTTCCTCGAAAAACTGGTTCAGCACCACTTTTTGTGTATACTGTGTACACAAAAACCCCCGAATCTGTACATACAAATCGTTAATATGTATGTACAAATAACGAATATGTATGTACAAATAACGAATATGTATGTACAAATAACGAATATGTATGTACAAATAACGAATATGTATGTACACGAAACCGGCTTTTTGTACACACAAAAACTATTTGTACATACATATGTACATACAAATTAAAAGTCAATATTCAGCATTTTCGCCATTAATTAGCCTCTGAATATAAGCATCATTTTTCTCTTTTTTGACTTTCTTAGTCTCTTCTTCAATAGCGCCAGTGAAGAACTTTGAGATCCCTACGCCTCGATATTCTAGAATATCATTAAGCGTTTTTCGTTCTTCCGGTGTTAACCTAATGCATATTCTGTCTGTCTTGTTCTTGCTTTTCCCCATTTGCCATCTCCATTCTTTCCATGCGATAGTAAGCATTCTCGATCTGGCTAATAAGAAAATCGGTCTTGGTAAGACCATAATATTCACACAATCTTTCAAGCTTACGAATATCACGCTCACTGATTCTTATGCAAATCTTACGATCTCTACCAGACCGATCATCAAATTTTTTAGGTCTGCCAGTCGTCCTCTTACCGGGCAACATTATTAGAACGGAACCTCTTCGTCACCACCGCCAAGCTTACTCTCATAGTAATCTTCGTCCGGAGTTCCGGCATCCTGGGAAAGCCACACCCAAAGCTGATCTATCACCGCGATATTGCGATTGAATCTCTTGTTGTGGTAAAGCCGGAAGCGAATATTAGCTTCCTTAATGTGGATCGAATCGGCTTCCCCAAATGCAGGAATATCAAGCTGAACATACTTAGTTCCAGTTGTTGACCTGAGCATGATCTTCGGCTGCACTTCGTCATTACCGGTTTTAAAGTTCTGGCGAATGCCGGGATAAGCTCTAAATTCCAGAGTCCATGTCTCAAACTCTCCGGTCTGAGCATTCAGCCGTTCCTTGACATTGAACCCTCTTCCTGCCAGATCATCAGCAATAGCTTTATCATGAATATTTACAACATACGAATGCTTGGGGTTGTTCGGATCCTCCCACGTAGATCCGGTAAGTCTTCCACCAACATTAGCAAATCTTACGTCGCCTTCAGTAAGGTCTTCAAGGTACAGTCCATCGCGTCTTTCTGTGAGTTTCATTTAAGTGTCTCCTTTCAAAATATCGTTTTCAATTGCTTCTATCTCAAAATCCAGGAACTGCCTGGCCTTTTTAAGATCAACTAAAATATCATCTTTGCGACCAGCCCGGCTGATGTATTTCACAGCCGAACCAAGATTAAAATTGAGCCCCCAATCACGAATTACGTCTTTAGGCTCATACTTCCTGCCATCCGTATAGTGACTCGGATGGCTAATAATATCATTCATTGGTTTCACCTTTCTGCCTTTCTCTTTTCCGCGTACCGCTTTCTTCGTTCGGCCTGTCTGTTCGCAAT
>Ga0326512_10001803_pt1 | contig 16146 bp, 11 predicted proteins | sample 1_2617_0518_D_FD_203652 | JGI IMG/M metagenome (GOLD analysis project Ga0326512, IMG submission 203652) | Bovine rumen microbial communities from UC Davis, California, United States - 1_2617_0518 | ecosystem: Host-associated > Mammals > Digestive system > Stomach > Rumen | place: USA... | reverse complement strand
TAGATTAATAGATAGAAGACTATCGAATATTAGAAGTACATATATTCATCAAATAACTACAGAGATAGTGAGAACCAAGCCATCAAAAATAGTTATAGAAGATTTAGCAATTTCTAATATGTTAAAGAACAAATATTTATCGAAAGTGATTCAAGATCAAAAACTTTATTTCTTTAGACAAGTTTTAACTTATAAATGTAGTTTATATGGAATCCCATTGAGGGTAGTGAATAGATTTTACCCATCTTCAAAGGCATGCAGTTCATGCGGATTCATTAATAAGCAATTGAGGCTAGAAGATAGAATCTTCAACTGTCCAAGATGTAATTTTACAATAGACAGAGATTTAAATGCATCCATTAATTTAAGTTTACAATAAAATTCAAGCAGTCCGCATCAGTTAGGTGGACTATAAAAGGTTCTGGATAGGGATCAAGTAGTTTCCGTAAAGAAGCAAAAGAGAACTAGTAGAAGGAATTATTAATAATTTATAACTTTTTATAAATTAAGAAAGGCTGGTAAGATGTTACAGATAAAGAATATAGAGAAGCGATATGTGACAGGTGATCTTACTCAGACTGCACTTGCAGGGGTAAGTGTAAATTTTAGGGATAGTGAATTTGTGGCAATACTTGGGCCTAGTGGTTCAGGTAAAACCACATTACTTAATATAATAGGTGGACTTGATAAGTATGATAGTGGTGACCTAATAATAAATGGAATATCTACTAAAAAATATACTGATCGTGATTGGGATAGTTATAGGAATCATACAATAGGGTTTATATTTCAGAGCTATAATTTAATACCACATCAAACTGTTTTAGCTAATGTAGAGTTAGCGATGACGATATCTGGGATTTCTAAAGTAGAGAGGCGAACACGTGCTAAAGCAGCGTTAGTAAAAGTAGGTTTAGGCAATCAGATGCATAAAAAGCCTAGTCAAATGTCAGGTGGACAGATGCAGAGAGTAGCAATTGCAAGAGCATTAGCAAATGATCCTGATATATTATTAGCAGATGAACCTACTGGTGCATTGGATAGTGAGACGAGTGTACAGATAATGGATTTATTAGCTGAGGTGGCTAAGGATAAGTTGGTAATAATGGTTACACATAACCCTGAATTAGCTCAGCAGTATGCAACTAGGATAGTGAGAGTAAAAGATGGGGAGATACAGGGGGATACTAATCCTTATGAAATAGATACAAGTAGATTAGAAAAAGCTGTACATAAGAATATGGGTAAATCATCAATGTCACCATTGACTTCATTGTCATTAAGTTTTAATAACTTAAAAACTAAGAAAGCAAGGACATTTATAACTGCATTTGCAGGTAGTATAGGAATTATAGGGATAGCACTTATATTGAGTTTATCTAATGGAGTAAATACATATATAGATACCATACAGAAAGATGCAATGTTGTCATATCCGATACAGATAGATAAACAAAGTTATGATATGACAAGCATTATGGAAAGTATGAGGTCAAAGAGTACAGAATTAGAAGAGGGATTAGATGACATAAAGACAGATGCAGTATATATAAATAGTACAGGCGTAGAGATAAAATCACTGTTTAAAACGAAGGAAAACAATTTAGAGAGGTTTAAAACCTATTTAGATAATCCGGAGTGTGATTTACTACAATATGTAGGAGATAATGGAATCATATATAGTTATGAGCCAAAGTTTCAGATTTTTACATATGATGCAGATGGAAAGTTTATGAATACAGATGGGAGTGAATTAAGTAGTACAGGTTCAATGAGATCACCATTTAGTGCATTGATGGGTGGAAATTCGAGTAATGTATGTGCAGAGGAAATGATGAAAGGGCAGAATGGTGATTTAATATCACATGTAATAACAGATAATTATGAAATAGTTTATGGCAGGATGCCAAGTGCATATAATGAAGTAGTACTTGTAGCTGATTTAGATAACACTATACAGATGAATACATTATTTCAGTTAGGTTTATTACCATTATCTGAGTATGATGATATACAGGAGCAATTGAGTAATGGAGAAGAGGTAGTTATAGATAAAAATAGGAAAATCAGTTATGATACAATATGTAACAAGGATTATTATTTAATACCGCAGTGTGATTTTTATATAGAGAATGAGGAAACTGAAAGTGAAACGGAAAGTGAAACAGAGGATGCAGATAAAAAGGAAGAGGAAAAGGAGAAATATAGGGATATAAGCAATGATAAAGATGAGATACAGGATAAATTATTAAAAGATGCAATTAAGATAAAGGTAGTTGGTGTAATTAAGTTAAATGAAGACAGTGATGCAGTATTTTTAACGCAACCTTTAGGGTATACAAGAGCGTTGACTGATTATTTAATAGAATATACGAACAATAGTGAAATAGTAAAGAAGCAGAAAGCTGATAGTAAAATCAATGTATTAAATGGGTTAGAATTTGAGAGTGCGAGTAGGAATGAAAAGAGAAGATTAGCACGTGATTATATAGATGACCTTGAAACTTCAGATAAAGCGATGCTATATCAGAGTTTACTGATGTTTGGGCAGATAAAAGATAAAGATAACAATGAAGAAGAAACAACAGAAAATAGCACTGAAGTTAAATCATTAAGCAATGAAATATTTAATATATTCAATACGAAAACAGTTTATGCAGAGGATATATTAAATACAGGTTTAGAGATAGTAGATAGTGAGGGTGTTACAGAGGAATTAGTAACAGAAATAATTGAGGAAACGGAGTCACTTGATAAACCTACATATTTAAATTATTATGAGGGGGAAGTGATTGAGGAATCTGAGACAGTTGAAACAGCATCTATGAGGACTGAGGATGCCATAATAACAGAGGAAAGTGAATCAGTTAGTTCAATTGAAGAAACAGAGGAATTAATCAATGAGACAGAAGTATTAGAGAGTAATACAGAAGTGGCTGAGAGTGCTACAATAAATAATGGTAGTAAAGTCATAGATAATGTGATAATACACTTATCTGTTACAAAGGCACCTGATAAAACGGTATATAAATCGGGAGAGGAATTAGATTTATCGGGTGGAATAGTGAGAGAGATAGAAATCATAAAATATTCCGATAATACATATGATTATTTTGATGAATACAGGGAAATGTCAGATAGTTCATATGTAATAGATAGCAGTTTATATAACAAGGACAAGTGGGGAATTTATCCAGTTACGGTTACTAAATATTATTTAGACGAGGCAACTGGAAAGGAATACAGTGATAAAGTAAGAGTTTACACATATGTGGGTGCACCTGAAAAAGAAAAGACATTATTTGGTTTAACACCTGAGCAATTAGAGGAATATGCACAGGCATTAAGAGAAGGATTAATCGGAGAAAAAGATGAAACTGGACAGGCAACATTATTTGGTATCACTCCTGAAAGACTTGAAGCATACGCAAAAGCATTAAGAGAAGGATTAATCGGAGATGGGATAGCAATAAACCCGAAGTTAAGTATAGAATTTGGTTTAGGGGACATGAGTCAGTTATTTAATGCATTATCTAGTTCAGGGTTAACAGATATGAGCAGTTTATTTAGTGGAGCTACAGGTGGAATGGATTTAAGTAGCTTAATGAGTGGAATAGCAGGTGGTTCAGGTAATGCAGGTGGATTAGATTTATCTTCATTATTAAGTGGTGGAGGAACTGCAGGTTCTGGAATAACTCCTGATATGTTAGCAGGATTGATGAGCAGTGGCATGGCTAGTGGTTCAGGTACTACAGGTGGATTAGATATGAGTAGTTTACTTGGGGCGAGTGGACTAAGTGAAGATCAGATAAAAGCAATGATGGGTGGAAATTCATCAATGGGAAATTTAACAGAGGAACAAATGAAAGCAATGATGAGTGGAACAGGTAGTATGACAGAAGAGCAGATGAAAGCAATAATGGGTGGTTCAACTGGCATGGGTTCACTATCAGAGGAACAGTTAAAAGAAATGATGGGTAACAGTGGAATGGGTGACATGAGCAATATGCTTACAGATGGTGAATTTGATTACAGTAAGATGTTAGAGATGTATACGGGAGAGTCAAGTGAAGCATTAGCAGAAAAGCTTGATGATTATATGAAAAATCCATCAGATGATGTATTGCTTTACATTTATGATACATACATTGCATCAGGGACATATGAGGACAATTTAGATATGTTTGGTGTAGTTGATTTAAATAAACCATCTTCTATTTCGATATATGCTGACAGTTTTGAAAGTAAAGATTCAATATCTAAATGCATAAAGGACTATAATGAAGAAGTAGGGAATGAGGAAGATCAAATCACTTATACAGACTATGTTGCATTGTTAATGTCATCAATTACAACTATAATAAATGCAATATCGTATGTATTAATAGCATTTGTAGCAGTATCTTTAGTAGTTTCATCAATAATGATAGGAATAATAACATATATTTCAGTATTAGAGAGGACGAAAGAGATAGGAATATTGAGGGCAATAGGAGCATCTAAGAGGAATATATCACAGGTATTCAATGCAGAAACATTTATAATTGGTTTATTCTCTGGGGTATTAGGAATAGTAACGACTGAATTATTGATAATACCGATAAATATAATAATACATATTGCAACAGAAATGGATAATATAAATGCAATACTACCTATTACTGGAGCAATAGTATTGATAATACTTAGTGTATTCTTAACATTAATTGGTGGATTCATACCAGCAAAAAAGGCAGCTAAGAAAGATCCTGTATTAGCATTGAGGACAGATTAAAAACTTCAGAATGAATTTTTATACTAAATTAGCAAGCAGTTAAAGATTAGATGACACTAGTGTAAAGCTAGTGTCATTTTTTATTAATAAACTATAGCAGTTATAGCTGATTTATAAACATTATATATTTGATATTATCAAAATGATTATATCAATAATACATGTAAATAGGCATTAAATTTAATGTAAATAAATTTAATTTTTAAGGAGTTGTTTTTTAATGAGAAAACATAAGGTAGTTTCTAGTTTAGTTGCATTAACAATGGTGTCATCTATGGTGGTACCAAGCATATTAGCAAGTGCAGAGGAAATTATAGATAATATAGAGGATACAAGTGTAGTAAATGAGTTTACAGTTGAGGAAACTGTAGAAGAAGGTATAGAGGATGAGGATACAAGTGAAATTGGTGGTATTTCTAATGTAGACACCGAATATTCACAGGCTAGTGAAACTACACCAGATTATGCAATCAGTGTTTATTCAGCATATGAAAGTGACGGATCATATCGCGTTTACAAGAATACAACTGAGAATACAGTTACAGTTGGGGATACACGTACATCTTTTAAGATAGCACATGAAGCATACATAGATGGAGATGGTGTATTGCATTATAAGGCTAAATTAGCTGAAAATTTGAGTGCGTTGTCAAGTAGTTCACAAACAATGAATTTATTACCAAATACATTAGTTTCTACTAAAGTACTTCCTGGTTTTAATAGGCACAATGATTATGATCCAGCTGAAGGTGGTGAAGCGAATATTTTTATATATAATAAGAATGCAGGAGATAGCATTGAACAATATAGTTTTGATATAAGTAATAGTATAGAGGCAGGAACTGCATTAGTTGATGCAACTATTAACTTAAGATGTAATAGTTTTAATACAGTAGGTGGATCAGGTGACTTAAATATATTTGGTAATTTAATTCATTGGGATATTTTATCATTAGATTCATTTGAGTATGATTATGATAATAATACATTTGGGAATGATGAAGGGCTTATAAAAGATTGTAAGGTATTTAGTGAGGATAGGATAGGGTTATTAAATAGCGCGGGGTTAGATTATAAAGGTACATGTCAAAAGTATGTTACGACAACAGCTAATGCTGGAGAAATATACATACCTATTGTATCTGATAGAAATTCTTTAAGAGATGCTATATTAGATTTTACTCCTGCAGGAAATGGAGATTCTGTTATATCCATGGGCGAGATTGTATATGATAAATCTTTCTTCAAATTAGAAGAAGCACATGATGCATTAAATATTGGGTATAATTTATTAGCAGTTGATAGTGTAATAGGATCATCTAAAGAGGATACTACTTTTAATAATCTACAGGTATTATACAGTGCATATAAATTTTATAATGAAAATAATGGAAAGTTATTAACTAAGTGGCAATTAGGTAGTGAAGAAAATGCAGATTCTTCTGCATTACATGCATTTAAATGTGTACTTGATTCTGATGCTACAACTGCAGTAGATGAAAAGCAGTTATGTGCATTAATAAAGTTAAATACAACTGGTAAAGTAGGAAACACTGTTATAAAGATAGGTAATGAAGTGTTAGAAGTATCAGTAGATGAGCAGGGTAATGTTACACTTGGTAATATGCATAAAAATTCTAAATATACAGATGATATTCATATTCTGAATAATTCTAGCTTTTCAAAACCTTTAAATGCAATGATTAAGTATCCTGGTAGTGAGGAATTTGTTTATGACGATTCAGCATTTTGTGTTGACGTTGAGACCAGTGCTACTGGTATAATTGACACATATTTAAAGGTAGTAAAAGATTTAGATAAGGATACAGAGTTTATAATACTTGATAGTATGACAGAAATCGGTTCTAATTTTGCTTCTTTTACGAAGTCAGATAGTGGTGTAATGTTCACTCATAATATAATGGATGGTAATAAACTTGCCAATGAAATAGCATTATATAATTCATATAATCGCAGTAATATAAGATTAGAGAATAATGAAAAAATGATGCGCATATTTGCAAATGGGGAGTATTCTAAGTATGTAGATTTCTGTGATTTAGCTCCATTTAGGTTTTCAATAATTAATGAGGGTATTGCCAAGGGTAGTTCCCTTATACATTTAAAAGAAAGGTCAGATATGAATACTGTTATACCTTATCCTGGTAATAATAATGTTACATATTATCCTAGTAATAATATAGTTGATATGTTTGGTATACACATTAATAACGGTACGGGTGCAAGGTATTCTGGTAATGACAAGGTTGAAGAACTTGGAACTATAACGGTATCATATACTGTTAATCCTATGTATGTAGATTTAACAGATGAAAATTTAACAGATGAAAATTCGGATGTAACAAAGCTAGGTGATGCATATTCAGGTGACTACTTATATATAAATGGTGTTCCTTTTGAAGATTTAACAGATCCTTTTGCTCCTGTTGTTATAGTACAGTATAATTATGAGGTAGGAAATGGAAAATTAAAAATATCACCTGTTTTAGATTATGACTTAGTTATAGATCTAACAGATGAGAAAATTAATAAACTAAATGAGGCTTTTAGTACTAATAGTGATATAGCTATATCTGGTCTTGGATTGAATCATTTAGAGGCATATGCAACAAAAGGTGTATTTAAAGGTGTTGAAGCATATGATCATGGTGAGAAGTTAAATGGTGAGCAGGGGACAGTATATAGGGTATATCAAAATGATTGTATCAATGCATATTTATTTAATTATAAATTTGATACAGTTTATGATAATACAATTGATAGAGATGCACTAAAGATAGATGGTAATACATTAACAATACCAGCTGGTACGAAATTAGGAGAAGTTGAGATTGAGGTAAATGATTCCATTAATGAAGATACAGGTAATGTAGATGTATATTTATACAATAAGATTTTTAAAACAACTGGAGCACAGTTACTTGGAGATGTTAAAACATATGCACCAGAGTATGGGCTTGGTGATGTAACAGGTGATGGAGCAGTTGATATCCTAGATGTAATTACAGTTAATAAAGCAGTTTTAGGTAAGGAGTCATTAACAGATGTACAGAATAGGGCAGCAGATGTAAATAAGAGTGGTAATCCGGATTCTGTGGATAGTCTTATGATATTAAAGAAGATAGTAGGCTTAATTGATACATTTGATTAATAAAAATAGTTTATTAGTAATACACTAGCATTTCATGATGCTAGTGTATTATTTTTTCAAAAAATAATGAAAAATTGGGAATAATTTTAGAAAAAGTATTGACAAACTGATAAAAATATGGTATAATATATAAAAAGGTGCTAATGAGGGATTACTATTATAGTCTTTTATTCACATAATTTTTACTAGAAAGGTTGGGAATAGCATGTTTGAATTACAGGGAAAGTATTCAAATGCAAAAGTGTTTACTGATAATATTGAAAATGAGGCGATTTCACAAATTATAAACATGTGCAATCAGAGTTTTACTGAGGGTGCTACAATTAGGATTATGCCTGATGTACATGCAGGTGCAGGTTGTACCATTGGAACAACTATGACAATCACTGATAAGGTTGTGCCTAATCTTGTCGGAGTAGACATTGGATGTGGAATGGAGACTACAGTGATTAGTGATAAGGCAGTTGACTTTGAGAAGTTAGATAATTTAATTAATGCTGAAATACCTTCAGGATTTGATATTCGACAGGATTTGCATAAATATGCAGTAGAATTTGAGGAGGAATTGAGAGAACTAAGATGTTTATCACGTGTAAATATTGATAGAGCACTTTTGAGTATTGGTTCACTTGGCGGAGGAAATCATTTCATTGAGATGGATAAGGATGCCATTGGTAGACTATATCTTGTTATTCATTCAGGTTCAAGGCATTTAGGAGCACAGGTTGCAAAGTTTTACCAAGAAGAAGCATTTAAAAGATTGCAGAGTAATCAAGGTGAAGTAGATAAAATTATTACTGAGTATAAGAAAGCAGGTAGACAATCAGAGATTCAATCTGCTATCGCAGAATTAAGGGAAAAGAAACCTATTGTACCTAAGGAACTTGCCTATTGTGAAGGTGAGTTATATAATGATTATTTACATGACATGGGTATTACTCAGAAGTTTGCAATGTTTAATAGACAGGCAATGACTGATGTAATCATTAGGGGAATGGGTTTAAGTGTGCAGGAGCAGTTTACTACCATTCATAATTATATTGATTTAGATGTAATGATTTTGAGAAAAGGTTCAGTGTCTGCAAAAGAAGGAGAGAAATTGATTATACCTATTAACATGAGAGATGGAAGTTTAATTTGTAAAGGAAAGGGAAATGCAGATTGGAATTTTTCTGCACCTCATGGGGCAGGAAGGTTAATGTCACGAAGTAAAGCTAAGGAAACATTAACTATGGAGGAGTTTACTCAGGAGATGGCTGGTATTTATAGTACTTCCATTAATACTTCTACACTTGATGAAAGTCCTATGGCATATAAACCTATGGATGAAATTGTAGAGAATGTAAAGGATACAGTTGACATTATTGATATAATTAAACCGATTTATAATTTTAAGGCAAGCAATTAAGCATAAATAAGATAAGAGATAAATTTAGTTTATTGAAACATTGGGCAGGTTTGTCCAATGTTTCAAACTGTTTAAAGATAGAATAGACAGAGGTGATGAAACTATATGCAGTTTTAACTGTGTGGAGTGCAACTGGTAAAAGAGTTTATTTTTGGTAACGTGCTTAATGCATTAAAGACAGCAAAGTTACAAAAGGATTAAGGTTTATTTATGAATGGAAAGGGAGTAGAGATTATGAGTAAAAAGGTGATTGCAGGTATTTTGTCCATAGTTACATTGAGTAGTATGGGTATGATGCAAGTATGTGCAAGTGAGGAAACAGTTGAAACTGCTGAAAATGTTGATAATACTGAATTTGTAGAAACTACAGATGAAAAGCAAGAGGAAACTACACAAGCAGTAAAGGAAACTACACAATCAGTAGAGGAAACTACACAAGCAATAGAAGAAACTACACAAGCAGTAGAGGAAACTACACAAACAGTAGTAAGTTCAACAGAGGCACATGTTACTACAGGTAAGCAAACGACTGCTGAGTCAAAAACAACACAAGTAGTAGGTAAAGCAGTTTTAACTATTGAAAAGCAAGTATTAGAAGTTAGGGATACAACTAGTGCAATAGTACATTTACAGAATGCAACAGGTAAAGAATATTTAGAGGTAGTTTATAGGAGTAGTGATGAATCTGTAGTGACTGTAGATAATGTAGGTACAGTTACAGCTGTAGGAACAGGTAAGGCAACTATTTCTGCAGTAGCTACATTATGGTCTGATTCTAGTAAAACGGAGAAATTGGGGACGAGTGAGAATTTATCTGTTGAGGTTACAGTTAATACTAAACTTGTAACTATGGAGCAATCTACAACTACATCTACAGGTGCTACAACTACAAATAAAAGCACTACGACTACAACTAAGGGTACTACTGTTACCACTATTCGTAGTGGTTCAACAACTACTAAGCGCAGTACTACAGTTGCAAAAACGACAACTGTAAATAGTAATACTGATAAAGGGGGTTCACCTGGGACTGGTGATACAATAGGAATTGTAGGGGCTTTAGGAATTGTAGGGGCTGTTTCGATGTTTATAACGAAAAAGCGTAAGAAATAACATTTAAATATAAAAGATAGAAAGGTAGGAATAATTATGAGCTTATTATCCTCGCTTAATCATGATAAGGATAATCATGATGAATTGTTTGATTATGAAAGATACACAGATGATGAAAGTGAAAATACATATAAAAATAGTCTAGATGAAATATTTGGATCTGAAGAAGACAATAACTATGTAGATGATTCATTTTCAATAGATAGTGATCAAGCATTTGATGAAGATGAAGCAGATGATCCATTTTCAATAGGCAGTGATCAAGCATTTGATGAAGATGAAGCAGATGATCCATTTTCAATAGGCAGTGATCAAGCATTTGATGAAGATGAAGCAGATGATGATGAAATGTCAGAGAAACTTCTTAATAATGAGAGGGATGAGTCATTTTTAATAGACAGTGATCAAGCATTTGATGAAGATGAAGGGGATGGTGATTATAGTTTTATAGAGGATGAATATGAGAGTGAGGAACCATTCCCTGATGATCCAGTTAATCATGTAGAATGTGATTGTGGTTGTAATGGAGAATGTGAGTGCACGTGTAATTATGATGATGATGACTTAAAGTATAAAAGGGAATTAGATAAAATTACTACAGATGATTTAGCAGAAATGAGTGATACTACACTTTTAAAATTATGGGAACAGTATATAGAGGGTACAATCAAGTTAGAAATTGTAGTTGTCCGTGGCAAAGATAGTATAGTATTAAATAATGATCAATTGGTAAGATTTAGAGGGATATCACCTAGTTCTACATATGTAAGTGAAGATAATAGGTATCCATTGGAGTATACTTTAATTTATGTAATTGAAGATTTAGAGGTTTCAAATATGGAATTAGCAGCTTTCATGCATCTTGTAATTGATTCACTTAAAATAGCAAAATTACAGCAGGATTAAGAGAGAGGAAGAGAGTTATGCAGTTGAGAAGGGCAATAGCAGGTATAGTTGTAATAGTGGCTATATGCAGTATAAATTTAATAGGAGTTTATGCAGAGGATGCTATTGAGGTAGAGCAACAGGTTATTGAAACAACAGAGAATAAAACAAAAGAGATAACAACTACAGAGGTAGATACTACTATAGAAGTTCAAGATACAACTGAGGATAGTAAAGATGTAGAAAGTACAGTGACTACAATTACTGAGTCTACAGATACAACAGAAACTAGTAGTGCTACAGATAGTAATATTGAGGAACCATCTGTTGAATTAAGAGGTGAAGAAATTTCTGTAGGTGAGTGGACGAGTATAATAGTTTATTACAAGAATTATAGTGAAAAAGAGCATATTAAAGTAGAGTATAAATCATCTGACGATAGTATTGCAACAATTGATGATGTGGGGACAATTACAGGAATCAAAACAGGCAGTGTAGATATTACAGTGGTAGTGACATACTATTATGATGCTGATATGACTGATCAGATTAAGCAATTTATAGTTGAGAAGCAATTAAAGGTAATTGCAGAGAGTAAAGTAAGTAATACAGAAAATAGTGCAAGTGCAACAACTGCTAGTTCAAGTAATACAACTGTATCTGGTGAGACTTTTAAATCAAGTACAACAACTACAACTAAAGTTAGTACAACAGATACATCAGTGATAGCAACTACAAAAACAAGTACAACAAGTAAAACTACACCTACACAGGCAACAAATAATATTACAAATGATAAAGGGGCATCTCCAAAGACAGGTGATGCAATTGGTATTATAAGTGCAGTTGCTATGGTAGGTGCAGGTATAATGTTCATAACTCATAAGAGAAAAGAGTAATGAAAGGTAGGAAACAAGAATGAAAGTAATAGATGCTAAGACAATAGCATATAAATATAAGGATTTTGAGATTAAGGTAGTAAATGGAAAGCATATTGAGGTATATGCAAATGACAAAATAATTGCTAGTGATACAAAGAGGTTCACTACATATGCAATATTAACAGGGGATTTGCCTAATGGTGAAAGAGTGTTAGTAGGAATATGGGGAAATTCAGCAAGTGAACAGGTTGTATATGCTGGTGAATTTGAAGATGTTGCAATTAAAAGGGTAGCAAGAACATCTAGTAATTCAAAATTTACAGGGAAATATCTTGGTAAGATAATTTCATATTATTTTGGAGATTTAGCAATTTTAGCAGTTAATGATGTGATTATTGCAGAGGCTATGGATGGGGTGTTTAATGTACATTCTGAAATAGATGGAGTTTATGAGGATACAAGAGTACTTGCACTTGGAGGATTAAATTTATTTAAGGCAAGTAATGTAAACAATGTTTATATTGGAAAAGAGAGTAATTTTAAGCAATTAGCATAAGGATAAGAAAAATCGGGCTATAAAATAGTCCGATTTTTTGTAAGGAAGGAAATATAGAAATTATGGATAGTAAAATACAATATTTAAAGTTATACGCAAATAATAATATTTGCACAAGTGTATAGTAGTGGGACAATTAAGTTGTATAAAAAGCAATTCAATTACATGAGGGATGTAATGAAATCAATACTAAGCTGGTAGATAATAACTAAAATAATTTATAACAATTTTAGTTATAAGATTAACAAGTTGATAAAGTGATAGACATATACAGTTCAGTTTATTTGATATACAATAAAGTATAAGTAATTGTACAGTATTTAAAAAATAATAGGCATTGTATATAACAGCATAAATAAAATAATGGTGTAATTAACTGATAAGTTGAAGGTATGATATATTAATTTAGTTATACAAAGTAATTATTGTACAAAAATTAAAGAGAGTTTTAAATACATTGAATTTAAAATTTAAATACATTAGTTAAAAATATGGTATACATATAAGGCATGACCTATGAATTAAAATTTTTAAAAATTTTAGGTGTGCTTGTAAGCATATATTAAATTAGGATACTTTGTAGATATGAGAAGAAGAGGAATTATTATAGTATTGGCACTAATATTAGTAGTAATTGATAGAGATTTAGATTTTAGTGCATTAGAGGATAGAGGTGTTAAGTGATGAGGAATTGGGAACAATATCAAGATATGATGAATCAGTTTTTAAACTTGAATGATTCAGTAAGTGTGGTAAATATAAAAGATGGTGATGCAGTAGTAATTGAGCAATGTATAAAATGTAGAATTATTAAAAAAGTAGAGATAAAGGGGTAGGAGATACAATGAAAAAGATAGGAAGCATGATAACTTCAAGTAAAACAACAGTAATATTATTCATATTGGCATTATTTAGTTTTTCATTCTTTTATTTATTCGGAATGGATGAGTTTATATTAGATACTGCAGTGCAAATAAAGGGTGGACAATGGATAGTAGAGAATAAGCAATTAATTTCAGACGATATGTTCAGCTGGCATGAAGGGTTAAAATGGATGCCACATGAGCAGTTATGGTATATAATTGTATACTTGATTTATAGTTTAGGTGGGGTAATAGGAATTACAGTATTTGGAAGTTTAATAAATATAGGGTCAGTATTATTAGCATTAAATGAAAATAGAAAATATGAAAATTCTACAATAGCTTCATTTATACTGTTATTGTATATTCAATATAAAGGGGAATTAGCATATCCATGTCCTTCAATAAGACCTCAAATAATATCACTTGTATTAATTGAAGGATTTATATTAGTGCTATTACATAACAAAGATTTAGCATATAAATTATTTCCCTTATTTACATGGTTAACAGCCTTAATACATGGTGGAACAATAAAACTTCCATTTATGATATTTGCAGTTTATATAGTTATAAGTGTTATTCAGGAAAAAGAATATAAAGGAATACTTTGGATGGGACTAGGATTTATTTCATCACTATTAACACCTAATCTACTAGACACATGGACATATCAATCAAAACAGGAAATGTATCCTGAAATAATGAAGATAGTAAATGAATGGAAAAGTATGTCACCTGCATTTGTGCAGGAATTACTTATGATAGTTGTATTGTTTGGGATGGCACTTGATGACAGAACAAAGAAAAAAGATAAAAATCACTTATTTAAGTTAGCAACATTGTGTATGTTTATACTAGGTTGTACATTTTATAATAGAATGTTTAGGTATGCATCTTTATTGATGTTTATATGTGCACCTAAAGCAATAGATAATTTTGTAAATTTTGTAATAGACGTATTTAATATAAGTAAGGATACTTTATCAAAAAAGTTAAATACTACATTTAAAGTGTTTATAGTGATATTTAATATTATACTTATAGTTCTAGTTCCTTTGAGGTGTTATAATGCATTAGGACATGTAAATGGAAACACATTAAATGATGCAGCTGAATCAATAGGCTATGATATGGGAGTAGTAGATATAATAAAGGAGAAAGGGTATACAAAAATATATAATGACTACAACATAGGAAGCTGGCTATTATTTAATGATATAAAGGTGCATGTAGATAATAGAATGGATCCCTACTTAGTATCATATTCAGGTGAAGACCATATACATAATGAAATGTATATAGATTCACTTACTCATTTAGATGACTTTTATGAGAAGTATCATCCTGATGCTATTGTATTGCAGGTTTATGCTGATGATATAAATCCTTTAGTTTTAAAAAGTGGTGAGGAGTATAAACATTTAAATAGTTGGGAAAATTTTATAGAGGAAATAGATACATTCAGATCTGATAGATATACAAAAGTTTATGATAATATAACTAGTGGTAGTGGTTATACTAGTCACTGGGTAATATATGAATGCAATTATAATTAAGAAATTAGATAATAATGGCATTATAGAATATAGAAGTAAATATTTTTTAGGAACGTAGGTATAACAATGGTAGATTATGAAGTAGTGTTATCATTTTGGGATGATAAAGAGTGTAATGATGTAAGGGAGAAGGTATGATATATTAATTTAGTTATACAAAGTAATTATTGTACACAAATTAAAGAGAATTTTAAATACATTGAATTTAAAATCTAAATACATTAGTTAAAAATATGGTAGGCATATAAGGCATGACCTATGAATTTAAATTTTTAAAAATTTAAAGTGCTGTTATAAGCACATATTAAATTAGGAGGCAATGAGTTATGAGAGGAAAAGGAATTTTAGTACTATTAGCATTGATGACAGTATTAACAGGTTGTAATAAAGGTAATGTGGAATGAGCAGTACCTAAAAATCTACAAATAGATAAGTAGATATAAAATTATAGTAGAGGGGGGTGTATCCATGTACTTAACACAGAAAATAGCCTTAAAACCTACAAAAGAGCAAGAGAAGTTATTTAACAAATGGTCAGGAACAGTAAGGTTTATTTACAACCTAGGTTTAGAGTTAAGAATCAAATGTTATGAACAAGCAGAAACTACAATTTCTATGTCTGACATAAAGAAATATAACTTCCTTAAAGAAAGATCCAGATTACAGCTGGTTATCTAATACACCAAGGAAAACAATAGATGAAGCACTTAGAGATTTAGATAAAGCATTTAAAAAATTCTTTGAAGAAAAAGAAGCAGGATTTCCAAAGTTCAAAAGCAAAAAGAATTCTAATAAATCATTTTTTGTTAGACCAGATAGTCTTAATTCAGTAGATAATTATCATATTAAATTTAATGGAATCACAGTAAAAACCTATGAATCAATTAAAATAGTAAATAATCAAGTTAAAAATCCACGAATTAAATTTGATGGAA
>Ga0326512_10001801_pt1 | contig 16153 bp, 7 predicted proteins | sample 1_2617_0518_D_FD_203652 | JGI IMG/M metagenome (GOLD analysis project Ga0326512, IMG submission 203652) | Bovine rumen microbial communities from UC Davis, California, United States - 1_2617_0518 | ecosystem: Host-associated > Mammals > Digestive system > Stomach > Rumen | place: USA: California... | reverse complement strand
CAGGAGCTAATACAGTGGCGTAGTATAAGATGCCCATTGAGTCACCATAAACAGAAAGTGTGCGTATGTTGGTCATCATGTCTTTTGTGTCAAACATGGATACAATCTGCCATACTTTATACATATACATAGGTGAAAGTATGATAGTAACGAAAAAAAATAGGTAATAAAAAGATTTATTGATTTCAATTCCCTCTAATGAATATGGAACGCTTTTATGTTCCATTAAATTAAAGGTGGCAAACGATGTTAATACGAAAATGGTAAGCCAAATTGTGATGGATATGTAAAACTGGTCAGTAATGGGATAAAGCTGGTCGCTATAAAATGAAAATAACGTAAGCATACCAAACCATACTAGTATAGAAAGAGACCATGGCGAGAAAAACCCTCCATATTCAATTGTAATTCTTTCCTTATGTCTTGCCTTAAATAGTTTTATACCTTTAACCAGTGAAAGAGCAATTAATATAAATGGTATTAAGAAGGAGATAAAGTAACTATTATAATGGTGTGGTACAGTACTGTTTTGTATCACTGCAAACGACATATACGAGCGCTTCATGAGTGAAGTGTATCGAACATGTTGCTTAACAGCTTCACGGTAGTTGTTATATGCCAGGTAAAGATTACGTAGGAAGGCATTTTCTTCTTCTAATAAAACTTTGGTCTTTGAGGATTGATGTGAATCTGAGAACATCGTGTACTCCCTGAGAGCTTTTAAGTACTCAGTCTTTGCATCTTCTTTTGCCTTTTGAAAATTCCTTAAGTTGGCATTAATGACAACTTGACGCGCATAGGTGATTCTTTCTTGTAGTAACGTAGTAATACTATCTAGCATTTGTGCTGCAACTACCGCATTCCTGTCCGTAAAGCTAATAGCTACAGTTTTTTTTGTATTGCTATAATTGTAATTAATATGATTTATGATTGTTTCTATAGTGTCCTTCTTCCCTAAATATTGGCCATAAGTGACATTAAGTTCGGGAACCTTCTTGTGAGATAATGTACGTGCAAAATCCTCGGCTTTCAAAATCTTACAATACGTTTCCATGTCATTGATTCCCTGGCTTGTACTTCCTAAAGCATTCTTAATACTTTGTTGCATTTGGGAAAGTCCAATCGCCAAATCCATCTCCTTATACTCATCGCTGAGTTTTGTAACGGCAGTATACTCCTTTGGCACAATAAGCCACACTACTATGGCGAGTAGGGTGGCTGCTATTGTCGCTATGATATAAGGATGTCTTTTCAAGAGGGCACTCTGTTAGAGGTTGATAAATTGTCTGCGGTTTCTCCACATCAAAATGCCTGTTCTTAGTAAAAAGCCCAGGAACATCCACGTAATGAGTACTGACAGCTTTGATTTATTGCAATGTTTTATAGGAACGCTGGCTCCTTGAATGACGGTGAAGGCCGGCGTACGTTCTTGCAATTTGGCATGAGCTAATTGGCGTTGCTCTACCACTTGCTGGTATATAGTGTACTTGAGTTGCATATCATTCTCTAAGTCTGCTTCCTTCATCTTATACTTTTGTAATTGCACGTTCTGGTTGGCATCGGCATAGGCGGCATATACATGGCGTGCTTCGTCATAGTCTTGGCGAGCCTTGGTATAGAGTTGCTCCATGTACTCCAAATCAATGCGTGCTTTCTTGGTGCGATAATCTGTAATGGTTTTTTGCAGTAGCACTTTTACAGAGTCTGCTATAGTGGCTGCTATTAAAGGGTCTTGGTCTTCAACTGTGATTGTTATGACATTGGTTTTCTTATCTACGGCACAATCAATATTCCTACCGATTGCTTTCACAATGTCATCCTCTTTCTTAGTTAAGTGAAATGGATTGGGACCTTCACCTGCTCTCTTGATATTGTTTTTTTCCTCTTTTTTCAAGAGTTCTGTCAACCAGATTATAGGGTAGGAGTAAAAGGCTTGTTTCTGATGTTTCAATAGATAATCCTGATAAGTGTATTGCTGTCCAGTCTTACTTGTTGTCACTTTAACTGGAAAAAGTTTAATGACGAAGTCGGTCGACGACATTAAATCAGGATAGATCTCAGGATATATAGCGTCACCGCTATTGCCTATGTTCATATCCATGCCGACCATGGACGCCAGTGAGGAAATGCTTCCTGAGAATCCGTTGCTGGTTTCCTCAGGAGCCAAAATGACCGTCGACTTATATGTTTTGGGTGTGCCGAAAGCAAAGATGACACCGATAACACCTGCCACAAAAGCGTAGATGCAGATTTTCTTTTTATCTGCAATCAGCATTTTGATGACAGAGCGCAGGTCGATATTTAATAATTTGTTTTCTTCCATATATATAATAAGGTGAAGGTTTTCTTACTTGACAATATTCAGCTGAGTGTTGGAGATATATGCTACCTTTCTTTTGTTGCTGTTCATTGTTTTGCTAATTAAAAATATTTATTCATTGTTTTCTAAGCCAAAGGGCAAAGAATGGGTCGTAGATGGTGTACACTCCCTTGTCGGCAGTGATTAGATCTTTTTCTAACAGACCACGGACGGCAGCGGTTACCACGCTGACGGTTTGCAGGTGATACTTCTTAATGAAGGATTTGCTGGTAATAGCTTTGGCCTTGCCCTCATGAGCAATAGCGACAAAGACTTCTCGTTGCTTCTCCGGAATCTTGTCCAATAGGTCTGAGTAGGTTTCTGAAAACAGGTCAAGAATATAGGTTACTGCACCATCAACCATATCAGTGGTACACCGTTGTCCTTGTGGTGTTTTCAGGAAAAGAACATTTAGTACGCGTTGTATGCACGATGTCACGGCATCAAAGCGCTGATAGATGTCTGTCATCACCTCGCTGTCTATCGACTTGTTGTATTTCAAGAACTGTTGCTGAGCAAATTCAGTATATTTCTCTACTGATATGGGGGGCAAATTCATAATCATAACTGACTGATAAAATGGTCTTGCAGGTGATGTGAAGATCTCCCCCATTAAGTGGCGTTTGGAACCGGCAAAGACAAAAGTGGCGTTATTACATTTCTGAATATAGGTACGCAATGTTGCTTCAATGTTGGGTGCATCAGCGTATTTCGTAATTTGCTGAAACTCGTCAATTGCCACCAAACAGGGCTTGTCGGTGTTGTTGAGGTATTCAAAGATTTCGTCGAGAGTAGTTTCCGGATAATCTATATCACCAAGTCCAAGACTCCAAGTGGGGAAGTTGTTTATGTCATAGGTAATCTCGGAACGAAGCGAACGAAGAATGTTCAGGAATCTTTCCCACACCACTTTCCCTTTTGGTTTGAGTTCATCCAGTATAGTTCTGCCAAACACATTGACAAAGTCGCGCAGGCTATTAGTCGCATAGATGTCAATGTGGAAGGTATAGTACTGATTGAATATGCCTGACTGTCGGAAACAGTGATGAATCAGGTCTGTCTTGCCTACACGGCGTGGAGAAATCAGAGCCATGTTATTGCCGTTGGTGATAAGTTCAAGCAATTGAGCTGTTTCTTTCACTCTGTCGCAGAAGTATTCAGGCCCTGCATATCCTTTTGTGACGAATGGATTGTCCATATATTCTTTTGTTCTTTTGTGGTGCAAAGATAGCTATAATACCATGGTTATTCAAATTAGAATAATCCTATTTAGGATAATTTGTTATTTTGGTTACCGGAGTTTTCTTACTTGACAATATTCAGCAGGGTGACGAGCATGGTGGCGATAGAGGCGGTGCCGGTACCTACGCTGATGATTTCGGCGGTCGACATCTTGCCGCCGCGTATGCGGAGAGGTACCACGATTTCACAGCCGGGGCGCGGCTTGTGTTTGCGGTCGGCCTTTGCCACCATGCCATTCATGTAGATGATAAAGGTCTGCCTTTTCTTGGCGTTCTGACTGTAGCCGCCGGCCTGGTTGATGTAATAGTCGAGGTCTTCGCCTTCCACGTAGTTCACGGTGTTGGGGTAGAGTACCTCGCCATTGATCTTTACCGTTCCTGAATATTCGGGTACGATGATGCGGTCGCCTTCGCGCAATACGATGTCGGCATCGCTACCAGGTTTCTCCAATGCCTTCTCTAACTCGATACCCACCGAGTAAGTCGTCACCTGGTCGAGTTTCTTCAGGTCGAGTGAGTCCATGTAGATCATGCTCTTCACGATATCAAGATTGCTGGCGCTGGAAGCATTACGTATGTTCATCAGTCCTGAGTTCTTCTGCTTCAACGTGGTCTGAATCATGTTCTCCTCTCTGACACGCTCTTCGGGAGTACGTTGACGTACGAGACGGGCACCGCGGGCGTAGGCTGTATTGGTAAGACCGCCTGCCTGTTTGATGATATCGCTTAGGCGCTCGCTCTTCTTTGAGAGGGTATAGGTGCCTTCAAACAGCACTTCACCTTCCACGTAGACATTTTGTTGGGGTGAGTAGCCAGGACTCTTGCGCACATACACCTCGTCGAAAGGCATCAGGTGGAAGTCGTTGTTGCTGTTGTTCAGGATAAAACCGTCTTTCAGTGAGAAACTGAAAGTCTGTGCAATGGTGTCATTACTGGTTGTGGCATGGGGATCGATGATACGACGCGCCACGTCGACCTTCACCGTGGAGGCAGCTGTGTTCAGTCCGCCTGCCTGCAGGATGAAATCTTCGATGGTTTCGTTTTCAGCATACTGGTAGATGCCCGGATATTGCACTTCACCGTGGATGGTGATGGTCTGTTCGCTCTGTACCTCTTTCTTACTGGCTATGAACAACACGTCCTCATTGCGCAGTGGCACGTCGGGAGCCGAACCATCGAGGATGCCTGAAATATCGACTGACAGCACTTCGAGGGTGCGGTTGGGTTTCATGCGATGCATCACGCCACGATCGGTAAAGGCTTCGTCGGTCACACCGTCGGCAGCTTCCAGCAGTGTTCGTACAGAGTTGATGTTGCCTCCCAGTTCGTACATACCCGGACGGAACACGGCACCCTTAATCTCCACCATGTTAGAGTAGCGCTTGATGATAGAGTCGACAGTAATAGAGTCCCCGTCGGCTACATGGAACGCCCCCATGTCAAACTCATTGACCGTGTGAACAGAGTACAGTGAGCCTGCCTTACGAATCACCCTGACCGACTTACGGTAGGCATCGCCAGTGAAGCCACCGGCATACTGCAGCACCGACTGCACACTCTCATCCTGCTTCATCTCATAGTACATGGGGCGTTTCACCTTACCTCTCACGTTGACCAGACATTCGTAGGAACCAACGATGATGACATCATTATCGGTCAGATGTACGTTACCCGTAGCCTTACCGTTGAGGATGTAGTCATAGACATCGACGGTGGAGATGAGGCGGTTGTTGCGATAGACTTTGATGTTTCGTAACGTACCGATGTCGGTGATACCGCCTGCCATGTAGAGGGCGTTAAAGACGGTAGAGAAAGCGGATAGGGTATAGGTTCCCGGTGTTTTTACCTCTCCCATCACGTTGACCAGGATGCTACGGGTCTGTCCCACGGTCATCTTAATCTGACTGCTGCTGTAGCGAGCACCCAGTTGAGCACGCAGACGGGCATTGGCCTGACTTACTGTGAGTCCAGCCAACTGTATAGGTCCGAAGCCCTCGATGACAACCTCGCCGTCGGGTGAGACCGTGGCGTTGATACTCTCCTGCGAAGCACCATAGATATCTATGATGACCACGTCGCCGGGGCCTACCACATAGTCCTGTGGCGTGGCGATATTCATGTTCGGCTCAAAACTCAAGTCTTCATTGTTGAAGATGTCGTGACCGAAGATCTTGTTTTTCTCTTTCTTCTGTTTCTCCAATATACGCTTCAGCATATCCATTGAGTCCATCGGTACGATGTCGTCCAGATCCGATTGCATCATCAGAAAGTCGGGATCATCTTCATCGAGGTTACTGGTGATTCTGCCACTGATACGCTGACTGCTGTTCTGTTTGCTCAGGTCTTCAGTATTGCGTTTGTTCCCTGATTTACGCTGTTGGTTGTTGCCTGAACGCATACGGCTATTGCCTGCCTTCTGGTTGCCGTCCATAGCCCCCATACCTAAATCTTCCTTCTGACGTTCGTACTTACGTTTTACACGCTGTATCTGTTGCATGTCGACGCCACGCTGCAATAGTTTCTTGACGATTTCTGATTGAGAGGTGCCTTTGTCTTTCTCGTCCAGGATAAACTCTATCAACTGTTGATCCGACATTGACGACTGGGCCATAGAGGGTAAGCCTGTGATGAACATCAAGGCCAATGCAATAAGATATTTTTTCATGTTAAAAAAGTACTTTTTCATATATGTATACGTACATAATAACTCCCGAATTGGAAAATTATTGCAAAAGTACGAAAAAAAAATAAAACGGCGCTGTTGTTTTCAGAATATTTACTATCTTTGCACCCGCTAAACCATCTGACACTGTTCATAGTTCATAGTTCATAGTTCGGGGTCAATTGTTAATTGAAAACATTGGGGTTGACTGGATTTGACGGCAAGATGAGATGGTACGTAAGCACGCGGAGCGAAGACTGTAGTCTCCATAATCCATTTGGTCGAAAATTTAATTGGCAACAATAAGTATGCTCTCGCTGCTTAATCGAAGCACAGTAGATTATGAGCTTAATTCTCTTACAAGGTAGGAGAACGAGACGTCGCTCCGAGGATCTGGTTCCGAATCCAAAGATCAAGCGACGCAGGAACAATCGGAAATAGTCGGCGCAGGCTCCGATGTGTCGATGAAGCTTAGGAGATAAGGTGTCGGTTGGTGGCCCAGGTCTTGCCGGCACACGAAAATGAAGGCTGGGATAAGCGTGTAGAAAGCGTATGGTTTCCTTGTGCGGACGAGGGTTCGACTCCCTCCAGCTCCACTTGAATTTCGCTGAAGCGAGCCTCACCCTCGTGAGGGTTCTTTGCAAGCAAAGCGTCCCTGCGGGCCGAGCGCGACTCCCTCCAGCTCCACTCATAATCTTTAAAATCTTTATCGAAAAATGACACGCCAACCTTATGTGTGGATTGCATTGATTGCTTTGTTGCTCTGCTCTTCTTGCGAGAAAATGGTAATCGATGAACAGACCACATCCTCATCAGCCGATGAGAAAAATGCAAACATCGTACTAAGCATCAACGATGCTTCTTTCCATCCCTACCAGACCTCTACTCGTGCAGTCGTCGACATCACTACCTATTGCACCCGCCTTAACTTCGTGCTCTATCAGAATGGAGAGAAGGTGAAGACTATTGAACAGTCGAAAGACGATGATGGTTACGGGCAGGTGGCTCTCGCTCTCGAACCAGGCACGTATCAGTTATTAGTGTTGGCGCATAGTTGTAAGGCTAACCCTACGCTCAGCCATGTTGAGGAGATCAAGTTCAACAACAAGGAAACGGGCTATTCCGACACCTTCTACTACTATGGTGAACTTCAGGTCACCGATGAGCCACGTGTCCAGAACCATAGTATCCGTCTCACACGAGCCACTACCTTAGTCAGGTTGGAGATAAATGACTACCCGCAAGACCTCCACTATATCACTGTCTATTACACCGGAGGCTCTGGCGTCTTCAATGCCGTGACTGGCTATGGAGGTTCGGTCAACTCCCAACAGGAGGTAAGTTATCGGGTAGTTAATTATGTGGAAAACAATGTTCCCTTTGTATTCCCTGTCTATACTTTCCTTCAGCAGGATACTGGCTCCATGTTTCTACGCATTACCGCCTGCAGGGAGAATGGGGAGGTCATCATGCAACGGGAATACAGCAATGTACCTGTAGAACGGGGTAAGATGACTATCTTTACAGGTTATTTCTTCGACCCTCAGAACAACTTCAGTCTAACTGCCGAGACCGATTGGGACACTGCTGCCACATTGACCTATTGATTTTCTGAAAAACTATTACAGTGGACTTCACGTTGATTGCCACTGCGACATATTAAAAACCCGTCAAAGCCATCTTCTTGGTTTTGACGGGTTTTTATTATTGGGGCATTCCTTGAAGCCCCTCATGCGTTGTCTACTTCACCACTTTCTTTCCGTTGATGATATAGACACCTTCCTTTAATTGACCATTGACCATTTTGCGTCCCTGCAGGTCATAGATGGCCTCCTCTCCTTGGGAGATGGCAGGGGTGAGGTTATCAATGCCAGTGGTAATGTCAGTGACGTTCACGGTCTCACTCATCTCGCTCAGTCCGCCCATCTCGTTGGCAGCACGCACAGCGTACTCACCAGCTTCTGTCAGTTTGAATTGTGGTTCGATGGTGAATGCTACGACAACGCCATCCTTTACTACAGCCCATAGCAGAGCATAGTTGCTGTCATCCCATACGAGCATGTTTTCGTTCTGCTTCACGTTAGCAGGAACAGGAGCCTGTTCGGTAGCGAGTGTTGGATCCCAGTCGCCAAACATATTGTGCAGGTTGCCAATCTCTAATGCCTCCTCAGCTGTAAGCACAGGGTTATTGGGGTTGGGAGTTGCCTTGCCTAGCGTTTTAGCACGACCGCTCAGGTCCACTTGTGCACCGTTGGCAGTGAAGCTGTTCCACTCAGCCATTCGTGTGCATCCGCCGTCGCTCATCTCTGCCCAACCGATAGCGCGTGGTACAGCCTCCATCTTCGTATCGATGAAGTACACCTCAGCACCCTCAGTCCAAGGACGTCCCAGGAAGTAGTTGCCATCCACGCTGGCCGTCTCGCCCTTGATGGTGCAGTCCTTGAAGACGTATCCATACTTCACGTTGTTGCGTGGTACGGCGATATATCCTCCATCCTGACACATCTGCAGTGTGACACCATTGTAGAACACGTCGCCCGATCCGCAGAGGAAGTCGGTGCGTCCGCGCAGCAGTCCGCCCTCGAAGTAGTAGAGGTTTTGTGCATTGTCGCTGACGTAGGTGTCCTGGTAAGCCCATAGTGTGACGTTTTTGCAGATAGTGCGGTTGCCACCGTCTACGAGTACCACGTTACGGCCGGTACCGTCGGCAGTGTTGCTCCACAGTTTGATATCCTGGAAGTAGGTGTCGTTAGCACCCTTCTGCAGGTAGAGCACACCGCTCTCACGGATGCCCTCCAACGGGTTGGCTTTTCCGTTAGCCCCGGCATCAGGATTCTCAGAGAGAGCATTAGGCATCTCGTTGGTGATACTGGTGTTTTCAGGACTCTCACCGATAATCGACACGTTGGGTGATGCGAAGTAGGTCTTCGGGTCGGCATACTGCTGGCTGTCATTGCCAGTCACCTTTGCATTCTGGTTGGCAGGAATGACGTATTTGCCCTGCTTCACGAAGATGCGGAAGCGCACGTTCTGGTCGCCTCGTGCAGCAGCAGCGGTGAGTGCCTCCTTGAAGGTACCGTCATCGGGCACGATGAAGTCATAGAGCTTCTTGGTCACGCTAGGACGTACCATGGTAGTGAAGCTGATGGCGATAGGTTCTGTGATATAGTTGTCAGTGAGGTCAGCCACGCTATTTGCCGGCAGGGTGAAGTCATAGGTAGTGCTGTATTCCAGTCCCTTGTATTCGAAGGTGATGGTCTTGCCGCTTACTACAGGAGTCAGCGTCAGTTTGCCCAGTGTAGCAGTAGCCTGCTCAGCCACCTTGACACGCTCATCGAAGGTAAGCACTATCTTACCCGTTGCCGATGCACCCTCTGCACCGTTGGCAGGCACGCTGCTGACGAGTATGGGAGCAATGCCGTCGTTTACCAGTTTGGGTGCGCCGGTGATGAAGAACATAGCCAGTGCGTTACCGTCGTTAGACGATGCCGAGCCTGCTACATTCGATGTCTTGTCGGCAATCATGCGGATGTAGAGCTCCGACTGGTTGTCAGCCTCTGCCGGCAACTTACTGTTGAATGATGCCACCTCCTTGGCGTTATTCATGCTGATGTCACCTACCTTGGTCCAGTTCTCACCATCTACAGAGAACTCCACATTATAGCGCTGGTAGGCGTTGTAGTTATAGAGCATCTGGAACTGTACGTTGATATCCTGGAAGTCGGCAGCGTTAACCTTTGTCTGCCAGTGCCAGTTACCAACGTCTCCATTGCTTGCACCCGTGCGCCAGTTTACGGCAGCACCTTTCATGCTCTCATAGCCTCCCGCAGCCTCGGTACTCTTGTCAAGCCAGCCTTGTGTCTCTCCTGTCTCGGTTTTCACCAGGTTGAGTGCAGCAGCCTCGTTGTCTGTTGAGGCAAAGTCAGCCTTACGGCCGCCAGAACCGGTCTTGTAGAAATCCCAACCAGCTATGATGCCAGTCTCAGCGTAGTATGCCGTAACGTTGACATCCTCGGTCATGCTGACCAGTTTCGATGAGTTGGTCACGCCGTCATTCCAGTTAGTGAAGGTGACGAGTCCCTCATACTGATCGGCCTGCAGTTGTACGGTAGTGCCAGCCTCGTACATCATCTTGCTGTCTACCATTGTCGGAGCAGGTGATATCTTCACCATGTAGTCGTTGGTACCGTCTACGGTGAGGTTCAGAGCATAAGTGTCAACCTTCTTGAAGTTGGCGGTGAGCGTCTCGTTGGCTGTTACTGTGTACTTGAACTTGGCTTCGTTAGAGATTTCCTCGCCCGCAGCGTTGGTCCAGTTTACGAAGTCATAGCCGAAGTTCTCGGTGGCTGTTAGTGTCACCTCAGAGCCAGCCTCGTATTCATCGGCATTCGGGTATTTCGATACCGAACCGCCCTCTTCGGGAGCAGCAACTGCTGTCAGAGTGTAGGTATCAACATTGGCTGCAGTTCCAGTGACGGTGCCACTGATGATTACATTGTTAATGCCCAGTTTCTTACTATTTCCGAAGCCAGAAACATAGATGCGGAATGTAAATTCTGAGCATCCATCTATATTGATATTGTGGCTATGGAGCATAGGAGGTGTACCTGTCGTATTGTTATTGCGTACAATGTTGTCCTTGGTAACAGTCGTGATAGAACTTTCCTGACCGTCAACCGTATAACTCCAGCTGAATGTAGCATTGTCGGTACCGTCTTTCACAGCATTGTATGAAACGTTTGTGGGTTTGAAAGTCAAACCAGACTTGGCCTTTACTCTATATTCCAGCATAACAGCCTCCACGTTGCCGGCATTGCTTGTTCCGGGCTGATAGCCGGTCATCGACTCACCAAGATAGGTCTTAGATGAGGCTGTAAGGCCAGTTCCCATTGTGAATGATGCATTTTGTATGGCTTTGGCAATGGCTTCTGACACCGTCCCTTCTGCCTCGTTGCTCAAACGCCAGGTGAAAGTTCCTGCAACATTCTCATAGCTTTCGCCACCGCCTTGGCTCTGCACTACAGGCAGTACCACCTGGATATAGCGGTAGTAGCTGCCGTCACCGATGACCACCTTTATAGCCTCTGACGTGTTAGCGATTTTGTATGAGATTGTCTTACCCTGTGTATAGTCGCTTTGTCCGTCAATAGTGGTTGTTGTAATAGCATTGAAAGCCTCCATCGATACCACAGCGTCCTTACATGACGGTACAGTAAACGTGGTGCCGTTATTTATCTGTATCCAGTCAGTATTGTTGGCATTATTGAACTTGCCGGGGTTGGTGTCCACCGTGATAGGCACGTCAATAGTCTGATTGCCGATGGTAGCCTGAGCGACCCACACGTTGCCGTTTACATTCTGCCACTGCACTGTAGGTGCTCCTTGGTCTCTGCGGAAATTCCATTTGATAGTAGTCTCCTCAGTACGGTCAGCCAGAGATACAGTGTTCTCTGTGAAGACAGGCGTAAGAGCAAGGTCGCTTGTGAGAGTAATCTCTTGACCGGCAGCGTAGGTGTTTGTGCCGTCAGTCCACCCTGTCAGAGTGTATCCTTCTTTGTAAAGAGTATAGTTCTGAGCGGGGATGGTGTATTTGTCATCCTTGGCATAGGTTCCTCCTGTAGGAAGGATAGTACCCTGACACACTACGTCGCCCAAAGAGAAAGATACTGAGCATGATGATGCACTGATAGCTTTGACCGAGAACCAGCCAACGTATGCACCGCCGCTGATGGTCAGCGTGGTAGCCTCACCTACATACTTTACGCTGATGACGTTTTCGTCAGCATCACCATTGCCTTTGTAGCAGCCACTGCCGCCATCACCCTTCTTTGTGGTGAAAGTAGGCACGGCTTCACTGCCATTGGCATCCTTAACTGTGACAGCTTTACCCCAGCTACAAGTGCTCATAGTGATCTCAACAGCACCGTCTACGGGAACGGTAGCCGTGAACTGCTGTAAACCGTGGTTGTTGCCAGTCTTGCCACTGATGGTAGCGACAGCATTGTCTGCATCTGCGGCAACACGCGACACTTGACCGTCATTTACGGTAATTCCAAACGTGATGGTTTGTGAGTTATCTGCCTCATCAGAGGTGATAATACCTCCATTGGCATCACGCAGGTCCACACCGAAGTCATCAAATGCCAAACCTGTTGTTGTGCCCATTATGATGAACAATAACAACAATAATAGTCTAGATGTTTTCTTCATTTGTTTTTGGATGTTTGTTTATAGTTAGTAATTCACTTGATTGTTTTTTCGGTTGCAAATATACAAAAAACCTTTCACAAAGAAGAATTCGTCATAAAAAATTTTCCATAGTGAAAGGGTTTTAGTATCTTTGCAACAAAATTGGCGATGAAGATACAGGAATTGCAGGAAAGATATGCCAAGTTGCCTCAGGTGAAGGCCCTGGCACAGACGCTCGAGAAAAACCAGGTAAAGACGGTTTTCCTCGAAGGACTATTGGCTTCAGCCGCTCCTATGGTGTTCGCAGCGTTAGAGAAGAGGGGTGGCGTTTTCCTCTTTGTGTTGCAGGATGTAGAGGAGGCAGGGTATTTTTATCACGACCTCTGTCAGGTGATGGGTGAGAAGGAAGTACTCTTTTTCCCGTCGTCTTATCGGCGTGCCATCAAGTATGGACAAAAGGATGCTGCCAGTGAGATACTGCGCACGGAAGTGCTGACAAGAGTCAATGAACAATTAACAATGAACAATGAACAGGGCCTCTTCGTGGTCACTTATCCCGAGGCGTTGGCCGAGATGGTGGTGACGCGTAAGAGTCTGGACGAGCGCACACTATCCTTGGCAGTGAATGAGACTGTCGATGTGGATGCAACATTGGAAACGCTGCGCAGTTTCGGCTTCCGAGAAGTGGACTATGTGTACGAACCGGGTCAGTTCGCACTGCGTGGCAGCATCCTCGACATCTTCTCGTATAGTCATGAATATCCCTTCCGACTCGACTTCTTCGGTGATGAGATTGACTCTATCCGTACTTTCGAAGTGGAGAACCAGTTATCGAAGGAACGCCGCGACCATGTAGACATTGTGCCTGAGATGATGAGCGTGGAGGAAAAGGAATCGCTGCTGACATTCTTGCCTCAGGATGCTATCCTCGTATTCAAGGACTATACCTTCGTGAAGGAAACCATTGAGCGCACCTACCAGGAGGGCTTTTCTGACCAAGCCATCAAGGAACGCATGGAAACGGCTACAGAGATGGAGCAACAGGAGATTGAGAAGGAGATGCGTCGCGACAGTCAGATTATCACGGGTAGCCGCTTTGAGCGTGATGCCGAACCTTTCAGGAGAGTTCTATTAAAAGGAGAGAGAAAAGAGGAGAGAGGAGAAAGGCTACGGGTAGGCGCGTCAGCGGGAATGAGGAATGGTGCTGTCATTCGTTTTAATATAGGTGCACAACCGCTGTTCCATAAGAACTTCGACCTGCTGAAGCAGACGTTCGAGGACTATCATCTGAAAGGCTACACCGTTTACGTCTTAGCAGACAGTGCGAAACAGCAGGAACGACTGAAGGAGATCTTGCAGGAGGTTCGTTTCATCGCTGTGGACAAGACCTTGCATGAGGGCTTCGTAGACCATGACCTGAAAGCCTGCCTCTTTACCGACCACCAAATCTTCGACCGTTTCCATAAGTATAACCTGAAGAGCGACAAGGCGCGTTCGGGTAAGATGGCACTCACGTTGAAGGAGATACAGCAGTTTGAGATTGGCGACTACGTTGTACATGTGGACCACGGCATTGGAAAGTTTGGCGGACTAGTGCGTATGCCCATCAACTCCAATTCACCCAATGGAGAGTCTTTCCAGGAGATGATCAAGATTATATACCAGCGGGGCGATGCTATCTACGTGAGCATCCATTCATTGTATAAGGTGTCGAAATACAAGTCGCAGGAGGATGGTCAGGCTCCCCGCATGTCGACCCTTGGCACAGGACAATGGGAACGGCTGAAAGAGCGCACTAAGAAACATATCAAGGACATCGCACGCGACCTCATCAAACTCTATGCTTCGCGTCGACGTCAGAAGGGCTTCGCCTTCAGTCACGACACCTATCTTCAGCATGAACTCGAGGCGTCGTTCATCTACGAGGACACCCCCGACCAGTTGAAGGCTACGCAGGATGTTAAGGCCGATATGGAACGGGCTGTGCCGATGGACCGTTTGGTCTGTGGCGACGTGGGCTTTGGTAAGACCGAGGTGGCGGTGCGGGCTGCCTTCAAAGCCGCTGTCGATGGTAAACAGGTGGCTGTGATGGTTCCAACCACGGTGCTGGCCTATCAGCACTACCGCACCTTCTCCGGACGACTGAAGGACATGCCGGTGCGTGTGGACTACCTGACGCGTGCCCGCACTACTAAACAGGTCACAGCACTGCTGAAAGACTTGGAGGAGGGCAAGATAGATATTCTGATAGGTACGCATAAGCTCATCGGCAAGACGGTGAAGTTCAAAGACCTGGGTCTGCTCATTATCGACGAGGAACAGAAGTTCGGGGTGTCGGTGAAGGAGAAGCTGCGCCAGATGAAGACCAATGTCGACACGCTGACGATGTCGGCAACGCCAATCCCCCGCACCCTGCAGTTCTCATTGGTGGGCGCGCGCGACTTCAGTGTCATACAGACACCACCGCCCAACCGCTATCCCATACAGACGGAGATTCATACTTTTTCGGCAGAGATTATCGCCGATGCCATCAACTTCGAGATGAGCCGCAATGGACAGGTCTACTTTGTTAACAACCGTATCAGTGACCTGGTGCATCTGAAGGAGACCATCCTCAAATATATCCCTGACTGTCGAGTGGCCATCGGTCATGGACAGATGAAACCCGAGGAACTGGAACAGATTGTCCTCGATTTCTCCAATTACGACTACGACGTGCTGCTCTCGACAACGATTGTGGAGAACGGTATCGACATACCTAATGCCAACACCATCATCATCAATGGAGCCCATTACTTCGGACTCTCTGACCTGCACCAGATGCGTGGCAGGGTGGGACGTGGCAACCGCAAGGCTTTCTGTTATCTGTTGGCACCGCCACTCTCGGCTCTTCCTGTGGATGCCCGTCGCCGACTGGAGGCACTGGAGAATTTCTCCGAGTTAGGCAGTGGCATCAATATCGCCATGCAGGACCTCGACATACGTGGCGCGGGTAATCTGTTGGGTGCTGAACAGAGTGGCTTTATCTCGGATCTGGGTTACGAGACGTATCAGAAGATTCTCAATGAGGCGATGGTGGAGCTTAAAAATGAAGAACGAAAAGTGAAGAATGAAGAATTTCCTACCGGAGTCCCAGTTGGTTCTGATGCGGCAGCCGATTCTTCACTCTTCACCCTTCACTCTTCACTCTTTGTCTCCGACTGCGCTCTGGAGTCCGACCTTGAGATGTACTTCCCCGATCAGTATGTTCCTAACGACTCGGAACGAATGTTGCTTTATCGTGAACTCGACAATACCCGCAACGATGCAGAACTGGAGGCATACCGCAAACGACTCGTCGACCGCTTCGGAGCGCTGCCGCCACAGGCAGAGGAACTGCTACAGGTGGTTCCCCTCCGCAGGTTGGGTAAGCAGTTGGGCTGCGAGAAGATCATGCTGAAACAGGGACGTATGTACCTCTATTTCGTGAGCAACCCCAACAGCCCGTTCTATCAGAGTGAGGCTTTCGGGCGTATCATCGATTATATGACGGGTCATGTGCAGCGCTGTAAGTTACGCGAGCAAAACGGCAAACGCTCTATGACCATCGAGAACGTACCGTCGGTGGGTGAGGCCGTCAAAGTGATGAAGGAGATTGAAGATTGAACATTGAACATTGAACATTGACCATTGAACATTGAACATTGAACATTGATGATTGCC